>VOFI01001431.1_pt1 | contig 76001 bp, 73 predicted proteins | sample 5384131 | NCBI WGS metagenome assembly VOFI01 (sample SAMN12384728, study PRJNA508395) | human gut metagenome | isolation source: healthy gut H | host: Homo sapiens
GTCGGCGGTGGTATCTATACGAAAGCTGCCGATGTGGGGGCCGACCTTGTAGGTAAGGTAGAGGCCGGAATCCCCGAAGACGATCCGCGAACCCTGCCACTATTGCCGATAACGTAGGTGACAACGTGGGTGACGTGGCCGGCATGGGAGCCGACTTGTACGAATCTTATTGCGGTTCGATCCTGGCAACTGCCGCGCTTGGTGCTGCCGCCTTTATTCATTCTTCGGACACGGCTATGCAGTTCAAAGCGGTTATTGCTCCGATGTTGATCGCGGCTGTCGGGATTATCCTTTCTATTATAGGTATCTTCGCCGTCCGTACCAAAGAGAATGCGAAGATGAAAGATCTGCTTGGTTCGCTGGCGTTCGGTACAAACCTCAGTTCTGTACTTATCGTCGTTGCTACTTTCTTTATCCTGTGGCTTTTGCAGTTGCAGAACTGGGTTTGGATCTCCTGTGCGGTGGTCGTCGGCCTGCTTGTCGGCATTGTGATAGGCCGTTCTACTGAATATTATACTTCCCAATCCTATCGTCCTACTCAGAAGTTGAGTGAAAGCGGGAAGACGGGACCTGCTACGGTCATCATTTCCGGCATCGGTCTGGGAATGCTTTCTACGGCTATCCCCGTTATTGCAGTTGTGGTGGGTATCATTGCTTCTTATCTACTGGCTGCTGCCGGCGATTTTGCCAATATCGGTATGGGGTTGTACGGAATCGGCATTGCTGCCGTCGGTATGCTTTCTACGCTGGGAATCACTTTGGCAACGGACGCTTACGGCCCGATTGCGGATAACGCAGGCGGAAACGCGGAAATGTCCGGTTTGGGTGAAGAAGTCCGCAAACGTACCGATGCGCTCGATTCTCTCGGAAACACGACTGCCGCATGATAAAGCTTATGAGCATGGTAGCCATTGTAATGGCAGGACTTACGGTTGCCTGGAGTCTGTTCTAAGGATTTTGTGTTAAAAAGATAAGAAAATGGAGACCGGAATCTAGGTCTCCTTTTTTATTTCATTTACCTTTGCAGAGATAAAAACGATAAAGATGCTATTACCTTATTTAAATGAGAATCTGATAGAAGCAGGATGCGATGAGGCAGGCCGCGGCTGTTTGGCGGGTTCTGTCTATGCTGCTGCCGTCATTCTTCCGAAAGATTTTAAGAATGAGTTACTGAATGACTCCAAGCAACTGACGGAGAAACAACGTTATGCCCTGCGTGAGGTAATAGAACGTGAAGCGATAGCATGGGCGGTGGGTATCGTTTCACCCGAAGAGATAGATGAGATAAATATCCTGCGTGCTTCTTTCCTGGCCATGCATCGTGCTGTCGATCAACTGTCCACCCGTCCCGAACACCTGCTCATTGACGGAAACCGGTTCAATAAATATCCCGGTATCCCGCATACCACGGTAATCAAAGGCGATGGAAAATACCTTTCGATAGCTGCTGCATCTATTCTGGCCAAAACGTATCGTGATGATTATATGAACCGTCTCCACGAAGAGTATCCCTATTATGACTGGAACCGTAATAAAGGGTATCCTACCAAAAAACACCGTGCCGCCATTGCCGAACATGGAACAACTCCTTATCATCGGATGACGTTCAATTTGTTGGGAGGTGAACAACTTTCTTTGGACTTTTAATTCCCGTTGTTCCTTTCTTAAATTATATTTTCTACATTTTTTTGCAGTATAAGCACGATTTTAGCCTGTTTAGTGCTTGAATTGTTCTGTTTAGGCTAAAAAAGTGTTGCTTCGTGCTTTTAATTGTTATTGAAATGCTATATATTTGCAAACAATAATAAGAATTAAAAAGTTTAAAATCATGGCAACGAACAAGCTACTAAGCTCTACTAAGCTCATTGGGGTATTTTTCATTATGTTAGTTTGTGCACTTCCTGCAAATGCACAGTTCTTGCGTACTTCTTATTTTATGGAAGGTACGCATTATCGTCAACAGCTGAATCCGGCTTTGACGCCGACTAAAGGTTACTTCAATCTTCCGGTGGTTGGTGCAGTTAATGCAACCGTGGGGTCTACTTCATTAGGATATCAGGATATTATTGATATTATTGATGACGGAGATGATTTCTATACGAAACCGGATTTCATGAACCGGCTGAAAGATAACAATAAGTTGAATGTGAACTTTAGTACGGAAATCCTTTCTGCCGGTTGGCACAAAGGAAAGAACTTCTGGTCGTTCAACATTGGTCTTCGTACCGATATTGGTGCGAACTTGACTAAATCTATGTTTACTTTCCTGAATGAGATGGAGACTGTTGAAGAAAACTGGAGAAACAGTAACTATGATATCAGTGGTCAGCAATTGAATATCAATGCTTATACTGAAATTGGTTTAGGACTTTCACGTCAGATTAATAGTCGTTTGACAGTCGGTGCCAGAGTGAAAGCTTTATTGGGTATTGGTAACATGGAGTTGAAACTCAAAAATGTGGCAATGAGTGCTAATCTGCCCAGTGATGCAGAGATTGCAAAGTGGTCAGATGAAAATTATTGGAGTGGCTTAAGCCAACCAGAAGCTATTAAACAAGCTACTGAATTGAAAACAAAATTTGATAATTACCATGCAAATTTGAATGTTGGTGCAGAATTGAAGAGTTCTTTCAAAGGTTTGGAATTACAAGAAGAAGAGGGTAAGGATTATGTAACAGACTTCGAATTTGATAGTGGCAAATTGGGTATCGCTGGTTACGGTTTTGGTATTGATTTGGGTGCTTCTTATAAAATATTGGATAATCTGACTGTATCTGCATCTATTCTTGACTTAGGTTTTATCTCTTGGTCAAAATCAAGTACGAAGATTGCGTCAGCCAATCCGGATCCTATTGATATTAAAGGAAGTACTTATGCAGCAATGGTCGATCCCGCTAATCCTGAAACATCTGTGATGAATGCAGTAAAGCAGTTGCAGGATGATACTCAAGGGTATATGGATCGTGTAACTAACGGTGATGTACTCGACTATGATATGTTGCAACTCGAAGTAGGTGATGCAAAAGAATCTCGTAAGTCCCGTCTGGCTTCTACATTGGTGTTGGGTGCAGAATACGGTTTCTTCAATAACAAATTAGCTGTTGGTGTATTGTCTACCACTCGTTTTGTACAACCTGACGCTCTTACAGAGTTGACATTCTCTGCAAATTATCGTCCGAAAAGCTGGTTTAACGTTGCACTTAGCTATTCTGCCATTCAGTCAGCAGGAAAATCTTTCGGTCTTGGTCTGAAATTAGGGCCGTTGTTCCTCGGAACCGACTATATGTTCTTAGGAAAGAACTCTAACACTGTTAATGGATTTGTTGGAGTTTCTATTCCGTTGGGTGGAAGAAAAAGTAAACAAGGATAAAAAATAATTTCTCTCTCTAAACATTCTCTTTTAATTAATTCTCTATAGAAGAAAAAACGTATTTCCTATTATTATTTATAGCTCGCTACTTTTGAATTATTCTAATAAGATATTCTGAGTAGTGAGCTTTTCTATTATTATTTAATATTTGTCGTCTATTCATGGCAATACTCATAAAAAGAATTATGAAGTGGCAAGGCTTTTATACTTTTGGGGCTATTAACTTTCAGAACTGAATATATTCTATATCTTTGTACAAAACATCTATTGAAAGAATTATATCCTAGACATGACAAAGAACCCTTTAATCTTATTCATAATACTGATTATGGCAGCGTCTGGTGCACTTGCTCAAGATCAGCGATTATTCAAGAACCTGACTGTTAGCGACGGATTACCTCATAGTGAGATAACATCTATTATACAAGATAAGACAGGTTTTTTATGGCTTGGTACTCTCAATGGACTAACCCGGTACGATGGTAATTCAATGAAAACATATATCCGAGATAACTCATCCAACTCATTGAGTAATATTCGTATCATCTCACTATACCACGACAGTGATTCTCTATTATTCATAGGAACGGAAGGAGGAGGGTTAAATGTTTTCAATCTTTATAAAGAAAGTTTTGAGAATACCGCTATCTTGAAAGTTGAAAGTGAGTTGTCTTCTCAAATCGTTTATGCTATCCGAAAGGGAATAAATGAGAAAATATGGGTTGGCACGGATACCGGACTTTGGGTATTGCAAAAACAAGGAACCTCTTTTTCTTATCAGGAGTATATACCTAATATTCCAATGGTTACTGATATAAAAGAGGTTGATCAGGATATTTTATGGGTTACATCTAATACTGGGGTTTATGAGATAAACAAACACACAAGACAGGCTAGACTACTTTTTGATCATCATTGGGCGTGTATGCAGGACTTGTCACTTGATGCAACTCTTATTGGCGGAGCAGATGGACTCTTTTTGTATACACGTGGAGGGGGGTGGAGAAAGATACTTGATGTAAATATTGCTACGATCTGCATTACAAGCAATCACGAGATATGGATTGGTACCATGAACGATGGCCTATTTAAGTTTAGTCATGACTTGAAGTTGTTGGCAACCTACCAATATGGCCATATATGGCAAAGTAAAGGACTAAGCAATAATCATATACGTGCGTTCTGTGAAGATTTCTCAGGTAACTTATGGATTGGTACACGAAATGGCATGAGCAAGTTGACACTTGGAGGAAAAGAGTTTGAAGTTTATAATAGTATTCTTGATGAGAATCTACGTGAAGGGCAGACGGTTAGAAACAAGACTGCAACCTTTTTTGAAGATGAAGACGGACGTTTGTGGATTGGTTCTCAAGCTACTGATTTGAGGATTCTTGACAGAAAAACGCAGAAACTGCAAACTATTGACGCCCGAAGAGCACCTGAACTGGCAAATGAAACAATCTCAGCATTCTTCCTCGACCGAAAAGGAAATCTATGGATCGGTACATGGGATAATCTTTTTATATTATCTAAAATAGAGAGAGATAAAATAGATAGTAATGCGCCGTTGAAACTTACTTCTATGCTTCGTAAGCATCATATTTCTCCAATGACAATTTTTAAGATCATAGAAGATAAAGACGGAGAACTATGGATATTATAATGGCACTTTTCTGAATTACAGTAATACTGCCACCAGTAATAATGTATTGACCAACAACTTCATGACAGATATTTTTGTAGACCAGGTATCGGCTGGGGCTAATAAAATAATCTGGGCCGGGACTAGTAACGGACTTAATAAGCTGCTTTTTACCAAAGAAGGGATGAAGGTACTCCATATTAAGAATGATACGACTTCTACCGGCTTGAAAGGTGAATTTATTTCTGTCATTCATCAAGATAGTAATTCAGATTTATGGATAATTGGAATTGATGGCTGGATGAATAAACTGATAGACAATAGATATAATGATGAATATCCCCAATTTAATAGTCTTAATATCAATGAAAATGGGACATTCAATACTACCGAATCATTGCAAGAAGATGGGTATGGAAATTTTTGGATGGGAGGAGTGCGTCTTGTACGCTTTGACCCTAAATTAGTTGCGTTCCGTTATTTTGATGAGCAGGACGGTTTGCAGAGTAATTCATTTTAAAATATGGTCTTCCTATAAACTTCGTTCAGGCGAATTAGTATTTGGCGGAATCAACGGCTTTACGATTTTTGCTCCCCAGAATTTTAAAGATAATAAGATTGTTCCCAAAGTTGCTTTGACAGACTTTATGATCTTTGATAAGGAAGTCAAGCCGCTTCAGCCTTATGATGGACGTATAATTTTGAGGCAATCACTGAACATGACAAAAAAGATTACGTTGCCTTATGATATGAATAGTATTAGTATTTCATTTGTTGCCTTGCACTTTGTTTCTCCTTCAAAGAATAATTACCGTTATATGTTTGGAAGGAGAGGATAAGGGCTGGCGGTATGCACAAGGGAAATAAAAACCGGGCAATTTATACTAACCTGAAACCCGGAACTTATACTTTTAAAGTATATGGAAGTAATTGTGATAATCTATGGACTGATTATCCGCGAACCATTGAGATTGTAGTAACTCCTCCTTTCTGGCAAACTAATGCCGCATACTTTATCTATTTTTGTCTTTTGGTTATTGCTCTGTTGCTTTTCAGGCGAAACCTGATTATGACGGAAAAAAGAAAAAATGCACTTATAATGGAACATCACATGAGAGAGGAGGAAAATAAGATACATCAGATGAAATTGAAGTTCTTTACGGATGTGTCACATGAGTTGAAGACTCCGTTGGCTCTTATTTACTCGCCTATTGAAGAATTGATCAATGAACCGGGATTAGAACCTCTTGTCGCACGGAAATTGATGTTTGTGCGGCGTAATATTGGGCGGTTGCTCAATCTGGTCGAGCAGATTATGGATTTCAGAAAGTTTGATAATAACATGATGCAATTGGCTATTACAAGAGAAAATCTAATTGGTTTGTGCCGTTCCGTAATGTGTTATTTTGAGGATGAGGCAGAACGGAGAAGCATACGTTTCATTTTTCATTCGAACAAGGAGAACATTGAAGTCTGGATTGATAAAGAAAAAATCGAGAAGGTGCTGATGAATATAATTAGCAATGCTTTCAAATATACTAAAAACGGGGGAGAGATTTCTATTGATTGTAGGGAGAAAGATAATAGGGTTATTTTGCATATCTGCGATAATGGCTTGGGAATAAAGACAGATGATGTAAATCATATATTCGAACGATATTATCAAGGAGAAAATTCGACACAGGGTGGCACCGGAATAGGACTGGCCTTGGCTAAAGCGGTTATTGACCAGCACAAGGGGCGTATTTGGGTAGAGTCAACTTATACAAAAGGTACAGACTTCTATGTGGAATTATTATTGGGAAAGGATCATTTTGATAATGATAAAGTAAAAATCCAGCCGAAATCTATCACTGTAACAACTTCGAAAACAACAGAAATGTCTGAACTTGGTGAACATATTTCTTTAGACTTGTTGTCGGAAGACGAAAAACCGGTTGTATTAGTAGTAGATGATAATATAGAGATGTTAACCTATCTGGAAGAATCATTATCGAATTATTTTACGGTCATTACAGCTGTGAACGGCGAGTTAGCCTGGAAAATAGCTTTGAAAAAAGAAACGGACTTGATTATTAGTGATGTGATGATGCCGGTTATGGATGGTATCGAATTGTGTTCAAAAATAAAGAATGACATTCGCCTGTCACATATCCCTGTCATTCTTTTGACAGCGAAAGGGAGGTGGAGCATAAAATAGAAGGATATGAGTCCGGAGCGGACGAGTATATCTCTAAACCATTCAACCTGAAGTTGTTGATGGTGCGGATTAATAATATCATCAGGCAACGTAATGAACTAAGAGTTGCATTTAGAAAACAGATAGTGGTTGAACCGACGAAATTAACGGTAACTACATTGGATGAGCAATTGTTGAAGAAATGTGTAGAACTTATTGAGGCTAATATTGCTGATCCTGATTTCAATGTAGACGAGTTGTGTAGAGGAGTGGGGCTTAGTCGGCCGGCGGTATATAAGAAGGTGAAATCGTTGACCGGTCTGTCGGTTGTTGAGTTTATACGCTCTATACGGTTGAAGCGAGCAGCACAATTATTGGCACAAGATAAATCGTCGATAAGTGACGTGATGTATCAGGTTGGATTTAATAATCGTTCTTATTTTAGCTTGCGATTTAAAGAAGAGTTTGGATGTAATCCTAATGAATATGAAGTAGAAGAATGAATAAAAGATAGGCAATATTTTTCTTCTCTAACCCTTCAATGAAATATTTTTTCCCTTTATATAGCTGTTTTTAAGGGGTGTAACGATTCATGTTAACATTGGAACGATTTGTTTTCGTACCCTAATGCCTAAAGCCCTACTTTTGTTCATGTGATTAAAAACAACATTGTTAACCCTCTAATGAATAAAGCCTATGATAGCCTTATAAAGAAATAACCATGAGCGTAAAACCTATAAACAGGTAATATCAGATCTATTAATTTATTGTGAAACTTATTAATCTAAAAACATGGAAACAAAACCGAAAAGACCTTGGTACCTGATCGGATTATTGATTCTGCTTTTAAGTACATTTCCTTCGTATGGGAGTCTATTAATGGCACAACAAAGTAGAAAAGTAACGGGTACTGTATTGGATTATGCAAAAGAACCGATAATTGGTGCTAATGTTATTCTCAAAGGTACATCCCGGGGTGTTATAACGGATGTAAAAGGTGAGTTTACATTAGATAATGTAACTACCGCCAGTATTATACAAATATCTTATATCGGATATAAAACTAAAGAAATCACAGTAGGACAACAAAAAAATCTTGTGGTGATGTTATCGGAAGATTCGGAGAATTTGGATGAAGTCGTTGTTGTGGGGTATGGAACGCAAAAACGAGCTTCCATTACAGGATCAGTAGCCAATATTGTTTCTAAAGAGCTGACAGCCGTGAAAACGGGAAGTGTTGCCAATACCTTAGTAGGAAGGCTTCCCGGCCTGAGAGCCGTACAACGCTCGGGTGCTCCTGGGGAGAATATTCCGGAGATGGATATTCGTGGTTTTGGCAATGCGCTGATTATTGTTGACGGGGTAGAACGTAGTTTTGCAAAACTGGACCCGAACGATGTGGAATCAATCAGTATATTGAAAGATGCTTCTGCGGCTGTATATGGTAGTAAAGGTGCAAATGGCGTTATTCTGGTGACTACTAAAAAAGGGACTGAAAGCAAACCTAAGTTTGAATATTCCGGTTGGTATGGTTTCCAACGTATGACCCGTTATCCGGAGGTGTATAATTCTTATCAATACGCTATGTTGTCCAATGAAGCCGCCAATAATATTGGTTTGGCAGATGTATATAATGAGGAGAAAATGGAGAAGTTCAGAACAGGTGATGGTGAATTCTATAAAAGTACGAACTGGCTTCATGCGATCACACGAGATAATGCTCCGGAGACTTCTCATAATTTCAGTGTAAAGGGAGGGAATGAATATGCCAGATATTATTTGTCTGCCGGAGTAATGGACCAACAGTCTTATTTTAGATCTAATGACTGGAATAATCGTCGATATAGTATGCATGCGCATATCGGAACAACTTTGGCTAAAGGATTAGACGTAGATGTATTGCTGACAGCACAGTCTGATCGTCGTAATGTGTCTGGTGGTAGTGGCGTTTTTCAAAGTATACAGCAGGCAAAGCCATTCGGAAGCCCTTATTATTTTGATGAACCGGTTGGACCGTTACGTTCTACCTTCAAAGAATATGGGCAGGGCATTTTTTGATGAGAGATACCTGAATAGCAGTCTTGATATAAATTGGGAGATTCCTTGGGTGAAAGGATTGAAGGCTAAAGCAAAAATGAGTTACGATTTCAGGAATTATAAAAATAAAAATTTTAATCCCAAAGACCCTTATACTTATGAACCGACAGAATCCGGTGAGATAGTAAAGGCAGAAGTCGGTTCTACGGTAGGTAAGTTGAATCAGGAAATGGGGAATAATATTACCAAGGATATGCAATTTTCATTAAACTATACTCGTACATTTGGGAAACATGATATCTCAGCTATGGCTATGTATCAGGCAACTAACCCCAGTTATGAGTGGATGACGGGTTTCCGGGAGTTTATGATAAATTCATTGCCTGTTCTAAATGCAGGTAACGATCTGAAACAGAATAATGGTGGAACGGAAGGTTCTAGTCTGGTAATGGCATTGATCGGTCGTGTGAATTATGCTTATGCGAATAAATATATGATTGAAGGAGTGTTGAGATATGACGGTTCCAGTACTTTTGCTCCCGATAAACGTTGGGGCACTTTTCCTTCAGTGTCTATTGGTTGGAGAATTTCGGAAGAGTCCTTTTTTAAGGAAAACATTTCCTTTATTAGTAATTTTAAGTTACGTGCATCTTACGGTGTGGTAGGTGATCAGGGAGGTTTTTCTCCTTTCCAATATCTCGAAGGATATTATTATCCGAGTGGCAAATACTTGTTTACAGAGAATGTAACGACTATCGGATTATCTTCGAGCGGTATTGCCAATCCGGATCTTACTTGGTTTGAGTCTAAAATAGCTAATATAGGATTTGAACTTTCTATTCTTAATGGATTGTTTACTGCTGAGTTTGATATGTTTAGACGTGATCGCAGTGGACTTATGGCACGTCGGAATCTTACTTTGCCTACTTCTTTCGGAACTGAATTGCCGGAAGAAAACTTAAATTCGGATATGACTATAGGTTTTGAATTGGTATTGGGACATAATAATACAATAGGGGATTTTACATACGGAGTGAAATCAAATGCTACTATTACCCGGAGTCGTAATAAGTATGTGGAGCGTGCACCGGATTCTAATAAATATACAAACTGGCGTAATAACTCGAATGATCGTAATAAAGATCTCACATGGGGATATACAATGATTGGTCAATTCCGAGATTACGAAGAAATACTAAATTCTCCTGTTCAGGATAGTAATGGAAACAAATCTTTGTTACCAGGGATTTTAAGTATAAAGATTTGAATGGTGATAACATTATTGACGATAATGATGTTTCTGTTATCGGATTAGGAAATACGCCTTTTATTTATTTCGGGTTAAATTTGACTGCTGCCTGGAAAGGATTTGATGTAAATGTATTGTTTCAGGGAGCCGGAGGACATAAAATTCAGTTGGGCTCTGCATTTTATCAGAGTTTTATGAATGAAGGAAACAGTAACGGTATGGCTATCTGGATAGAACGTTCTCACCGCGTTGATTCAAAAGATCCTGCGAGTGAATGGATTATTGGTAAATTACCGCCGGTGCGGAAGGCCGGATTTGCCAATAACGAAAAGGTAAATTCATATTATCTATTGGATGCGGATTATTTGAGGTTAAAGAATCTGGAAATAGGCTACACTGTTCCTAAGGGCCTGACTTCAAAGATAGGAGTCGATAAGATACGAGTATTCTTTAATGGCAGTAATCTGCTGACATTTACCAAAGGTTGGTTAATGAAGAATATCGACCCGGAAAATAATAACTCTAATGCATGGTATTATCCGCAAGCTAAGATGTATAATTTCGGTTTAAGCTTATCATTTTAAAAACACTATCTGGTATGAAAAAGAATAAATGGATTAATATAATTGTTACGGCGGCAGTACTCTTTTCAACGTCAGGTTGTATGGACTCTTTCAGTGATATAAAGTCGAACAATAAAATACTTCCAAAGGATGTTTGGAACGATCCGGCAGCTATAACGGGCATACTTGCAAATATGTATAATAGTATGATTATTGAGGACTTTAGCTATTTCTATGGAGACTACTCATGGCGTAGCATGGACCTGTCTGCCATGTCGGATGAATGTACGGCGGGATTTCAGAAAGAACCTGCTTTTGATCAATATAATGCAGTTTTTGAGTATCCGGATGAATTTTTAGGTAATTACATTTATATTCAGGGGATCAGGGAGGAGAAGGAAATGTACGTTCCGTGTATCCAGAATCTTATCGACTGATAAGAAATTGCAATGACTTTCTGGAGAAAATAATCGATGCTCCGATGAATGAGGATGAGAAGAAAACAACAATTGGTGAAGTCAAATTCTTGAGAGCTTGGGTTTATTTTACTTTGGTAAAAAGATATGGTGGTGTACCTCTTATTGATAAACCGCAGCAGTATACGGGTAAAGAATCGTTAGCTGAATTGGAAGTTCCCCGTTCAACGGAAGAAGAAATTTTTCGATTTATTATCAAGGATTGTAAAGAGGCTGCCGAAGCATTACCCGAGGTGCGAACTACTGAAAAAGCCCGAGTGACGAGATATGCTGCTTTGGCCCTTTGTTCACGTGCTGCGTTATATGCTGGTTCTATTGCTAAATATGGTAAAGTGGGACTGGGTAAACTTACTGGTATTGAAAGTTCTAAGGCAGATGAGTTCTATCAAATTGCTTATGATGCTGCGGATTTTATTATTAAAAAAGGACCTTACAAATTATTTAACCAGATACCGGACAAGGAACAGAATTTTAATAAATTGTTCGTTACAAAAGATAATGGAATACATCTTCGAGAAACTTTTTGACGTAGCTACGGGATTGGGAAATTCATACGATAAGAAACATTTGCCTTATTCTTATTGCCGTTGGGGATCCATCACTCCTACTTTTGAAATGGTCGAAGCTTTTGAATATCAGGATGGTTCGGAAGGAAAGATAGATATTGGACAGTCATTCGAAACAACGTATGAAATGTTTCAAGGGAAAGATCCTCGATTCTTAGCTTCCATTTATGTACCGGGTTCTTCTTTGTTGGGCTCAACAATGCAGTTTCAAAGAGGATTGATTTTGAAAGATGGTTCCAAATATTATGCCCAAAGCGCTCCCGGTCCTTCTTACTTGTTGGAGACATATATTGATCCTGAAACACAACGTAAAGATACCATTTTTGGTAAAGATGGAGGTACATATACAGGAGATGCTTCGAAAACAGGATTCAATATTCGTAAGTTTGTCAATGAGAATCTGAAGACTGAAGCACAATGGGATTTCGGCAAGACCGAAACATCTTTCCCGATTTTCAGATTGGCTGAAGTCTATCTGAATCTAGCTGAGGCTGCTGTGGAAATGGGTAAGTACCAGACTGAAGCTTTTGAGGCTATTAAAAAAATACGGGATAGGGCTGGAGTGGTAACTCCTTTTGCGGTAGTGGATGTGGAGAAAGTAAGGCACGAACGTCAGGTGGAATTAGCTTTTGAAGGGCATCGCTTTTGGGATATGAAAAGGTGGCGTATTGCACATCTACCGGTAGATCAGGGTGGTCTTAACGGTTTCCGTGGGGCAGGGCTACATCCCTTCTTTGATTTGCGTATTCGAAAGTACGTGTTTGAAGTTGCTAATGATTTGCCTAAACGGCAGCGTGTCTTTACAGAGAAAAACTATTATACTAAATTCTCAGGAAATGATATGAATTCAAATCCTAGTTTGATTCAGAATCCGGAATTTCTAAACTAAACTCAATTTGTAAGTTATGAAAACTAAATATTTAATAGGAATCATTGTTCTAATAGGAGGTATACTGGCAGCATGTGAAAAGGATAATTATGATGCACCGAATGGTGGATTGTATGGGTTAATCATTGATCAGCAGACGGGTAAACCTGTGCCATTGCCGGTAGAAGGTTCAACGGGAACGATTATTAGAATCATGGAGATTGGAACAAAAGCTACACAGCCTGTAGGGTTTTACGCTAAGCAGGATGGATCGTATGCTAATACAAAAGTTTTTAATTGTGATTATTCTGTTACTGCAACCGGTCCGTTTCAAACTGTAGGAGAGTATACAACCACAGTAAAAGGACAGACGAAACTGGATATTATTGTTATTCCGTATTCTCGTATCGAAGCATCGGCTGAAGCGAATGGAGAAGTAGTTACTTTAAGCTACAAGGTGAGTAAGAACGATCCGGCTTATAAATTGACGGAGGTATATGCTTATTGGGATTATCAGAAGTTGGTTGATGATGTAAGTAGCCATTATAGCCGGAAACTAACGGAAAGTACTGGTAGTGAGAATGGGACATTTACTTTTAATTTAGCAACAGATAATACTTATCAAACTAATAAGTATAAAATACAGGTAAATGGTAACAGGGTTTATTTCAGGATCGGAGCCAAGACAAACGGATATGTCAATTACAGTGAAGTAATGGAAGTAACAATCAATACGGGAGAATAAACAACATGAAAACAAAAATATATCATCTGCTGGTATGCATAGCAGGATTACTCTGTCTGTACGCTTGTGACGACGAGAAAAATAATTCGGAAGTTGTAATGCTTCCTCGGATCATGACTGTGGCTCCGACGGATATCAAAGCCACATCTGTATTGGCTGGCGGACACGTAATGTCCGATGGAGGTGGAAATATAACAGAAAGGGGAGTCTGCTGGGCTACAACTGAAAGCCCGACAACTGATAATGACAAGAAACTTTGTGGAACAGGAAAAGGGACATTCCAACATGTTATCACAGGGCTGGTTCCTGGTAAAACCTATAACATACGTGCCTTTGTCACTAATGAGAAAGGCGTGGTTTATGGTGAAGAATATACCATAACGACAAAGAATCCGACATTGGCAACTGTTGTATCGGCACATGTGACTAATGCTTTTGGTGCTACTGCGATCAGTGGTGGAAATGTCACAAAGGATGGTGATGATGTCATTTCTGCTCGTGGTGTCTGTTGGTCTACGGATCATAATCCTACTATTGAAGATAATAAGACTGTAGACGGAACAGGCACAGGTGAATTTATCAGCACATTGACAGGACTGACTCCGGAAGTAACCTATTATCTGCGTGCTTATGCAACTAATTTTGCGGGAACTGCTTATGGAGAGGAAATTTCATTCTCTACTATACAGCCTGTATTGCCGACATTATCAACTTTATCTGTAACGGATATCACATCTACTACTGCAAAATCTGGAGGTAATGTTACTTTGGATGGAGGAGCGGCTGTCACAGCCCGAGGGATTTGCTGGTCTACTACAAAGGAACCTACTTTAGCTGACAATTATACTGTAGATGGGGCAGGAATGGGAGCGTTTAGTAGTGAACTTTCCGGATTGCAGGCTGGTAAAGTTTATCATGTACGAGCTTATGCAACTAATGAGATTGGTACACAATATGGAAATGAGATTTTGTTTACTCCGTCTTATGTGGATGATGGATTGGATATGATATTAATGGAGTCCGCTACTTTCCTAATGGGAGGCAATGATGGAAATGAATCAGGACCTACATTTCTGGTAAGCGTTCCGGCATTTTATTTGTCAAAAGTGGAAACCACGCAGAAGTTATGGGTAGAAGTGATGAATTACAATCCTACTTGTACGGATTGTCCTTCACCAGTGGATGATTATTATCCCGTATCGAATATAACCTGGTATGATGCTATCGTATTCTGTAACAAGTTGAGTTTTTTGAAGGGATTGTCTCCATGTTATTCTATTAACGGAGAAACAGACCCGGATAATTGGATATACCAAAATAATATTGAAGAACGTGTCGTGTGTGATTGGAACGCTAAAGGATATCGTTTGCCTAATGAGGCAGAATGGGAATATGCAGCCGGAGGCGGTGCAGAGCACAGAACGAAATATGCAGGAACCGATGATTATTCAGAACTTCAGTTATATGGATGGATCGAAGGTACTACTGACAGCTTGAAGAAAATTGCAACTAAACTACCGAATAGCTTAGGTTTCTATGATATGAACGGTAATGTAGCAGAGCACTGTTGGGAATGGCATACTGCATATACGGAAACTCCGAAGAATTATCCGAATGATATTCCTGTTCAATGGGGACAGTATGCCAAGATAAAACGTGGTGGTTCTATTTGGAATTGGGGTGGAACCGTATATCTGACATATTCGCGTTGGGTACAGCCTCCTAGTGAAAGGGCGTGGCCTACAGGATTAAGATTGGCTAGAACAAAATAAAATGATAAACATCGGAACACTAAGGTATAGAGGTATTTTCTGTACCTTGTGTTCCACAAAAAAATGGATTATGCGAAGAAAAAAAAATATATCTGCGAACCTCTGCGTTATTGGTCTTGATAATGCTGTCTACTGGAACCTTTGCCAAAGATTATATATTGCATTCGCCGGATCACCGGGTATCAGTAACAATTGGGATATCGGATTCGATTGGTTTCAATGTGATAATGGATGGAAAATCGATTGTTAAGCAGGCGAAGATTGCTTTTTTGACAGATATGTCTGCGGATAAAAGATTAAAGGTAAGAAAGGTAAGCCGTTCATCTGTAAATACTGTCCTACATCCGGTGGTATCCCAAAAGGCTTCAATGATAGCTGATATATATAATCAACTACGAATAGATTTTTCCGATCGTATTTCTTTGGAATGGCGGGCGTATGATAACGGCGTTTCGTGGCGTTGGTTATCTAATATAAAGGGTGAATATAAGGTCACGGATGAAGTTGCCGAATTTATGTTCAATAAGAAAGATGTTGTTTGGTATCCGGGAGAAAAAAGTTTTTATTCAGGTAATGAACCAAAGTTTACGAAATGTACTTTAGAGAATTTGGGAGCTAAAAAACTAGCTTGTCTTCCTGTCCTTTTTGATATCAATGGGGTAAAAGTGTTAATAACGGAAGCAAACTTATTGGATTATGCGGGTATGTGGCTTGAAAGTTCGATAGGAGGAAAACTAAGGGCTGTTTTTCCTCATTATCCGAAAGAGAAGGAAATAAAAGGGGACAGGGATGAATACGTACATTCTCGGGAGAATTTTATAGCTTGGTATTCTTCACCGACAGAGTTCCCGTGGCGGGTGATAGCTCTTGCAAGAGAAGATAAGGACTTGTTGAACAATACACTTGTTTATCAGCTTGCAACTCCGGCAAAGGATGATTTTGCATGGGTGAAACCGGGAAAGGCGTTGTGGGATTGGTGGAATAACTGCAATATCTACAAAGTCGATTTCAAAGCTGGGATGAATACTGAAACCTATAAATACTTGATTGATTTTGCAGCATCGAACGGGCTTGAGTATGTAGTGCTGGATGAAGGATGGTATGATTTGTCTGATATCATGAAGCTTTCCCGGGATATTGATATGGATGAACTTTCAGCGTATGGCAGATCTAAGAATGTGGGTCTTGTTTTATGGTGTACATGGGTACGGCTAGATGAGAAACTGGATGAGGCGTTGAAACAATTTTCGAAATGGGGCATTAAAGCCATAAAAGTTGATTTTATGTCCCGTGATGATCAGGAAATGGTTGGTTTTTATACGAGAGTCTCCAGAGAAGCGGCTAAGTATAAATTGTTAGTCGATTTTCACGGTTGCTATAAACCTACGGGATTGTATCGCACGTATCCTAATGTGGTGACATTTGAAGGTGTTTATGGGCAGGAACAGTGTAAAGGCGATCGTGATAAAGCTATTAATCCTGACCATAATCTGATATTGCCTTTTAATCGTATGGTTGCAGGACCTATGGATTATACGCCAGGTGCGATGGAGAACGCTCATAAACAGGAATGGTATCCTAATTGGAATGAACCGATGAGCATAGGTACGCGTTGTCATCAATTGGCTATGTATGTTGTGTATGAAAGTCCGTTACAAATGTTGTCGGATAGTCCTACAAAATATCTTGCAGAACCAGAATGTATGGAATTTCTGCGAACAGTTCCTACTGTCTGGAAACAGACTATTCCGTTGGATTGTAAAGTTGGAGAATATGTTTCAATAGCAAGACAGGCGTTTGATGGACAATGGTATATTGGGTGTATGACAAATTCAGACTCTCGGGAGCTTTCTATAAAACTTGATTTTTTACCTGAAGGAGAATATCAAATCAAGATTTGGAAAGATGGCATAAATGCCACGCGTAATGCTAAAGATTTCTCAATAGAAACGATACAAGTGAATAAGAATACTGTATTACCCGTTCAAATGGTATCTGGAGGGGGATATGCAGCAATGATCCGTAAACATTAAAATTATGAAGAACTTATTATCTGCTTTCTCTTTATCTTTTTGTTTGAGTGCTTGTTCAGTACATTCAAACGTCGAGAGTAATACTCAGTACGTTGATCCGTTTGTCGGTGCAGCTGAGTTTGGGCATTGCATTCCGAATGCTTGTTTTCCGTTTGGGCTTATTCAAGTAGGACCACAAAGTGGTAATTGTTCGTGGGACTATACAGGAGGGTATCAGTATAAAGATACAGTACTCTATGGATTTTCTCAAACACGAGTGAATGGTACCGGTTGTCCTGATCTGGGTGATTTGTTGATGTTGCCATATACGGGCGATATGGAGCAGAAAGAATATGCTAGTGGTTATCAGAAAAAGAACCAGTTTGCTGAACCGGGATATTATATGGTATATCTCGATGATTATGAGGTGAATGCCGAGATGACAGCTAGCCCGCATGTTGCGATACATCGTTATACTTTTAATACTAATGATTCGGCTCGGTTACTGATTGATTTTCAAAATGGAATGGTAGGTGATGAAAATACTTTTCATCAATATGTGCTGAATGCGGAACAACTTTTCGAATCGTCGACCCGCATTGTAGGCTTTGCTCGTACTAAATCTTGGATTGAGCGTTGTTATTATTATACGATTGAATTTAATAGGCCTTACAAACAAAAGCATAAGCTTCCTTTACGTGATATTCGGGAACAAGCTCCGCGTTATGTACTTGATTTTGATTTGAAGAAGGGGGAGGAGCTGTTGGTGAAGGTAGCGCTTTCGTCAGTTAGTATTGAAGGTGCAAAGAGAAATCTGGAAACTGAATTGCCCGGTTGGGATTTCAATGCAGTCAAGCAAGTGGCTCATAAGGAGTGGCATAAGTTTTTATCGCGAATAAATGTGAAAGGTACGACTGAACAGAAAAGGATATTCTATACGGCAATGTATCGATTATTTATTCAACCTAACAATATAGCTGATACTGACCAACCAACATTTTATAGTACGTTATCTCTGTGGGATACTTACAGGGCTGCGCATCCATTATATACTATTGTTTCGCCTGAAATAGTAAATGACTTTGTGAATTCTATGTTAAAGCAATTTGATACACAAGGCTTTTTACCAATCTGGGCTTTGTGGGGCGGAGAAACTTACACTATGATTGGAAATCATGCTGTGCCTGTTATTGTGGATGCTTATCTGAAAGGTTTCCGTGGTTTTGATGTGGAGAAAGCATACTCTGCTATAAGAACATCTTTGCTTACAAATTTGCCTAAATCAAATTGGGATGTTTATGATCAATATGGATATCTGCCGTTTGATATCATAAAAGATGAGAGTGTGTCGAGAACATTGGAATCATGTTATGATGATTATTGTGCCGCACAATTAGCTAAAGCTCTTGGTAAAGAAGATGATTACCGTTTCTTTACTAAACGGGCTGGTTACTATAAAAACTTATTTGACAGAGAAGCCGGTCTGATGCGGCCGAAGGACTCAAAAGGAAACTGGCGGACACCGTTTGATAAATTAGTTATATCACATGAGAGCACTTCTGGAGGAGATTATACAGAAGGAAATGCCTGGCAATATACATGGCATGTTCAGCACGAGCCTGATAGTTTGATTAATATGTTGGGAGGAGAAGATGCATTTATTACTAAATTGGATTCTCTTTTTATATTGAAAGAAGTGGTGCATAATGAAGGTTTTTCTTCGGATGTGACCGGCCTGATCGGGCAATATGCTCATGGGAATGAACCTAGTCATCACGTGGCTTATCTGTATAGAATGGCTGGTAAACCTTCAAAGACGGAAGAACTGGTGAATTATATTTGTAAGACAAAATATCTTGATCGTGTTGATGGACTTTGTGGTAATGATGATTGTGGACAAATGTCTGCTTGGTATGTCTTTTCTGCTATGGGATTCTATCCGGTAAATCCTTGCGGCGGAGAATATATTTTGGGTGCTCCACAACTTCCGAGAATTACAATTGAATTGGGAAATAATAAGCGATTTGTTGTTGAGACCGTGAATTACTCTCTTGAAAATATTCATGTGAGAAAGATAGAACTGAACGGTAAAGAACTGACTGGAAATAGTATTTCGCATAAAGATATAATGGAAGGTGGTATTTTAAAATTTTATATGATGAAATAGTAATATAAGAATTAACTTGTAATATTAAAAAAGTATTATGGTACATATATTAGATATATTTGTTTCTATCGCAATGTCTACCATTCTGTTTTTAGCAGGGTGTAGCGATAAAGCGGTTAAAGACAATGAAGGAAATGGTGGAAGTGACAATGAAGGTGACGAACCGGTTGAGACTGAATATCTTCAATTATATCCGGCTCCTGGCAATTTGGCACAGAATGTAATTGGAATGGACCATTCTGTTTGGGTGAACGATCAGTCTTGTTTTGTTTATCGTACGGAAGCCACAGGCGGAGGTGATTATGGAAGCGTATATCCTGAATATGCTTATTTCGATTTTAAAGGTTCGGTTGCGATAAAAGTAAAACCTAACTATTCTGTTAGTTCTGTTGAGATTCTTCCGTCAAGAGCACAAATAGTTCCTAAAGTGAATGGTAGTGAGATTTCTTTTGTTATTCGTGAGCCGGGACAATATTTTGTTAAGATCAATGGTGATTCAGAAAATGGTAGTAGTGCAACTAAGAATCTTTATATTTTTGCTAACCCTCCGGAAATAGATGCTCCTTCGAAAGATGACCCTAATGTCGTATATTTTGCTCCTGGAGTTTATGAGCATAAATTTTATAAACTCGAAAGTAATAAAATATATTATATTGCAGGAGGAGCTTTTGTATATGGTCGTTTTTATGGGGTGGAACTTCAGAATGTCACTATTCGCGGGCGTGGTGTGATTTGTGGAGAACATCTGACTAGCTTGGGGGATGAAGGACGTATTGTTTGTATTAATAAGAAAAGTAATAATATTAAAATCGAAGGTATTAATGTGATGCATCCTAAAGTTTGGACTATTGCCATGTATCAAAGTAATAACATACATATAGATAATGTACATACAATATCTCATGGGATGAGTTCGGATGGCTGTGATATAACGGGTTGCCATGATGTACTGGTTGAGAATAGTTTTTTTCGGGGGCATGATGATATATTGGCTGTCAAGGCAAGAGATTTTATAAACGAAATGCCCGTCCCTCAAACTTGTGAGAATGTAACTTTTCGAAACTGTGTAGTTTGGTGTGATTCCTCTAATCCCATGACAATAGGTTATGAAACCAATCAGGACATTCGTAATATTCGGTATGAGAGGATAGATGTTCTTAATATTTCACGTCCGAATGTGTGGCAGCTGGAAGCTGTAATGGCTATTGAACCTCATAATGAGGGAGTAGTCGATGGGGTCGTTTATAAGGATATTCGTGTAGATGTGAAAGTTCCTCAGAATAGTCTGTTTCGTTTTGTAGTAGATGAAGGGACAGGAACTATACGAAATGTCAGAATTGAAGATGTGTACATTAATTATGGAGGAACTCTTGGAGGTATCATTTATGGAACAACTCAAGCGGAAGTTTCTGGTGTGGATTTTATAAATGTGAGAAATAGTGAAGGCCTTTCTTTAGCTGAAGATAAAGTGACGACAAATGTTTATACAAGTAATATAAATGTGTCTCTAATTTGAAGAATGGAACATGGGTAGGTGAAGTTTGGGATTTTTCAACAGAGTTTAGTGGATTCAGTAGTGAGCAAGGACGTTTCGATTGGTATTATAAATATTTGGATGGCAGTGAGATGAAAGAACTTTTGTGGAATAGTTCCCGTAATTTTTGGGATGTTGACACATATTGTTACATTGGTTGGCAACGTACGGACACTAATCCTGTACGTAACTTCCCACAAATGGCTGCTGCTATGCACCCGGATGTCAATAAACAACCTATTTTGATATGGAAGGCTCCAGCTTCGGGTAAAATTCTGGTTCGTGGAAAGGTACGTCGTCCGGGTACTTGTGGAGACGGAGTTGATGTATCTGTCAGAAAGAACTATCAGATTCCGTTTTGGAGTATGACAATAGAAAGCTCCAATCAAAATTTTGTAGATATGGGAACTAATACGGTTTCGGTCAATAAAGGAGATGAAGTTCAGTTTATGGTATCCATGAGAGGAGATAATGGATGTGATAATACAGAATGGCTCCCTGTTATAGAGTATCTTTCGTTGGAATAGGAAGATTGTTTTGAAGATTTAATAGATATTACCTTTATCGTCTCAGTAATACTGTAACGGTAAAGGTAATATTCTATAATGTTAAGTGAAAGATCAGAACCATTTGATCTTTCTGAATATCACAAACGCCAGCGTGGACAATCCGATAGAGAAGAGTACAATCAAAGAAAAAGCAAAGGGCACTTCTTCCAGATGAATATCTACGTTCATGCCATAAAAACTGGCAATCAATGTAGGGAGCATTAAGACGATAGACAAGCTGGTCATACGTTTCATGATAGTGTTCACATTGTTTGAGATAATGGAGGCGAAGGCGTCCATTGTCCCAGTGAGAATGTCGCTGTAAATGTTCACCGTATTGAGTGCTTGTTTCAATTCGATGATAACGTCTTCCACTAACTCTTTATCCAGAAAATCCGTATCCTGGAAAATAGTCTTAAGTTTACCTATCATCACTTCATTGCCACGAATGGAGGTGTTGAAGTAAACCAAGGTTTTCTGCAATCTCATCAGACGGAGCAGGTCTTCATTACGGATGCTGCGTTCCAACTCCTTCTCTGCTGCACTGATATCTATATTGATTTGTTTCAGATATTTCAGGAACCATACGGCGGAAGAGTAAATCAACCGGAGAATTAGATCGAGTTTATTACGGACTACAATACCTTTCCTACGGGTATGTTCGATGAAATCCGGTAGTAAATCGGTGTTATGATAACATACGGATACTATAATCTCGTTGTTTGTGATTATGCCGATAGGTACAGTGGCGAAAGGCAGGCTTCCGTTCTGCTTGTTTTGCACAGGGATACGCAGGATCGTTAACAGCCAGTTACCTTCCGTATCCGTACGCGGACGTTCATCCGTGTCGGCTATGTCATCAAGAAATGATTCGGGTACGTTGAGTGTTTTAGTCAGAAATTCAAAGTCATCATTGTTCGGGCATACTACGTTTACCCAGCTATTAGGAAGCCATTGTGCTTTTTCCACAAAGCCGGCCTCACAATAAAGATACGTTCTCATCTTATTGTCTCCTTTCGTTTGTTTAGCACGAGCAGAGACATCAGATTTCAATGACTCTGTTCGCTTTAATTAATACTAGTTGTGCACGTTCGCGGGTTTGAATCGTCCATATTTCTATGATTTTAATGTAAAAGCGGTGCAAAGGTACGGAAAATCAAGCTGGCTTCCATTCTTTTGCACCGTTTTTTTCGAATTTCTATTGTTTGCAGTCCGCACTTACTCTGCGTGCTGCTCTGTTTCCGAAGGTTCGGAAGTACCGAAACGTTTCTTCAAATATTGTCCGATACTGTAACTACTTAATTTTTCATTGGAGATACTGCCGTCTTTCTCTACGAGTTCGTAATGAGGAATGCCGTTGAAATGGAAAAGTTGGCGCAGGTAATTATATTCCGTTCCGGTGACATAATAACTTGCTTCTCCTTTCAGATGCTTTTCGACATATTGTTTGTAAGCTCCTGCCGGAGATTCTCTTTCTCCGGTGATATAAATAAACTGGAACTCCGGATGATCTTTGTACTTCTTGCGCAAGTCTGCTGTTGCTTCTATTCCGCTACGGCAAGGCCCGCAGCTAGTGGCCCAAAAGTCAACAAATAGTACTTTGCCCGGATGATTCTTGATGATATTGCGGAAAATGTCGGTTGCTTTGCCTTCCGGGAGTTGGTATGATTTAGCATCTTCCGAAGGATAAGCATTTTCAAACAATTGTTCAGTTTCGGCAACTAAGAAGGGGGCGGTAAATTCTTGCTTGAGGCTGTCTATATATTCACGGGCAATTGTTTTTGTTTTTATATTTTGTAGGTCATAAGTGAGACGGCGTACTTTGGCTATTTGCCAGAGTAGAGGATTGGGAGTATTGCATAGCCGGGCGATAATGGCATTTTTCTTCTCTTCATATTTCTGTTCCATTGCTATGCTGGCCCCTATCTTCTTCTTGCTGTGACTTTTCTTTTTGAGAAGGTTTCTGTTTATTGATATAGTCCATGTATTCTTTTACCAGTTTTTCTTCTTGTTTAAATAGAGCACTGGTCTTCCTGTCATCTTCTTGAAGTTCTGCAAGCGTTATTTTTATTTCTTGTCCGGCAAGTTTTTCCTGTTTTTGCCTTATCGCTTCTTGTTCAGCATTAAGTTTCACTCCTTTTTCTTTCAGGAATGTCAAGAGAGGCTTTTCTGGGTAAGTAAAAGGAATCTCCACCGATCCTTCGACTTCGTCCGAATAAGCTTTTTGGAGGGGAGCCATAAATTCAAAGCGATTGGTGAAGACGTCCGCTTTCTCATCTGCGAGAATTGTTTTATCGTCAAGTGGCATCTCTTTTAGGAAATCGTAATACGAATCATCTTCCTTTACTTTTAAGGCTTGATTGGCCGTATCTTGTTTGGCATAATAATCCCTGCTCATTGCAAAATCGAAGAATGCATTTCCTGTTTGCAGTTTTACCTTGTTTTTAATCAGGCAAACTGCCTTCAGGGAGGGGTGGTAGACCCGGCATACGGAATCGGCAATATGTTTCCATTGTGCGATGATAGGTCTCATGTGTTCCTTGTATTGGTTGGGAGTAAGTGTCTTTTGTGATTTGGATAAATCTTCGTACCGATAAGGAATAGACTTGCTAAAATCGGATAGTATATAGGAGAAGGGAGCTGTCGGTCCCATATATGCTATATTGTTAATCGGAAAATAATGATCGCGTGCGCGGCTTCGAGCCATGATTGCTTCCCAGTCAATGTACATGGTGAGAGTTTGTCCAGGCTCAATATAGAATGGAATCCAGTCATTGTTGAGGGTTAATGATTGCTCTACCGGATGATGAATAACGAACTTGCATGTAAAACTTCCGTCTTTATCAATTTGCACAACAGTAGGATAATCTTCACGGGTGAGTTCATTTGATAGATAAACAAGTCCTGTCTCGAATCCCAAACGCGGGTCGTAGCCATCGATATATCCTTGCAGACAGGCGGTATCTTTACGGAAGAACTGTTGAAAACCATTGTCCGGCTCTATTGTGCTTATGGCAGCCTTTTGGCGGGTATACGATAATTCATTTGTTTGGTCTGTTTTTATAATACAGTTGCCACTCTTTTGCGGGGTTATCAACAATGTACGGATAGTCCCATTTTGTTTGTCTTTAACGGTCATCTCAATTCGTTTCCCTTTCTTGCGGATACTTTCATTGGTGTATATCCGATTATTCATGATCGTGATTGAATCGTAAATTCCGTATTCCCACTGACCGGAGCCGTCTGTCTTGAACCAGTTACCCTTGACGGCAGCTAGTGGAGGAGTATTCTTTCCTTTCTGCGGAATCAAGGAAATATCGTATGTATTCCCTTCATAATTAGTCGGGCTGAGAAGGTGGATCGTTTGAGTTTCTTCAGGCAGGGGTTCGAAAATAAGCACGTAGTCTTTTTCACCGGAATCAGGCATATATACTTCTTTATTGATTTCGATACCTTCTGCACCTTTAAACTTATATTTCTTTCCGGTGGTTGCATCTTCCAGGTAACTTGTTCCTTTTTCTTTAATCCACCAGTGCGGACGAAAAATAGCATGTATGTATACTCGTGTACTTTCTGGAGTACGTTCTATGCGGGTAATGTTGGAGATACTTCCCGAACGGGCTTTGAAAGGAGGATTGTCGATTGTTTGTGCACTTAGTATGTCCGATAATACAAGTAAAATGCAGAATAAGGTTGCTTTCATAATAATAGTTTTTTGATGAACGTGTTTAATACTATCCTTACAAAGTAAGGAAAATATCCATAGCCTTGTATTCTTTTACTCTGCAACTTAACATAGATTAAACGTTTACGTAATCATCTTTTTTGTACCTTTGCGCCCGAAAATCAGAGTGATAATTTAAATATTGAAATATTATGAGTAAGAAAGCCCTTTTAATGATCCTCGATGGTTGGGGATTAGGTGACCAAAAGAAAGACGACGTAATCTTCAACACTCCCACTCCTTATTGGGATTATCTGATGAATACTTATCCTCACTCTCAACTTCAGGCAAGCGGTGAAAACGTAGGTTTGCCCGACGGACAGATGGGTAACTCGGAAGTCGGTCACTTGAATATCGGTGCCGGACGTGTGGTTTATCAGGATTTGGTAAAAATCAATCGTGCATGTGCTGACAATAGCATCATGAAAAATCCTGAGATTGTCGCTGCTTTTTCTTATGCAAAAGAAAATGGAAAGAATGTTCACTTCATGGGGCTGACTTCTAACGGTGGCGTACATAGCTCACTCGTTCATCTCTTCAAACTTTGCGATATCGCTAAAGAATATAACATCGACAATACATTTATCCACTGCTTCATGGATGGTCGTGATACTGACCCGAAGAGCGGTAAAGGATTTATCGAAGAACTTTCTGCACACTGCGAGAAATCAGCAGGAAAGATCGCTTCTATCATCGGACGTTATTATGCTATGGACCGTGACAAACGTTGGGAACGTGTAAAAGAAGCCTATGATTTGTTAGTAAAGGGTGAAGGTAAGAAAGCTACCGATATGGTTCAGGCAATGCAGGAATCTTATGATGAAGGTGTGACAGACGAATTTATCAAACCGATTGTAAATGCTAACTTCGACGGAACAATCAAAGAAGGTGATGTAGTAATCTTCTTCAACTACCGTAACGACCGTGCGAAAGAGCTTACTGTTGTATTGACTCAGCAAGATATGCCGGAGGCCGGCATGCATACGATCCCTGGCTTGCAATATTTCTGTATGACTCCGTATGATGCATCTTTCAAGGGCGTTCATATCTTGTTCGACAAAGAAAACGTTTCTAATACGTTGGGTGAATACCTTGCTGCTAAGGGACTGAACCAACTCCATATTGCAGAAACAGAAAAGTATGCTCACGTAACATTCTTCTTCAACGGTGGACGTGAAACTCCGTACGATAACGAAGACCGTATTCTTGTTCCGTCTCCGAAAGTTGCTACTTACGACTTGAAGCCGGAAATGAGCGCTTACGAAGTAAAAGATAAACTGGTGGCTGCTATCAATGAAAACAAATATGATTTCATCGTAGTGAACTTTGCTAATGGTGACATGGTAGGTCATACCGGTATTTACGAAGCAATCGAAGAAAGCTGTTGTTGCTGTAGATGCTTGCGTGAAAGATGTAATCGAAGCTGCTAAAGCACAGGATTACGAAGCAATCATCATCGCTGACCATGGTAATGCTGACCATGCTTTGAATGAAGACGGTACTCCGAACACTGCTCACTCTTTGAATCCGGTTCCTTGTGTTTACGTAACAGAGAACAAAGCTGCGAAAGTAGAAAACGGCCGTCTGGCAGATGTTGCTCCGACTATCCTGAAGATTATGGGTCTGGAAGCTCCGGCTGAAATGGACGGAAACGTTTTGATTAAGTAATTTAGATTTCTATAACTGGGAGGGCGGAGTAGAACTCCGCCCTTTTGTCTCACATAAGTTTTATGATTCAGATTAATGATGTAGTTGTATCGCTTGATGTACTTCAGGAGAAATTTCTTTGTAACTTGGATGCCTGTAAAGGTGAATGTTGCATTGAGGGAGATGCCGGAGCACCGGTAGAACTGGATGAAGTGATGAAACTGGAGGAAGTGTTGCCGGTTATCTGGGATGAACTGGCTCCGGAAGCGCGTGCGGTGATAGAAAAGCAGGGGGTGGTATATACTGACCAGGAAGGAGACTTGGTAACTTCTATTGTAAATAACAAAGACTGCGTCTTTACTTGTTATGACGAGAAAGGATGTTGCTACTGTGCTATTGAAAAAGCTTTCCGGGAAGGAAAAACAGATTTCTATAAACCGGTATCATGTCATCTTTATCCTATTCGCATTGGAGATTACGGACCTTATAAAGCGGTGAATTATCATCGTTGGGATGTATGCAAGGCTGCGGTTCTGTTAGGAAAAAAAGAGAATGTCCCTGTCTATAAATTTCTGAAAGAACCTTTGATTCGTAAATTCGGTGAAGAATGGTACAAAGAACTTGAAGCTGTTGCCGAAGAATTGAAAAAGCAACATTTTATCTAAACTTCCTATTTCTTACGTGTGCCAAATACCTGATACAGCAAGATGCATAGTGCTATGGCCATTACGCATACTGGTACCATCCATGCTTCCGGATGAATGATGACCAGAAAGATGCAGGTAACGATAACGCACAATGTCAGGACAATAAGAAATAGTCTGATCTTTGCGAATAACGGGTTAGTAGTTTTCATCTTCATAGCTACTGTTTTCTATGTTTTTTGCAATATAGTGATTTAGCACTGAAAATGTTACTGTCTTTAGTCTTTATTAAGATATGGATAAAGAAAAACGCCGATCGAAGGATGCTCCTTCTCCATCGGCGTTTCCTCGTTGTAAGATGTGAGGTTGGTTTATAAAAACGTAAAATTAATATTATGTATCGATATTCGCATACGTTGCGTTTTCTTCAATAAACTCTCGGCGTGGTCCTACGTCTTCACCCATTAACATAGAGAAGATGTAGTCAGCTTCTGCGGCGTTGTCAATATTTACTTGTTTCAGCATACGGTTTTCAGGGTCCATAGTTGTTTCCCACAACTGCTGGGCGTTCATCTCACCCAAACCTTTGTAGCGTTGTGTATGAATCGCATTTTCTGAACCACCGCCGTAAGTGTCAATAAACTTTTGGCGTTGTGCATCTGTCCAGCAATACTCTTCTACTTTACCCTTTTTGCAGAGGTAGAGCGGGGGAGTAGCGATGTACAGATAACCGTTCTGAATGATCTGCGGCATATAGCGGAAGAAGAACGTCATGATCAGTGTGTCGATGTGAGAACCATCGACATCGGCATCGGTCATGATGATAATCTTGTGGTAACGCAGTTTTTCAATATTGGCCTCTTTACTGTCATCCTCGGTTCCGATAGTGACACCCAATGCCGTATATATGTTACGGATTTCATCACTTTCCAGTGCTTTGTGATACATCGCTTTTTCGACGTTCAGAATCTTACCGCGTAGCGGAAGGATGGCCTGGAACATACGGTTACGTCCCTGCTTGGCAGTACCACCTGCCGAATCTCCCTCGACAAGGAATAATTCACATTTTGAAGGATCCTTATCCGAACAGTCGGCTAATTTACCCGGCAGACCACCACCCGACATCGGCGATTTGCGTTGTACCATTTCACGGGCTTTTCTTGCTGCGTGACGTGCAGTAGCGGCAAGAATCACCTTGTCGACAATCGTTTTGGCCTCCTTTGGATGTTCTTCCAGGTAGTAAGCCAAAACTTCACCGACAGCCTGGTCTACGGCACCCATCACTTCGTTGTTACCCAACTTCGTTTTCGTTTGTCCCTCAAACTGAGGTTCAGCTACTTTTACGGAAATAACGGCAGTCAGACCTTCGCGGAAGTCGTCTCCCGATATTTCAACTTTCACCTTTTCCAGCATCTTGCTGTCTTCGGCGTATTTTTTCAGTGTACGGGTCAGTGCACGGCGGAAACCAGCGAGGTGCGTACCACCTTCAATCGTATTGATATTATTAACGTAAGAGTGAACGTTTTCCGAGAACCCTGTATTGTACATGATTGCTACTTCAATGGGGATTCCCTGTTTTTCGGAGTTCAGGTAAATCACGTCATTAATCAAGTGTTCGCGTGAAGACTCGATGAAACGTACAAATTCTCTCAGTCCTTCTTCCGAATAGAACTGTTCACTTTTGAAGCTACCGTCCTCATTCACTACCCGGCGATCTGTCAGCGTGATACGCAGGCCGGCGTTCAAGTAAGCCAGCTCGCGTAGTCGTGAAGCCAAGATCTTGTAATCATATACCGTTTCTGTAAAAATGGTATCATCCGGCCAAAACTGCTGGCGGGTTCCCGTAATGTCGGCAGTACCGACTTCCTTTACCGAATAAAGCGGTTTACCGATCTCATATTCCTGCTGATAGATTTTACCATTGCGGAATACTTGCGTAGTCATGTGGGTAGACAGCGCGTTTACGCAAGACATACCTACACCGTGCAAACCTCCGGAAACTTTATACGACCCTTTGTCGAATTTACCTCCGGCGTGCAGTACGGTCATGGCTACTTCCAGTGCCGACTTCTTTTCTTTCTCGTGATAGTCCACCGGAATACCGCGTCCGTTGTCCTGTACTGTGATTGAATTGTCTTCGTTGATTGTTACTTCGATATGGTCGCAATAACCGGCCAATGCTTCGTCGATAGAGTTGTCAACGATTTCGTATACCAAATGGTGAAGTCCCTTGACGCTGATGTCACCAATGTACATCGCAGGGCGTTTTCTCTTACTGCTTCAAGACCTTCCAATACCTGGATGCTATCCGCAGAATAAGACCCGTTATTGGGAGTGATTTGTTCTTCGCTCATAATTGCCTTTCTAACTTTAATAACAGAGCAAATATAGTGAAATTTGTCGACTTGGCGAAGAATAAACCGTGAAAAATGAAGAATGAAAGTGGATTCTGTACTTTTATGATAGACTTGATAGTCAAGTGTCTATACACAGTAAAGGCCGAACTTAAAAGTTCAGCCTGATGCTATATAGAATTGTTAAATTCCTATGTATTAAGCGAGCTTGTTGATATAAAGAGCGAGCTTAGATTTCAGATTGTTAGCTTTATTTTTGTGAATAATGTTCACTTTAGCCAACTTATCCAACATCTTTGTAATGCCTGGGTACATTGCAACTGCTTCTGCTTTATCAGTAGTTGCACGAAGCTTTCTAACAGCATTTCTCATGGTCTTGCCATAATATCTGTTATGAAGTCTTCTAGTCTCTTCTTGTCTGATTCTTTTCAGTGATGATTTATGATTTGCCATTTCGACTAATCTATTTTTTTAGTTCTTTATTCTTTTTACTTGTAGCCCGTGGGGGAATCGAACCCCCCTTTCAAGAATGAAAATCTTGCGTCCTAACCGATAGACGAACGGGCCATCCTGTTGTTGCATTTCTGCATTTTGCTTTCTCGAATCAGTGTTTGTTTCTCGATTGCGGATGCAAAGGTAGGAACTTTTTTGAAACTGACAAACTATTCATTAATTTTTTTTCGATAAAATAGTCGTTTTTTTCTCTTGATGTTTTGTTTTATATTGAAAATCAGTGGAATAAATGGCAGATTTTTTTGTGAGAAAATGTACGCTCTCTTAAAAATACCGGGAAGTATATATACTTGTATACCTTAATGTATAGGAAAGTTTATTTCCGATTTAAATCGCGAACTTGTTTTTTCTTTGTAAGAATGTAATCCGGTTTAAAAAAGAAATCTGCAAAGTCATAAAAATGCAGTTTTTTATGTTTCTCTTTGTAACTAAATGATTATTTTGACGACTAACGGGACAAATGCTAAGAACGATGAATGACAATAAAGAATTTATAGATATGCTATTGCAGAACAAACGTATCATTTATAAGATATGTTTTATGTATGCGAGGGACAATGATGATATTAATGATTTGTATCAGGATGTCGTTCTTAGTTTGTGGAAGAGCTTTCGGAACTTTAAAGGTCATAGTAGCGTGAGCACATGGATATATCGGATTACACTCAACACTTGCATCACAAACCTGCGGAAAAAGAAGAATTATGATTATGTACCATTGAAACAAGACATAGATATACTGGATGATTGCGAACATGACGAATGCATGAAACATCTGTATCAGCTTATACATCAATTAGATAATGTAGATAAGATGTATATTATGCTTTGGTTGGATGAAAAAAGTTATGATGAAATAGCGGAAATAGTAGGAGTGGGTCGCAATAATGTGGCCATCCGTATTCATCGTATTAAAGAGAAACTGAAAAAGATGTCGAACCGATAAATAGAATATAATATGGAATTTGATGAACTAAAAAAGGCATGGGGACAATTTAATGATAAGATCAATTGTCAGGAAGTTGTCGAAAGGCAGCAAGTTGAAGAAATGCTCGCAAAGAAGAGAATGACCAGCTATAACCGGTTATTATGGTATGAACGGATCTCTCTGGGGATTCTGTTTTTTTTGTTTTTGAATGTTTTAGTTTACATTCTGATTGACCCCTTTTTCCTGGCCATGTCGGATATAGTATTCTTTATTGCAATCTCGGTACCCTTCTGGGATAAATCTGTTTCATTGTGTTGTTGCTGGTCATTCTTGATATCTTTGTATTCCGGCATGTATTATAAACTCAAACAAGCAGGATGCATGAAATATGATTTGGAACGCCAGATTCTTCATGTTTTGCAGTATAAATCATCGCTTGAATTGTAAGATAGAGAGTGGCAAATTCTTTATTGCTACGGATAAGGCCTACGATATGAAACTGCTTTATCAACAGATTCTTCAGGAAGCCGGATGTAAAAGTGAGTTCGGCTTTACAGATGAAGTAGGCCAAGGAGAATCTACATTCACTTTCTGGCTCATAAGAGGGGGGCTCATTGGTTTACTTCTGGTTATTATGTGTTTTGGATTCTTAAAAGTACGGAAGATTAAAAAGACTGTTTCAGGATGAAATAGGGCATTGGTCGCATTTTTTTTGTAGTTTTGCTACCGGATTGAAATATGCAAGTATATGCTGCAAAAGACAAAAGGAATAGTTCTTCATACGCTCAAATATAATGATACTTCTATCATTGTAGATATGTATACGGAGTTGTCCGGAAGGGCTTCGTTTCTTGTCGCAGTACCTCGTTCGCGAAAGGCGGCAGTGAAGTCTGTTCTGTTCCAACCGTTGTCTTTCATTGAGTTCGAGGCCGATTATCGTCCGAATGCGACACTTTATCGCATCAAGGAGGCGAAATCTTTTTATCCCTTTTCTTCTATTCCCTATGACCCGTATAAATCTTCAATGGCACTTTTCTTGTCAGAGTTCCTCTATCGGGCAGTTCGGGAGGAGGCAGAGAATCGTCCTTTGTTCGCTTATTTGCAACATTCAATTATTTGGCTGGATGAGTGTGGGGGAGGTTTTGCCAATTTTCATCTGGTGTTTTTGATGAGACTTTCCCGCTTTTTGGGGCTTTACCCTAATTTGGAAGACTACCATACAGGCGATTATTTTGATTTGCTGAATGCCTGTTTCACTTCCATTCGTCCCCAACTGCATTCTTCCTATATTAATCCTGAGGAGGCAGGGCGACTCCGCCAGTTGATGCGCATGAATTATGAAACAATGCATCTTTTCGGCATGAGTCGTGCGGAACGTGCTCGTTGCCTGACCATTATGAATGACTATTATCGCTTGCATCTGCCGGATTTCCCGGCTTTGAAATCACTGGAAGTATTGAAAGAATTGTTTGATTAGATTTGTTATTCGCTTGTTGTATGTAACTTTAGTTATATTTTTACATGGGTTAAAGCCATTGAGTTCTAAAAATATATATTACTTTTGTCCTCAATGTAATGACTAGAGCTAAACAACATGAAGATATTCATAAACTTAACGGAATATATTCTTATTCTATTGGTGTTTTATGGTTGTAACGGTGATGTATTTGTTGACGATTTCCGGTCTGCCGATTCCGAACTGACTTTGGATGGCAATGGCGACACCAAAATCATTCGGTTTGCTTCTTCCAATTGGGACGTATTGGGAGTGTATACGTATGATGAAGGTTTTACCTATTCGTATGCAGTGTATGATGCGGGTGGTGATCTGATAACAACGGACCAATTTCCATATCTTAAAGGACAGGGCAAGATTGTGTGCAATGAGGAATTGATCGGTTTCACTATCGAACGTAGTAATCCCCGGGAACTGAAGATTGCAGTAGAAGAGAATGCCCGTTCTACTCATTTTCAATTCAAACTCACGGTGAGCAACGAATATGAGTCTCAGGAGATATACGTTGATATTTCACCATCGGACAGGTATGTGATTGATCATATCACTTATTATTCTTTAGACGAGGATTCTTATGAGAAAAGAATCGAAGCAAAAAGGAGTTTTGTGCAACCTAATGGCTGGGGTATTGACTATCCGTGTTTACTGTCTCCTTACGAGAATGTTTATCATGAAGTGATGTTCAGAAGCGACATGCCGGAACTTTTTCAACTATTGGGAGAAAGTAACCTGACAGTAGAGATACCAAGCGTAGAAAACGGTCATTTGCAGATGAACGGTAAACAGGTGCGATATACTTCCAAGCAGCAAACATTACCTTTTTCCAATACGGAACAGATAGAAGTCTCTATTCCACCTTATACGACCCAGCGTATCACTGTGCTGATAGAGTATTACTGGTTTGAAACTAGATACGCCCTCTATGCTGTTCACCCAAAGACCGGGAAACGGCGGACCATAAACGGCACGTTGCAAAGTAAAATGCCTGCTGCATATTACATAACACGAGAAAATATCAAATGACTAAAGATATGAATACCGGACGGTTACTATACATTATTTGTCTGTTGACGATTTCTGTAGTTGGCGGGAATCTGAAGGCTCAGACAATTGTGAAGCATCAGATTGGTTTTGATATTCGTCCGGGGTATGTAGCTCCGACAAACAGCTTTCTGGAAGGAGATAATGCACGGCAGAAGACCATTGACCAGTCACTTTCCCTACATCTGAAGTATGCTTTCCGGTTCAATAAAGATTCCCGATTAGGCCGGCTGTACCCCCATGCCTATCAGGGGATAGGTGTATCTTATAATACCTTCCACTCTCCCGCTGAACTTGGAAATCCGGTGGTGGTATATGCTTTTCAGGGGGCACCTATTGTACAACTTTCGCCTCTCTTGTCATTTGATTACGAGTGGAATTTCGGTGCTTCTTTCGGTTGGAAGAAATATGACGGGCTATATAATCCGCAGAATGAGGTTATCGGTTCTAAAATCAATGCATACATCAATCTGGGGTTTATCTTGAACTGGCAGCTTCATCCGCAATGGAAATTGGCCGCAGGTGTGGACTTCACACATTTTTCTAACGGAAACACGCATTATCCTAATGGTGGACTCAATGTGATCGGTGGGAGAGTCGGCATTGTACGCACCTTTGGAGATGCGGATGAGACACTCGGAACAGTATCCCCCAAGCGGGTATTTATAAAGCCGCATGTCAGTTATGATCTGGTAATATACGGTGCCACTCGTAAGAGGGGATTCGTAAAGGACAATATACCGAGTCTGGTTCCCGGTTCGTTTGGTATTGCAGGTCTCAACTTTGCTCCAATGTATAACTTCAACAACTATTTTCGGGCGGGCCTTTCTGTGGATGCGCAGTATGACGAGAGTGCCAATATCAAAGATTATAAATTGGAAGGAAGTTATTCGGGCGATTTAAAGTTTCATCGTCCTCCTTTTCGTGAGCAATTTGCAGTGGGGTTGTCCCTCCGTGCAGAACTGGTAATGCCCATTTTCTCAATCAATGCCGGGCTAGGACGGAATCTGGTATGCCATGGAGATGATACGCAGGGATTCTACCAGATTCTAGCTCTCAAAACTTATGTCACACGCCACTTGTTCCTGCACGTTGGATACCAGTTGAGCAAGTTTAAGGATCCCAACAATCTGATGCTGGGGCTTGGATATCGGTTCCATGACAAAAGATGAAAGGCTGTATTGTTTTCATATAGCTTCTTTAATTCTATTATTTCAGAAGTTGATAAGGCTTTGATATTCTAGTCATCTATAAAACAAACAGTGCATCCGTTCCTCTCTTGGAATGGATGCACTTAATACAAACAAAACAAACAATGAATAAAACGGTTTCTCAAAGATTATGCCGTTTTATTTGAGTGGGAATATTTATATGCTATGAGGGCAAAAGCCCGCTTGGGTACTTCACAGTAGCCTTTTTTACATCTCACCTATATTATGTTGTATAAATACTTATTTCTTAATTTTCTATGATCCTAGTTCAGAATCATTCAGACGTATAATCCAGTCGTTTACTTTCATTGTTGGAATCCTCGGAATCCCCGTGTCCGATGATTGTATAAAGAACATGAGTGTGTAAGAATCTTCTCGGTCAAGATATTCTTGATCACTTATGTCACCTATGTTATTAGGATAATTTTTTGATAACAATAAATATTGGGTGAGTGGTAGGTGCAGAATAGTTTTCCCGCTTGGTGTATGTTTTATTGATAATGTTGTGTCGTCTCCCTTCATGATGCGCAGTGTATTTAATCTGGCGTGAATGATGGGGATTTGTTCGGAAGTCAGAGACAGTTCCTGTCGATATGGAAGATAACAGGTCGGAGTTGTGCCGACAGGAGTATTTGTATAGTCTATTACACCGTTGGTGGATTCTAGGGTGAAAGCGAAGTCCTCTTGTCGTAGAGGAAGATTGTTCTCATCCTGTAGGATACACGAGAAGTAATTCGTATTTTTCACTAGTCCGGCAGTGATGACCTGATATTCTTCACTGATAGTAATATTTTCAAGGCTACTGTGAAAGAGTGCATTCAGTTTCCTGTTAAACTGATTCTTATTGTCACATGCCAGCGATATATTCAGAGATTTCCGTTCAGTTTGTCCAGCCTTGAGATTCGGGAGCTGATACTGGTAGCCGGATATCCCTCCCCATATAAGCAGGTGATAAGTTTCTTCGGGAAACGGTAGTCTTACCATGCAGTAGCCTTGATGTAATGTTATACTGTCTACGTCCAATCGATCCACATACTTGTCATTCTTGTCGAAGGCAAGAATGGTAATGTCGCCTACCTGCGTAGATGCAGCGTCCACGTTCAGGATATTATAGGTATATGATATCTTTAACCAAGTTCCTGTAGGACAGTCTGATAAATCGTCATTCACCCAATCACAGGACGAGAACAACGCGACAATGCAGATAATATGTAGTAGAAATGAACGCATTTATGATGATTTTAATTCAGTTGGCCGGTACTACTTATTCAAGTTCTACATCTTGATTACGTACGGCCCATGGAAAAACATTGATATTGATGTCCAGTTCGGCCTTATATTCGTCCGGTTGTTCCGGCTCAATGTAAGGATCTCCACTACCGAGTCCTGCCACTTTACTGATAGACAGACGATATATATTATTACGAACAATACCGAATTCCATTACACCCATTTCTGTAGATTCATAATTATCCTCGTGCTTGATCCAGTAGTTGTAGTAACATGAGTAGTTTTCTGTTTTCTGGAAACGTTTGATACTGTATTTGGCAAGAGTCTCTGTGTCCGAATCGTCTGTGACATCTGACGGTAAGTTATTCAGAACCTGTTTACGTATTGCATCTACACTGATGTAGAAGTTATAATTGAAATAGAACATCTTGGTAGGCCAGTTGGACGGATTGTTTATATTGGTACCATTTTCGTCGAAAACGCGGTTAGTGGCGATGTCCATGTTGGCTTTGAACATTACTCCGGTACTGTATGCATTCAATTGTGCATCAACGAACATACAGTTCTCCAGACAGTAAATGTATGACCAGCTATTGGCTGGTGCCATACCTGCCCAGTTATTGTCGTTGATGTCAGTATCTACTAATGCTTGTGCGAAGAAACCGTCGGCATTTGTGAAATCTTTGGCACCTTCCACTGTTTTCTTGAAGAAATAAGGATCGATTAGATAACCGTTGACATCGGGAATGTCACCAAAGTTTTCTTCCGTATACGAAGCCGGCTCCTGAAAGCTATTCAATGTGGCTGTGTGGCGGAATGTGTAGAATTTAGTTGCCAGATTCAACATTCTGAATGTGTTGAGTTTTATGGTACAATACACCTCTCCGTTGGGATCTTTCAGGGGAAAAGTCTCTTGTTTTTGAGTTAGTTCGATTTTGGCAACGGCACGCTCAAGACTGATAGATACATTGGTTATCTTGTCCGAATCAGTAGGCTTTCTTATCTCTATGTTCAGGTTGGCTGCACCACGGTTTGTCATAACAAAGCCCTCTGTGGGTACATTTGGAATCTTTCCTGTACTGTACGTTACTTCATCGACAGCATTTAAGAAATCGTCTTGCATGGTGATTTCTTTGTTGATTGCTTTCCCGTTGGCAATGGCAAAGATATTGTATGTACCCGGATTTACGGTAATTCTGTCAGCGGTATACTGTATATTTCTCCCTTCTCCTTTGACCTGTCTGATGTTCTTCAGTTCTTGTTGGTCTTTCAGACTTTTAGTAGTCGAATCGAACAGATAGACTGTCAGACTTTTTACTGCATATTCATCCTTTGAGCCAGTCTCTGTCACGCCTGATGATTCGGCGCTGCGAGTGTGGTTTTCATTGGGGATTTCAAAGAATAGGGCAAGATTGCCGTTTGAATCCGTGTGGCTCTCATCGGAAAAAGCTACATCTGCATCATTGATGCAACTGTACTGTGTGACTGCTGCCATAAACAACAGTGACATTAGTTGTGTGAATCTTTTCATTTTGTTTTGAGTTTAATTGAATAATTATTCTACTTCTAAAATCTGTTTTAAGTTATCGTCGGCTTGTAACAGTCCTGCGTCTTTCGACTGCCGGAATAGTGCCTCTGCTTCTTTATAGTTGCCTTGCAGGAAACATAAGACACCTTTGGCCAGCGTCGTTTCCGGTAATGGCGGAGCTTTTTCGAGAAAGACGGCTGCGGTTTTTGTGTCTTTTTGTATCAATGCTATACAGGCAGCATTCAGATTGGCCGTAGGATTGTCCGGAAACAATTGTACGGCAGTCATAAAAATCTTGTTGTAAGTTGCACTTCCTGGTGTATATGTGAGTGCGAGACGAAACATCTCTTCCAAACTGAGATTTTTAGGATTTGTATCGAATACTACTTGTGATTCTTCTATTGTAAACGGACGTACGTGGTACTCGACGGTATAGTCGGAATGTCTCAGTATGACAAACCAGTGTTTCAATACAAAACGGTAGAATGCCGGAAACCTCATTCTTATTATTTCTTCTTTACGGTCGGGATGCATATTGCTTGTCACAATTTTCATGATAGCTTCTTTGTCTTGAAAAGTTGTGTCGCTAAGAAGTGCCTCAAAACCCTCCCAGTCTTCAGGTGTATAGGTCGTATGTATGTATTTGCCGTCGAATGGATATAGTTGGGATACATATTCCTTCAAGGTCCGGGTACGTTCGCGAGCCAGTCGCTCGTTTAGTTGAAGCGGACCGTCGGGTGATGCATATCCATGAATGCTGATGCGTGTGATGCTTACATTGCTGTCGTTTTTTACAGTGTTGATTGTTTCAATGATCTTATTCAGTTCTATTACGTTATTGCTGAATTCTTTATGAATAGCAGTTACATTGACCGGAAAATCAATGAATGCGGAACCTTTTTCCGTTCTGATCTTTGATGTTTCAACTTGTGGGGTCAGGAAGGCAAGTTGCGGAACGAATGTAGGCCGTGGATGTAAACGGGCAATGCAGATGAAATCTTCCGCGTCGGGAATGCCACAGCCGCAACTCTTCTCTATTAGCGAGAGGGTAGCCTGATTCATCCATTGCTCGAATGGAACGGATTGCAAATAATGCATCGTCTGCTTATTCCCGTTTTTCCTTTGTAATGCTTGGGCAGACTTTTCTTTTTTACTTGTCTCCCGTAGGAAAACAATATGTTGTTTCCGGCTGTTGATATAAATCGGAGGCAGTTCCAACCGATGTTCCAAAGTATCGCAGACAATAGGAACCAGTACCATTGATTCATTGGACGAGAGATCCCGTGTGATATCTATTGAAATAGAAACCACCAGTTCTTTCCCCGCCTTATACAAACTGGAGGAAGTTGTACGAATAGTTCCTGTCTCTTTCGTTACAACCGTTTGAGCCTGTATCGAAAGGGATAGAATAATCGTAATAATAAAAGAACCTCCTGTTTTCATACTTGTAGTAAACTATATTTTTTCATTTTTATGTGATAATATCACCAAGGGTAGATATAGGAGATTACTCCATATCGTTGTAATTCTTCCAATATTTTTATATCTTTCTTATTCTTGCTCATTCCACCATGTCCCAACTGATAGACTTTCCATGGGGTAGTATGGAATTTGCGTGCTATCCGAAAATAAATCTTTCTTCGTTTTGAAAACCAAACTTTCCATATACTTCTCATACTGTTCTTCTCTTTAAAATAGATAAACTAAGCTTACAGAGGCTTTGCTGGGCCCTATATAATGATACTGTCCTTTATTGCGTAGTCCTGCACATTTCCTGACACAATTATACTGCTTGTAACGGATGAAATCATATCCAACTCCGAGACTCGTTTCTACGTTCCAGTGATCATTTAGCATCCAGTGGTATCCGCAACTGATGCCACCCCCGATGAGCCAGCCCTCGTACCGATATTTCTTGAGGTCAGCGAATATGCCGAAAGGTAGTTTTTTCCCTCCGACGTTGAATTGCGCTCCATTGAGATACCCTCCCCAGAAAAATCCGTTGAACTTCTGGCAAGTCCAGTATTTATATTCAGGTTGTATCAACCAGTAACGGTTCACGTACATTTCGCTTCGCTTCCATGGCCGTAAGCTTCCGGCCAATTCGACAGTGCTTTTATTCCCTATCCCATAAGAGACTCCGGCTCCGAAGGCTCCGTCTGTTGCCGGAAGCGCATTGAGCCTGACGGCTACTTTCTGTGAATAGCCGTCAAGACAACTAAATAATATGAGTAGGGTTATGAAATATCTCATTGTGTCTGCCGGTTAAGGACGTTTATTGTTCTCAAAAAAAACATTCAGATTATATGCGGCTTCTTCAGAACCTTCAGCTTTGGCTGCTTTCAATATACGGATACCTTCATACGTGTTTCCGGTCATCAATTCATATACTCCCCGGCAACTTTTATAGGCCAGTCCCTCGTGTAGTGCCATTGAAAGGAATTTGCTTGCCGATTTCGTATCTCCCTGTTCAATGGCGGCGGCAGCGGCATTAAGGTTGGCAACGGGATGTACGGGATACAGCTTGACACTGATATTGATAATCTGATAGAATTTCGTTTTATTGTCCGCGTATGACAATGCTACCGTATATAATTCACGGAGCGATAACATCTGCGGATTGATATCAGCCATAATTTTGGCCTCTTCAAGATTGAAGTTCAGTTCTTTTTGATTGCGGATATCTACGTCGTCCGAAGCCGGAGAAATATATGAACCTTTATACTTCAGTTTTTTATTAACCGGAGTAGGCGAAATGGAGGGCATACTATTGGTGGACATCGTCGTGGCAGATATTTCCTGAGCCGGTATATCGGTTGCCGTTACATTGGGTGGAAGCACTGCATATTGTGGTGCGAGAATTAATGTATCTTTTAGAGTCTGTTCGCTTTCCGGTCTGACAATCGTTCTTCTCAGATAGAGCGCGGCATCATTCATCCACTGCTCTGCCGGTAGTGAGGTTTGATAGGCTATGGTACGCGAATTTTCATCATCAATGCCTGTCACAAGGTATGCTGTATTGCTTTCCTTACTGTTTTTCTTTTTACGTAGTATCTGGTTGCGTACATATAATTTTTGTTTCTGTTTACCGTTCAGTTGTATGGCCGGTAATAATATTTTCCGGTCTTGCCCGGTTAGAATGGGGGTCAGTATGACGGCGTTTTTCGGGTTCATGTCCTCTATTTCTACTGATATGTCCATTGATACGAATAATGAGTCTGCCCGTACTCCGAGGAAGTGGGGTTTGATATCCAGCTTGACGTTTTGGGCCGGAAGCAGATTGCATATCAATAAGCTGAGCAGGATGAATGTTTTCGTTTTCATTTTATGCGTTTATTAGGTTGAATTATTGGATGAAATACACGACTGATATCCCTATTTGTGTAAGCCCCCAATAGTTACAGTTTGATTTTTCTATCAGGGGGGCACCTGCGGGTTGTCCGTATCGTTTATAGTTGAGATGGGCATATCCCAGCGATATTCCTGCTTCCATATTCCATTGCGGGCTAATCATCCATTGATAGCCGTAGGAAATCCCGAATCCTGCCAGATTGCCTTGATAACGGTTGTTGGCAATTTGTCGGTTTTCTATGCCCAGCATTTTCCCATTTCCGAATCCCCAAGGGAGCATTCCCCCAAAATTGTATAAGGCGTAGTGAACTTGTAAGCCGATAAAACCTCCTGTAAATGCCTCGTTCAGCCATTTGCGGTATTCCGGTTGCACGAGGAAATGCTTCATCTTTTTGTTTCCACTGAAATTCCATGGGTTGTAATTGACAGAAAGGCTGAAAGTGTGTGTATCGTCACAACGGATTTCTCCTCCCTAAATTGAGTGAGGTAGTAGGTCATAAAGCAGATTGCTTTTGATGGCCAAACTTTGTCCGCAGAGGTTTGCGGGCAGGATGCATAAAGCAAAGACAAAAAGGACGACCAGCTTATGTCTTGTGCTTGTCGTAAATCTCCAACTTTTGCCGGCAGATAGCCACAGATATTTATTGATTTTAGGCTTGTGTGTCATAATTTTTTGTTTATGTGTATCTGTTACTTCTTAGGTAACGGAATTCTGATATTAGGACATGAACGTGCAAAGTAAAAATAGGATAAAGACAGCGGTCTTTTATAAATAAAATATACTTAGCTGCTTTCGGATGGAAAATTGTTCGGTGGTCAGTAATAGAAAGTTGGAACATGAAAAGAAGAATGCTTCATGTTCTTGCCTGTTATTTTATTTTTTCAAAGAAAAAACTAAAATAAAGTATGATTCATTTGGATTGTGAGATTCTTTTTATATATCTTTGTGCCATATTTATATCCGTTACCTAAGAAGTAACAGATAAGGTAAAGTGTTTGTATCTAGAGTGTTATGAGTTAATAATTACTTGCTTTATAAGATTCGATGTAAGAACAATTCAATTTGTTGGCCTCTGTCCTTTCTTTTAATCGAACCCCTTCAAATAAGTCTGCGTGGTCCTTATGGATTTGTGTCCTAGTGATTCGCTAATCATCTCAATGGAGATTCCTTGATATTTTGCGTTTGTTGCCCAGGAATGTCGTAGAGTATATGAAGTGACGGTTGATTTTAGGCGTAATTCTCTTGACAGGCTTTTCAGTTGATTATTGAACCGGCGGAGTGCAGACTGGTATTCCTTATAAATAGCTTCATCTTTCCGTTGTTTGTCACCTTTCATTATATTAAATAGATAGTCCGGATAATTTTCTTTCGGTGAGTTGTTATTGCGTAACTTATTCATTTCTTGCTTTGATACATCCAGAATTTCGAGGCTCATGGGCGTACCCGTTTTTATGCGGTTGTACCTGAGGATCCCATGTTCTAATGCCGATTTCTCTAAATGTGCGAAGTCTGCGAATGGCATGCCGCAAAATTGAAACATCAGCCGTGCGATGGCTTGTGTCTGCTTCAGGTGCTCGGGTGAGGAGGCTTATAGAGAAGCGTATGCAATTCGCCGGCAGGTAGTGCTTTCTTTTGGCGTACATCTACACCTGTGTACACATCCCGGAACAGCCGGGGAATGAAGCGGGCAATACCTGCTTCTACGCCACGATTATATATACTGCGTAACATACGCATATACGTCGATACGGTGTTCGGCTTTAGACCGTGTTCATAGAGATACTGTCCGTATCGTCTCAGATTATCGCGGGTGATCTGTCCGAATGCAATGTTGGGAGTAGTGCAAAATTTGGTGAATGAAAGAACCGCGTTTTTATATACGTGCGCTGTCGAAAAGCGGCCTTCTTCTTGTAACTTCCGGATATAGGCTTGGGCACATCCGGTAAACCCTTTTTTATTACCTTTTTGTTTCATAAGCTTGTTTATTTTACATATTAGTCAGAGACTATAACAAAAGTAGTTATCTTTTTTGTTGTTAACACCTATGAAATATCTTCGGATACCATACATTTTTTCTGAAATTTTGTTCCGGATTGATAATGAGGAAAATAAGTTTGTTCGATTATTTTTATCATTATCTCCATAACTAAAAGGAATGGATTCCTTATATTGGTGATTGTTTTAATTTGAGGGATCATAATTGCTACTGTCGGGTTTTGAAACGGCGAATGTCGGTTGGGGCTGTTTAATCAGCCATGCCAAGATTTGTTTCCCGTAGAGAAACACTTTGTTTCACACCGAGAAATATATTGTTTCAAGGCACTAAACATTTTGTTTCAAGCTGCTGAAACAAAGTGTTTCAACGCTCTGAACTAATGCTTTATCCGTATGTCTTTATTGGAAAGGTAAGTGTGGGAGTAGTTTTCCCACTATAAAAAAAAAGTTGCAGATGTGTGTAAGGTAAAAACATCTTGCACACATCTGCAACGGTATCTTGCACTGGATTATGCTGCTATTAATCAAATAGATAACCCATGATTAGTGTAAGGTGCAAGATAAAACTGAAATAAAATAGTTCTGCTTCAAATTTGGTGGTAAAATTAATTAGGAAAATAATAATTTGATAATCGATAGTATTCAACATTCTCCTTCCCGAAGGAGGGGAATGGAGATACCACCGACTGGTTAAATTACCACCAAATTTGACGAAGAACCAATAAAATCTCTTGTAAAGAGTGAGAATTTATCCCAAAAGCTCTTTTACTTTTGCAGAAATGGCACGTCCTTCTGCAAGTCCTGCCAATTTTTTGGAGGCAACTCCCATTACTTTGCCCATGTCTTTTCCACTGGTAGCACCTGTCTCGGCAATAATTTCCTTCAGTGCAGCTTCCAGCTCTTCAGCAGTCATTTGTTTCGGAAGGAACTTTTCCATTACAGCGACTTGTGCCAATTCTGTATCTGCAAGGTCTTGACGTCCTTGTCCTATATAAATTTCGGCAGAGTCTTTTCCTTGTTTCACAAGTTTCTGGATAATCTTCAGAGCAGCATCATCTGTCAATATATCGTTAGCACCCGGAGCAGTTTTAGCTTCCAGGAAGAACTTCTTTATATTTCTCAAAGTTTCAAGGGCTACTTTGTCTTTCGCCTTCATTGCGTTTTTAATGTCTTCGCTGACTTGATCAAATAAATCCATATCTTTATGTTATAAGTTAATTTAGAAAGTGATAACTCCGTTGTCGTCCATAGCTTCTTCCGTAGCTACTTCCTCTTCGAGGGCGGCTTTTGTCCTGATTTTGGTTAGAGTCGTCTTGTCGCGCTGATAAGTAGGAGAATCTTCTACCATGGCGATGATATCGTCGTTGTCCAAGTCCTCCGTATTAAAGAGGTAGATGTGGCGGCGTTTGCGTAGGCTCTTGCTTCCGATGTTGCTGGCGCTTTCGCCGTATGCCTTGCGGATACGTTCTTTGTTCTTCTCTCCTTCTCTTCTTCCAGTTGCAGTTGACGTTCTTCCTCTTCCTGGCTGCGTGCAGCGTGCAAGCTATCCATGCCGGGAACGTCTTCTACGCCGAATCCGGTGGCAAGTACGGTAATCTTAACCTTCGTTTCCAATGAATTGTCAATAGCAACCCCCCAGATGACTTCCACACCTTCGCGGAATTTGCTCATGAACTCGTGTATCTCGTTCATCTCCTCCATCATCAGTTCGGACGACGGGCAGAAAGAAACGTTCAACATTACCTTCTTGGCATTGAAAATATCGTTGTTGTTGAGCAGCGGAGAGTGCAGGGCGTCGTCGATAGCTTTGGTGACACGATTCTCACCTTCACCGAATCCGGTACTCATAATTGCCACACCACCATCTTTCAAAATAGTCTTCACATCGGCAAAGTCGAGGTTGACCGTACCACGCATGGTGATAATCTCGGCAATACTCTTGGCAGCGATGGAAAGAGTATCATCGGCTTTGCCGAAGGCATTCATAAAAGTAAGGTCGGCATATATTTCGCGCAGGCGTTCGTTGTTGATAACCAGTAAGGCATCAACATGCTGGGCGATACGCTCTACGCCGTCCAGTGCCTGGATAATTTTCTTTTCTCCTTCGAAGATAAAGGGGATGGTGACGATACCGACAGTCAGAATATCCATTTCCTTCGCAATGCGGGCGATGACCGGGGGCGGCTCCTGTTCCGGTTCCTCCTCCCATTCCGGCGGTGATGAATACCATCTTGGTGCCGTCGTTCAGCTGGTTTCTGATATCTTCTATACTTTCTTCGGCGGCGTCGCGTGCCCGTTCGGGACGGTTGCCGGCTCCAAGCCCTTGGGTGATGCTACGGCCCAGTTGCAGTTTCACCGGAACGGGTGATTCCGCCAGTGCCTGGTTGTCCGTGTTGCAAAGAACGAACGTTACATCATGTATGCCTTCCCGGTACATGTGGTTTACAGCGTTACCACCACCACCACCTACACCAATTACTTTGATGATCTTCGGTGAATCTGTCGGGAAATCGAATTGTACTATCTCGTCCATAATTCTTATAGGTTATTGCTGATTACTAATTATAAATTACAAGCTTCGTTTCGGAGAGTTATTTCATGTCGTCGTCAGAGAATATCTCTTTTGTCAACGAGTCGATCTTGCGCTGAATCCAGCTCGGACCGGCTTCTCTTTTCCTTCTTTCTTTCTCTTCCTTTTCCTTCTGCTTGCGAAGTTTTTCTGCTTCCTTAGCTGCTAACTTGGCTTCACGCTCTTCTTCTTCTTTCTTGAGACGGGCGATGCGGGCCTGTTCTTTCAGTTCCTGGTCGTCCTCAAACATATCGACAGTTTTGTGTACTTCCGGTTCCGGTTTCGGAGTTACGGGAGACTGCGGAGCAGCAGTTTCCGTCAGGCAACAGTTCTGGTTACCTTCAAACAGGAGCCCGAACAATGTGTTCTGCGAACCATCCTTTTTCAGTACGTTGTTGGGCGCATGAACCGTATTGCGTGGAAGTTTCGCCATCCGTATCTTTTCTATCTTGCTGCGTTTGCGCAAGGTTTCGTCCAGATTCTTCAGGTTGGCGGCTCCTCCTGTCAGGATGATTCCTGCCAGCAGCTTGTCTTCGTAGCCGGATAGCTGAACCTGATTCCAAACATTGGCAATGATTTCTTCGGCACGGGCTTCGACGATATTGTTGAGGTCGCTTACTTTGATCGTGCGGCTGTCGTCATCCAGTTTGCAGGTAGCTTCTTCCTGATCTTCCTCCTCCTCGTAGAAGGCGTCTCCGTATGCTTTTTTCAGACGTTCCGCTTCTTCTTCCTCCATTTGCAGGGAAGTGATGTCACGGGTGATACTGTTGCCTCCCAACGGTAGTACTGTCAGGAAGCGGAGTATATTGTTTTTATATACAGAGATAGTGGTTGTATCTGCTCCGAAGTCAACGAGCGCACAACCTGAACGACGTTCGCTTTCGGTCAGTACGGCATTGGCTGTTACCAACGGAGCGATCAGTTGGTCGGCAATGTCGATTTTTGCCTGTTGGAAGCAGTGCTCCAGATTCTTTCGGACAGAGGTGCGGGCTACGATATTGAGGAAACGTCCTTCGATGTGGCTTCCTACCAGACCCACCGGATTGGCTTGCAGGTTATTGCCGACCTTGTATTCTTGCGGGGCTACGTCCAATATATCCATATCGACCACCGGGATGGCAATGTTCTCATCACCGATAGCGCTTACAAGCTCTTCGGATATGATAGCTTCTTCTTCCAGGTCGCGGCTTACTACATTACGGACTGTGCGGAGTGATTGTCCGCCGATGCCTACATATACCTTGGCAATTGAGTTCTTCAACTCACCTTCCAGTCTGTTGATGATAGAAGTCAGGCTTTGCGCTGTCTTGTCCAGGTTGAAGATCACCCCTTTACGGATAAACGTAGAAGAGTCTTCCTGGGCATACGCTAATACCTGCATACTTCCGTCACTGTTCTTTTTTCCGGCCACACCGGTTATCTTCGATGAACCAAGTTCAATAGCGGCGATAAATTCTGTTGTTGCCATATCTCTTTATTTTTTATTTTCTCGTTTCGTACAAATTATCTGGTTGCTGAACTCGAGATTGATACGTGAATATTTGTTCCAGCCTACCTGATTGAGTCCTTTCTTGTAGAACTCTTTCAGACGTGCCAGCTTGTCTTCAAAGTTATCCAGTTTGCCGAGATAGACGAGGTGGTCTCCCACACGTGGCACCAGTTCGATGTTGCGGTCGGGCAACACATGGATCTGTTCTATCTGGGCGTCCCAGAATTTATTATTATGCAAAAATACACCAAACTTATATAAATCCTTCATTGCAAACGACTTTTCTACGTTTCCGGTGACAATTACCCGGTGAGCGACGCATTTTGCTTCCGGTGGCATCACGGTTCCTTTGTTGTCAAGGTAGTAATTCTCGCCGTTGGAACTCATCACCCGGAGGATAGGGATGCGTTGGGTTACTTCTACGCAAACTTTGCCGCTGGGAGTTTTGTAACACTCTGCCTGGTCGATGAGCGGGTGCTTGCTCAGTTCCCGTTCCAGTGACTTGGTGGAGATGCGTTCCATTTTCTTCCCGATGGGGTAGATCCCTTTCTGCTGAAGGATACCTTTCAGCTCTTCTTTGGTGATGAAGCCGGCGTAAGCGGTATCCTTGATGACCAATTCCATGTCACGGCAGGTCTGGTCGGCAGGCTTGCGGTTGAAGGCGGTGATAGCTACGATAAGGTAGGCTATGAGCGCCAGCATGACAATGGATAGAAGGATTCTCTTTACCATAAGCTTTATCGGTTTTCGAGGATTTTACATATTTCGGGGACATAGTTGTCGATGTCTCCGGCTCCCAGAGTTATTAATACTTCAATGTTTTTATCTTTCAGAATGTTCAGTATCTCTTCCTTTTTGCACATACTTTTTTCGATACCCGGACGGAGATTATCATAAATCAGTTTGCTGGTGACGCCCGGAATTGGTGCTTCACGTGCCGGGTAGATGTCTACCAGAATTACTTCGTCGAGCAGCGAGAGGCTATCGGCAAATCCTGATAGAAGTCGCGTGTGCGGGTATAGAGATGAGGCTGGAAGATGGCTGTGATCTTCTTGTCCTGTAAGAGTTCGCGCATGGACAACACGCTCTGTTTGATTTCAGAGGGGTGGTGTGCGTAGTCACTTAGGAAGACTATCCGGTCGTTCTTGAGTTTGAAGTCGAACCGGCGGTCTACTCCTCGGAAACTTGCCATACCTTCTTTTAATTTCTTCATCGGTCACTCCGTTGAGGTGTGCCAATGCCATGGCGGCTACTCCGTTCTCTATGTTGATGCTTACTGGAATTCCAGTTGGATGTCGTTGATACGGGTGCCCGGAGCTACGAAGTCGATGAATATCTCTCCGTTTCCGATGCGGATGTTTTCTGCATGGAAGTCGCCTTCGTCACGTGAGTAAGTATAGACACGAACGCCCGGCTGCACTTTGGGTTGCAGGGAGATGCCTTTGCGGATAATCAGTGCGCCACCCGGTTGGATTAGCGTGGTGTAATGCTCGAAACTTTCCAGGTAGGCCTGTTCTGTACCGTAAATATCCAAATGGTCGGGATCTGTGGCCGTGATAACGGACATATAAGGGGATAGCCAATGGAAAGAACGGTCGAACTCGTCTGCTTCAATGACCGTGTAAGGGCTTTTTTGAGAAAGCAGCAAGTTGGTGCCGTAGTTCTTCGAGATTCCTCCGAGAAAAGCGGTACATTCCACGTGCGACTGGTGGAGCAGATGGGCTGTCATCGTCGATGTGGTTGTCTTGCCGTGAGTTCCTGCTACGCATAGAGCCTTTGCTCGAATGAGTGATTGTTCCCAACACTTGGGCGCGTTTCTGTATTTCGAATCCGTTGTTACGGAAATAAACGAGTTCTTCGTGTTCCTGCGGAACGGCGGGAGTGTATATGACTAACGTACTTTCCTTGTCCTTGCAGGCTTCGGGAATCAGGTCGACGTTTTCTTCGTAATGTATTTGTGCGCCTTCGGCGATCAGGGTTTCAGTCAGTGGAGTAGGGGTACGGTCGTAGCCTGCCACTACTTTGCCTTTGAAAAGGAAGTAGCGTACAAGTGCACTCATACCGATGCCGCCGGCACCTACGAAATAGACTGATTTTATCGTTTCTATATTCATTGCTTTTTTTATTATTCTTTTTCCGCCAGTTTGATAACCTCCTGTGCAATGATTTTTGCAGAATCGGGTAAAGCTAATCTGGCAATATTTTCACTTAGTTCTTTCAGTTTCTGTTCATCTTTGACTGTAGACAGGGCTACATCCAATAAATTGGTTTCCGCTTCACTGTCTTTTACATAAATGGCCGCTTGCTTGTTTACCAATGCCAGTGCGTTTTTGGTCTGGTGGTCTTCTGCTACGTTGGGCGAAGGTACCAGGATAACCGGCTTGTGCAAAAGGCAGAATTCGGAAATAGAACCGGCTCCGGCACGGGAGATTACAAGATCGGCCGCTGCATACGCTGCTGCCATATCCTTAATGAAATCCGTCACATATAAATTCGGGGTTTCTCCCGCCGCTTTTACGGCTTCCGTTACTTGCGGATAATAGTATTTCCCGGTTTGCCAGATAAACTGGACATCACTGTTCTCTTTGATAGCAGACAGTCCGGTGGTCAGCGTTTTGTTGATAGTACCTGCTCCTAAGCTGCCACCTACAATCAGGATTGTCTTTTTGCCGGGCTGTAAGTGGAAAGAGTGTAGTGCATCCTCTTTTGAAGGTATGTCCTTCGTCAGATTCTGGCGGACCGGATTTCCCGTCATGATAATCTTGTCGGCAGGGAAGAACTTCTCCATTCCGTCATAAGCAACGCAAATCTTTCTCGCTTTCTGTGCAAGCAATTTATTGGTTACTCCGGCATACGAGTTTTGTTCCTGGATTAATGTGGGGACTCCCATCATTCCGGCAGTCTTTAATGTCGGCCCGCTTGCATATCCGCCTACACCTACTGCCACTTGCGGGCGGAAGTTTTTGATAATGCTTCGTGCTTTCCATTGGCTGCGTGCCAACTTCACGAGTACAGCTATATTCTTCCATAAGCGTTTGCGGTCAAATCCCGCTATCGGCAGACCGATGATTTCGTAGCCTGCATCGGGAACCCGCTGCATCTCCATACGCCCTTCGGCTCCTACAAAGAGTATCTTTGCGTCAGGACGCAGTTCCGTTATAGCGTTCGCAATGGAAACAGCCGGGAAAATATGTCCTCCTGTACCTCCACCGCTAATGATGATTCTAAGTTCTTTTTCCATAATAATCCTTTCTTCTATCCGTTGTTCTCCGTTTACCATTCATCATTCACCATTCATCGTTTACAGAGCTTGTTCACCCTTTATTGATATCATTTTCATCTTCAAACTTGGCGTCGCTGTTCAGAATCTGTGCTGTCGGTTCGGCAGCTGCCTGTGCTTCGGAATCTGCGGCATTTGTTTCAATTTGCAGTTGAAGTTGTGCATCATGCGCTTTCTGTTCTTCCAGGTGAGCGGTATATCGGCTTACGCTTAATATCATTCCGATATAAGCGCAGTTAATCAACGTACTTGTTCCTCCCTTGCTGACCAGAGGCAACGGCTGTCCCGTGACGGGGAATAGTCCGACGGCAACCATCATGTTCAATATGGCCTGTGATACTAGCAGTAAGGCAATACCCATGACGAGGAAGGCGGGGAAAGTCCGTTCGCATTTCTGTGCGATTCGTCCGGCGCGCATCAATAGCCATAGATAAAGGAAGACCACGAATATGCCTCCTATCAGTCCCATTTCTTCGATCACAATCGCGAAGATAAAGTCAGAAAAAGCCTGGCTGAGGAAGTCGCGTTGTATGGAGTTTCCCGGACCTTTGCCTACTACGTGGCTGGTGGCAATGGCAATACGTGCATGTGCAATCTGTGCGTCTTTATCAATATCGAACTTGGCGGCGGGAACCTCTTCCTTATCGAAGAAACCGGAAACACGATTCTGCCACGTTTCGAAACGGTGAAGTCCCGGAGTGTTGTGCAGTGTTTTGGCGGGAATAGCCATCAGTATTCCTACGGCGACCCCACCTACAAGTGCCAGCAATCCCAGCATTCCGAACAGTTTTTTTGCGGATACCCGTCCGATGAACATCATCATGCACACTACACCGAATAACAGCATAGCCGTCGACAGGTTTTCCGGTGCAATAAGTATGAATACCAATCCGGTAAGAATCATGATGTATTTAAAGGCTTTGGGATTGGCTCCATATTCATCCTGTTTCTTGGACAGGATAAACGAAACGGCAATGATGACAGCCATCTTTGCCAGTTCCGACGGTTGGAATTGCAATCCCATAAAGGTCATCCAACGGGCTGCTCCGTTGACACGGTCGCCTGTAATGATACCCATCAGCGTGACGAATGCCAATAGAACCAGGGAAACCGGATACAGAAAGACCGGAAATACCTGGAACCATTTGTAGGGGACATTATGCAGAAACACCACTACTACGGCACCTACCATTAGGATGATGGAGTGTTGTGTAATCGGTCCCCAATGGTCGCCACTTTTGTAAGTCAGTGTCGACGCTGCCGAGAACACCTCGATAATAGAGATGAGGCAGAGACAGAGGAAGATAATCCAGATTACCTTGTCGCCTTTGAATATGTTCTTTAATAAATCCACTTTGTCTATTACGAATTATTGATTACAACATTACGGCTTTCTTCGTATTACAACTCCCTTACGTATTTCTTGAACTGGTCGCCACGGTCTTCATAACTGTTGAAGAGGTCGAAAGAGGCGCAGCAAGGGCTTAATAATACGGTTTCACCTTTCTTTGCCAGTTTGTAGGCTGCTTCTACGGCATCTTTCATTCCGGTTTGTACATCAGCTACGGGCAAACCGAAGCGGTCGAAGAAGTCATGGAGTTTCTCGTTGTGGAGTCCCAGGTATACCAGAGCAGAGCACTTTTCACGTACCAAATCCTCGATCTCAGTATAGTCGTTGCCTTTGTCTTTACCACCGAGAATCAATACCGTTTTGGTAGTCATGCTTTGCAGGGCATACCAGCAGGAGTTGACATTCGTTGCTTTAGAGTCGTTGATGAAATCAATTCCGCGGACACGTGCCACCTTTTCCAACCGATGCTCTACTCCCTTGAAGTCGGAGAGGGCTTCCGGATGTTTTCTTTGGCGATGCCGGCAAGGTTTGCCGAGATACCGGCGGCTAAAGAGTTATATAGGTTATGTTGTCCTGTCAGGGCCAGTTCCTCTTGCTCCATGTTGAAGGCAATCGGTTCGGTGATTTTCACTTCGTGATCTTCTACGTATGCAATCGCTCCATCCTCTTTTACAGCGGCAAAAGGATACAGGTGAGCTTTCAGACCATGCTTCGCCAGCTCTTGTCTGATGATCGGGTCGTCATTCCAGAAGATGAAAGCATCGTCCGGGGTTTGGTTTTGGGTGATGCGGAATTTAGCGTCGATGTAATTCTGCATACAATGGTCGTAGCGATCAAGATGGTCCGGTGTGATATTCATCAATACGGCGATATTCGCACGGAAGTTATACATATTGTCCAACTGGAAAGAACTCAATTCGATGATATAATAGTCATGGTGATCTTCGGCTACCTGCAAAGCAAGACTTTTGCCGATGTTGCCTGCCAAACCTACGTTCAGACCTGCGCTCTTGAAAATGTGGTAGATCAGGGAAGTCGTTGTGGTCTTTCCGTTAGAACCTGTAATACAGATCATTTTGGCATCAGTATAGCGTCCGGCAAACTCGATTTCGGAGATAACCGGTGTGCCTTGGGCTTTCAGTTTCAGGATCAGCGGAGCGTCATTCGGGATACCGGGGCTTTTGATCACCTCATCGGCATTCAGAATGAGTTCTTCGGTATGGTGTCCTTCTTCCCAGGCAATCTGATGGCTGTCGAGAAGTTCCTTGTATTTGTCCTTGATGGCGGACATGTCCGAAACAAACGTCTCAAATCCTTTTACTTTTGCGAGTACGGCTGCACCTGCGCCGCTTTCGCCAGCTCCTAAATTACAATTCTTTTCATCTACAATAATGTGCTCTTGTTTCCAATATGCTGAGTTGCTTATTCGTTGGGCACATCTTTTAAAAGTTAATAATCGGGTTAATACTCTCTGTATATCGTTGGATTTCCGAACGGAAACCCGCTTCCGGCAACCGACAAGGGCCGGAGGTTATCTTATCTTAAGCGTTATAATTGTTATTGCTGCCAATACAATCGTTACAATCCAGAACCGGACGGTAATCTTTGATTCGTGAAACAGTTGGTCGGGCTTGGTGAATTTCACCGTACATCCCGGTTCTATCAGGCTCATGGAAGTACGGAAATGGTCGTGGATCGGTGCCCGTTTGAACAACCGCTGCTTCACTCCTTTCCGTTTTCCCAGCTTGTAGTAAACCCGTTGCAGGATAGCCGATAAATTCTCTACCAGGAATACACCGCAAAGAATCGGTATGAGCAACTCTTTGTGGATGATGATAGCGAACACTGCGATGATACCGCCAATGGTGAGGCTACCTGTATCTCCCATAAATACTTGTGCCGGATAGGCGTTGTACCATAAGAAACCGATCAGTGCACCGATGAAGGCGCAGATATAGATTACGAGTTCTTCCGAACCCGGAATATACATAATGTTCAGATAACTTGCAAACTCGATGTGCGACGATACGTATGCCAGGATACCGAGGGTGGCGCCGATTATGGCGGAATTACCTGCGGCCATTCCATCCATTCCGTCATTCAGGTTGGCACCGTTTGATACGGCGGTAACCACGATGATTGTGACGATGACGAACAATATCCATCCGGCTGTTTGCGCATGTTCTCCCATGAAAGAAACCAGATCAGCATAATCAAGGTTGTTGCTCTTGAAAAAAGGAATCGTTGTCTGGGTAGATTTCAAGTCATTTGTTCCGTGTATCACTTCCATCTCCTGTCCCGGATTATGTACTTCGATATTTTCACGGATCACCACGTCCGGACTTAAATACAAGGTAAGTCCGACAATTAATCCCAAACCTACTTGCCCGATAATTTTAAACTTACCATGCAAACCTTCCTTGTTCTTGCGGAAGATCTTGATGTAGTCGTCGGCAAATCCGAGTGATCCCAACCATACAGTTGTAATCAACATTAATATCATATATATATTGTGCAACTTACCCAGCAACAGGCAAGGAATGAGAATAGCTACGATAATAATCACTCCTCCCATACTCGGCACACCTACCTTGTTGACACCGAACGGGTCAATCTTCGCATCACGTTGTGTCTCCGTGATTTGCTTCTTCTTCAGAAGGTTGATGAATTTGTCACCCCATATACTTGAAATAAGCAATGCGATGAGGACCGCCATTAAGGCACGGAATGAGGTGTAACCGAACATTCCCGCCCCGGGAAAATTGAGCTTATGCAGCCATTCAAACAGATAGTATAACATGATAAATAAATTGTCAATTTATTAATGTGTCGATATGCCGGTTTCCTTACGGACGGTTTGCGAAGCCGAACCGCATATTGGCGTATGAGCACATTGTTTTCATTATTTAAAAATCTCCTTTAATATCTCCTTATCATCAAAATGATGTTTCACTCCTTTTATCTCCTGATAATTTTCGTGCCCTTTTCCGGCAACAAGAATTACATCTCCCTTTTCTGCCAACATACAAGCAGTACGAATCGCTTCCTTACGGTCGGCAATGCTTAATGTCTTTCTCATATCTTCCGCGTCCAGTCCTGCCAGCATATCGTTGATGATGTCCTGCGGCTCTTCAAAACGGGGATTATCCGAGGTGATAATCACACGGTCACTGGCTTTGGCTGCTTCTTTTGCCATGATAGGACGTTTACCCTTGTCGCGGTTGCCACCGGCACCTACCACAGTGATTACTTTTCCTTTGCCTTCGAGCACTCCGTGTATCGCATTCAATACATTGATAAGCGCATCCGGTGTATGTGCATAGTCTACGATTGCTGTCACTCCTTTCGGTGAACGGACAGCATCGAAGCGTCCGGCTACCGGATGAAGTGTGCTAAGGGCAACGAGTACGTCTTCCTCTTTCTTGCCAAGCAATACGGCAGCTCCGAATACAGCCAACAGATTGGATGCATTGAACTTGCCGATAAATTGAACAGCCAGCTCGTGATTGTTGAAATCGAGCAGCATTCCTTCGAAATGAGATTCCAGTACCCGTCCTTTGAAGTTGCTGAGGCTTCTTAATGAATAAGTGTAAACCTTGGAACGTGTATTTTGTGTCATTACTAGTCCGTTCTTATCGTCAAGATTGGTCAGACTGAATGCATTCTTCGGCATATCATCAAAGAACTTCTTCTTGGCTTTCAGATAGTTCTCCACCGTTTTGTGATAGTCGAGGTGATCGCGGGTCAGATTGGTAAAGATACCTCCTGCAAACTTTAATCCGCTGATACGTTTTTGTGCGATAGAGTGTGAACTGACTTCCATAAAGACATACTTGCATCCTTCATCCGCCATTTTTCCCAATAACCGGTTCAGTGTGATAGGGTCGGGGGTGGTATGTTCTGTCGGAATCGGTTCATCGTCGATATAATTGCAAACGGTAGAAATCAATCCCACCTTATATCCGAAATAGCGGAATGTATTATATAATAAGGTGGCGATGGTTGTTTTTCCATTTGTTCCCGTGACGCCGACCAGTTCCATTTTGGAAGTCGGGTCGCCATAGAAAGTTGTGGCAATCTTTCCTGTGGCGTCTTCGCTGTCTTTCACCTGTATATAAGTGATTCCCGCTACCGGTTCCTCCGGCATATCTTCGCAAAGAACAGCAACAGCTCCTTTCTCAATAGCGGTAGGTATATAAGCATGGCCGTCCGCTTGCGTGCCGCGCATTGCCATGAACAGTTGTCCGGCTTCCACTAGACGGGAGTCAATGTTGACTCCGGTGATTTCTATGTCTGACTCTCCGGTCACTTGTACCGGTTGGATTGCTTTCAGTAACTTGTTTAGTAACATACTCTTTTTATATAATACTTATTTTTACTTTTAATTCATGGTAAGGGTAATTGTCTGTCCCTTCCTTATAATCGTTCCGTTGGCTATCGACTGGCTTTTCACTTTCCCCACTCCGACCAGATTGACTTTCAATCCTTTGCTTTCCAACAGATAAACTGCATCTTTCGCTCCCATACCGATTACGCTCGGCACAAAATTCTGCATGATTCCCCGACTTTCCAAAACAACAGCTTGCGGAGCAGCGTGTGTACTTCCCCAAACTTCTTTCCTGGAATCGGCAATCTTGCCTTGTATATTGATATTCAGTTCTTCCAAGACCCGTTGCGTTTGTCTCATCTCTCCAGCCTTCACGTGCGGGATGACAACGGTGTTTGTGTCAATCGCGCTGGTAAGCGGCAATCGCAAGTCTTTGGCATACACTCTTTCTGCAATCTTGCTGAATACACTACCTGCCATCAAACCGCCCGAAGCGGTAGGACCGGGCTTCTGAATAGAGACAATCATGCTGTATTTGGGAGCTTCCGAAGGAAAATATCCGCAGAAACTGACAAGGTAATTTGTAACTCCTGCTTTATATCCGGCTGCTCCCTGTGATATTTGTGCCGTACCAGTCTTTCCGGATACATGGAATTGCTTGCTTCCTGCGGGTTTGGCGAGTCCTTCTCCTACCACTTTTTGCAGGATTTCGCGTATCTGTGCCAAAGTCTTGTCCGAACAAATCTTTGGGTTAATAACCTCTGTTGGGTATTCTTTTACTATCTCTCCGTCTTTTACGGCTGCTTTCACAAATTTCGGACGTATACTTACTCCATTGTTGGCTATTGCATTATAGAATGTGAGGATATTGAGGGGCGGAACCTGTGTCTCGTAGCCGATACTCATCCAAGGAAGAGCTGTTTTTGAGAAATAACTTCTTTCTTTCGGCCCGCGTATGTTTGGTTTACCTTCTCCCGCAATCTGTAAATGGAGAGGTTGGTCAATACTCATTCGCCTCAGTCCATCTATATATTTTTGAGGATTGCTACCGTAGAAATGATCGATGATGTAAGATGTGCCAACATTAGAAGAAACCTCCAGGATTTCGGTCACTGTAAGCTTGCCATATCCTCCCCGGCGCCAATTCCAGTCTTTCATTACACGACCGTGCATCGGCATCTGCCCGTTGCCGGTATCTACCACATAATCAGGTGTGATTTTCCCGTCTTCAAGAGCTACCATGATAGAGGCTGTTTTGAAAGTTGAACCCGGTTCAAGCATATCGCTGATCGCATTATTACGCATTTCATAATAATTACCGTCCTTGCCTTTTGTCATATTAACGATTGCTTTCACTTCTCCGGTAGCAACCTCCATTAAGACAACTACTCCGACAAAAGCATTCAACTCTTTCAACTTGTCCACCAATGCCTTCTCGCAAATATCCTGCATACCTACGTCAATCGTACTTATCAGGTCGCAGCCGTCAACCGGCGGCACGTCCACGATATTCAGGTATTTGTTCATCACCTTCTGACGGTGCGTCAATCCGTCCCGCCCTTTCAGTATGGTGTCGAAAGCAAGTTCGATACCATTTCTCGCTCCTTTGGCTGTGTCTGCATACACATCTCCCAGTGTACGGGCAGCCAGTGAACCGAAAGGCTTTTTGCGCTGGTTGTAAGCCAACTCTTTGAATCCGCCTTTGTATCGGTTCAAACAGAAAACGGGTAATCTCTTTACCTCTTTATATTGTATATAAGAAATACGTTTCGGATAAATTAGGTAATTACGGCTCTTTGCCTGACGCCCTTTCTTGAGGTGCGCCTTGAATTGGGCCGCACTTTTGTCCGGGAATATCTTGTGAAGTCCGATACAGATTGAATCCATATTGGCATTGAGGATGGAATCCCGGCGTGCCTGATCTTTCTGCCTGCGTTTTTCGTCCTTTTCACCGGACATAAAGTCCATATAGATTCTGTATTCGGGCAGTGAACTTGCCATCAGTTTACCGTCAGAAGAAATAATGTTTCCACGGTTGGGTTTCACAGTTACGTTCTCTTTAACGAAACGATCGGCTACGTCCTGCCAGTATTGTCGTTCGGCAAACATGGTGATGCCTGCCTTTACGACAATTGCCACTCCTATCAACGCCATCAACAGGATGACGAAGAAGTAACGGGTCATTATATTTTTTCTTATTAACTGCCACAGTGCTCGTCTTTTAAAAACTCTCAATTTTCAACTCTCCACTTATTTAATAAGGTAAGGAGGATTGGTTGATGTTTGCAAATCGCTTTCCTTACTTGATATATAATCTTCAATGCGTGACTGGCGGCTCTTCTCCATCAGCTCCGAGCTACGCGTCAGTGCATCGTATTTAATGTCTATCAATTCTTTTTTCAACCGGTCTATCTCGATCTGCTGCTGCTGACTGGCATAGCGGTTGTGGATGTAGAAGATAATAAATACCATGATCAGTACCAGCAACTTCGTCTGACGGCGGAAAAAGTCGGTAGCCAGAATGTCGCCGCCCAGGATACTTTTTAGTGAGGTGCGTTTTTTCTTCTTGCTTTCGTCTGCCTTCTTGTTTACTGCTTCTTCCATACTTCCTTTTATTATTTTTTCTCTGCAATTCGTAATTTGGCACTTCTCGACCGTGGATTTCTTTCGATCTCCGCCTGGTCGGGTACAATAACTTTGTTGTTGACAAGACGGAACGGCGTTTGCAGGTTTCCGAAGAAATCACTTTCCGCTTTACCTTCCACATTGCCCGTCTTCATGATATTCTTTACCATACGGTCTTCCAGTGAATGATAGGTGATTACTACCAGCCTTCCGCCCGGTTTCAATGCTTCGGTTGCGGCTAGCAACATCTCTTTCAGCGCTTCCATCTCTTGGTTTACTTCGATCCGCAATGCCTGAAATACTTTAGCAAGCTCTTTCTTTTCGCGTTCACGGCCGAAGAGCGGTTTGATAATCTCCAGAAATTCACCGATCGTCCGAATCTGCTGTCCGTTTCTGGCCTTTACGATTACTGATGCCAGCTTGCGGCTATTTTTCAGTTCGCCATACAGATAAAAAATATCCGCCAGGCGTTCTTCCTCATATGTATTAAGTATATCAGCCGCTGTGAGTCCCGCCCGTTTATTCATGCGCATGTCCAAGTCTCCGTTGAAACGGAAGGAGAAACCACGTTCGCTGTCATCGAAGTGGTGAGAGGAGACGCCGAGGTCGGCAAGAATTGCGTCTACCTGTTCAATGTTGTGATAACGCAGGAAATTGTGCAGGTAGCGGAAGTTACTGCGCACGAAGATGAAATGAGTATCGTTGACAATGTTCCGTTCAGCGTCCTCGTCCTGGTCGAATCCTAGCAAACGTCCGCCTTCTCCGAGCCGTGAAAGGATCTCGCGCGAATGTCCCGCTCCTCCGAATGTAACGTCTACATACGTTCCGTCTGGACGAATATTCATCCCGTCAACGCTCTCTTTCAGCAATACAGGTACATGGTATGTCAATTCATCTTTCTCCATCTTGTCTATTATCATCGTTCATAATTTCTTCTAATGCTGCACCGAACTCTTCGGGTGACATGAAAGGCTGTTCTGCCCGTTCTTTCGCCCAGATCTCTATCTTGTTGTCGATGCCGATAAAGCGTATATCCCCATGGATACTGCAAATCTGTAAATACCGTTTGGGGATTAGTATGCGCCCGCTGTTGTCGGGAGTCACCACCTCAACGTCGCTCACAAACTGCCTGAAAATGAGTTGGTGTTTGCTGTTCCATTTGTTCAGCCTGCTGCGAAGCTCGTTCAACTCCTCGTTCCACACGCTCTCGGGGTACAGGGTCAAACAGTCTTGAAATACGTCTTTACGCATAATAAGCCTCTCTTCGGAAGCGGCTTGTAATTGCTTCCTGAAGGTGGCGGGTATGAACACCCTTCCTTTGGCGTCCGCCCTGGCTTCAATATTTCCTAAAAAACGTATCATTACCTTATTATAATAAGCGACCGTAAAAGTATGAAATTCCCCACAATTCCCCACAATTTTCCATAAAAAACTTTCAGAGAAGTTTTCAACAGATTGTTAAATGTCTATTTGCTTGAAAATGATGTAGCTTTGATAAGTCTTTATCAGTGGGGAAATATGCTTTGTCAAACAGAAGATTTTGTCTGTATAGGGAAAAAGGAGTTGTCAGGCGGCAAATCTTTTTTTTCTTAGCAGTAAAGAAAAAAAAGGCAGAAGTGCTTTAATCACTTCTGCCTTTAACCATTGACACAACTAAAAATCTACATTTAATAAATTATTTAATTTGAAGTTTGAAAGTTATATAGTTAAGGTCTAGCGGAAATCTTTCAATTCTTCCTGCAATTTCTGTCGGGTGAAGAAGATACGGCTTTTAACGGTGCCTAACGGTAGGTTCAGTTTCTCTGCAATTTCACGGTATTTGAATCCTGAAACGTGCATGGCAAACGGAACTCTGTATTCTTTAGGGAGAGCATTGACTACACGGTGCATCTCTTTCAGGTCGTAAGCTCTTTCCGTACTTTCAAAACTACCGTCTTGCGGCAGGTTCAAATGATAGAGGTTATCGGTCTGGTCTACAAATGTTTGGTCACGAACTACTTTGCGGTAGTTGTTGATAAAGATGTTACGCATGATGGTGTACATCCAGCCCTTGAAATTAGTGTCAGGCGTATATTTGTCTTCGTTATCTAATGCTTTCAATGATGTTTCCTGCAACAAATCGTTTGCTTCTTCGCGGTCGGTTGTCAGTTTATAAGCGAACCGGAGTAGTTCATCTTGTACTCCTACTAAATCTTTTCTGAAGCTTAAACTTTTCATATACGTTGCTTTTTAAATTGTGAGTATTCGTTGTAATAATTTCGATGATGCAAGTTTACAGCATTTCCCGGAGTCCGGTAGGGGGGAATCCAACTTTCTTTAGGGGAAAAACTATCCGCGGATAGATTTTAGGTCATTTTTGATAGTTTTTGGGTGTTGTTTTTTTGTGTTCTGAACTTAAATCCTGCATTTTCTACCAAATTATTGCGATTAATAAAAAAGAACCGTTAATTTTGTGCCATCATTTTTATTTGAAAAGAATGACTGATGACTCTTTATTTTTGATCGATGTCGATAAGATACTTCGGACGAAGGCTCCGAAGCATTACAAGTACATCCCTAAGTTCGTGATTTCTTATTTAAAAAGAATCGTTCATCAGGATGAGATAAACATATTCCTGGATGAATCGAAAGACAAGGTGGGAGTGGACTTCCTAGAAGCATGTATGGGCTTTCTGGACGCAAAAGTAGATGTGAAAGGCATTGAGAATCTTCCCAAAGACGGGCTGTATACTTTCGTTTCCAATCATCCGCTGGGCGGACAAGACGGAGTTGCGCTGGGCTATGTGCTGGGGCGTCACTATGACGGAAAAGTGAAATATCTGGTAAATGACCTGCTGATGAACTTGCGCGGACTTGCTCCGCTTTGTATTCCGATTAATAAAACAGGGAAGCAGGCAAAGGACTTCCCGAAGATGGTGGAAGCCGGATTCCAGTCCGACGATCAGCTGATTATGTTTCCTGCCGGACTGTGCTCGCGCCGTCAGAATGGAGTGATTCGCGACCTGGAATGGAAAAAGACATTTGTAGTAAAGAGCATACAAGCAAAACGTGATGTAATACCCGTGCATTTTGGGGGCAGGAATTCTGATTTCTTTTACAATCTGGCAAATGTTTGCAAGGCACTGGGTATTAAGTTTAACATTGCTATGTTGTATCTTGCGGATGAAATGTTTAAGAACCGCCACAAAACTTTTACTGTCACCTTTGGTAAACCTATTCCCTGGCAGACTTTCGATAAGTCGAAAACTCCTGCGCAGTGGGCTGAATACGTAAAGGATATTGTTTATAAACTGTAACTGATAGAACAACTATAACAAGGAATATGGAAGAGATTATTAAACCGGTAAGCAAGGAACTGCTGAAGGCAGAATTGACGGAAGACAAACGCTTACGAATGACGAATAAGAGTAATAATCAGATTTATATTATTACTCATCAGAATGCTCCTAATGTGATGAGAGAAATTGGTCGTTTGCGTGAGATAGCTTTCCGTGCTGCCGGTGGAGGGACAGGTTTGTCAATGGATATTGATGAATACGACACAATGGAGCATCCTTACAAGCAGTTGATCGTATGGAATCCGGAAGCGGAAGAAATTCTGGGGGGATATCGGTATCTGCTCGGGACAGATGTGCGCTTTGATGAGAAAGGGGCGCCGATTCTGGCTACTTCCCACATGTTCCATTTTTCTGATGCTTTTATTAAAGAATACCTGCCGCAGACAATTGAACTGGGGCGTTCGTTTGTTACGCTTGAATATCAGTCTACCCGTGCCGGAAGCAAAGGATTGTTCGCTTTGGATAATCTGTGGGACGGGTTGGGAGCGTTGACCGTGGTTATGCCGAATGTGAAATACTTCTTTGGTAAAGTGACCATGTATCCCAGTTATCACCGTCGCGGTCGCGATATGATTCTTTATTTCCTCAAGAAGCATTTCTGTGATAAAGAACATCTGGTGACTCCAATGGACCCGTTAAAATCGGAAACTTCCGAAGAAGAACTGAAAGCGTTGTTCTGCAAGAATACGTTTAAAGAAGATTATAAGATCCTGAATTGTGAGATTCGCAAATTAGGATATAATATTCCACCGTTGGTAAATGCTTATATGAGCTTGAGTCCCACTATGCGTATGTTTGGCACAGCTATCAACTATGAGTTTGGGGATGTAGAAGAAACCGGAATCCTGATTGCTGTAGATGAAATATTGGAGGACAAGCGCATGCGCCACATCCAGACGTTTATTGAAAGTTATCCGGATGCGTTGAAAATGCCTTGTGAGGAGGATGAGGCGTTTACTCCTAAAGTCGTTACACCGCAGGCAGACTGTTGCCGTTAATCTTGCGGTAGAGGTCAAGAGCAAAGACATCGGTCATTCCCGATATATAATCAAGTACCGCCTGTATTCTTTCATAGAGTGCAGGTGCTTTTATATTGTACTGGCTGGAGACTCGGTTAATTAGAAGTTCGGAGTAAGCCTTTCCGGGTGAGGTCACCGCATCTACCATTAACTCAAGTAGGGTACTGATAACCCGGAAGCCGGCTAATTCGATGTCCAGTACATCTCGTGAGCGGTAAATCTTCTTGATCGAAACTTCGGCACAATGCTTGTAAGCCTTTGCCGGACGTTCGGAGATATGTTTGATAAGTGTTTCTTCAAATGTGCCGGAAAGTATTTCTTGCTCGTGTTCCAAAAATACACGTGTACATTCCCGGATTAATAATCCGATCACAGAAGAACGCAGATAAGCGATTTGTTCATTGGTGTCATTTACGATATGGAATGTTTTTTGGATATGCGCCTGCCGTTCTTCGTTGAAGTATGCCATTAGCAGTTCTTTAGTTTCCTCGGTTGTGAGAATTTTCAATTTATGGGCGTCTTCAATGTCCATCATCTGATAACAGATATCATCGGCAGCTTCTACCAGGTATACCAGTGGGTGGCGTGCATATTTCAGCGGGTGTTCGTTGAGCAAAGTAAGCCCCAGTTCCGTAGCAATTCTGTGAAAACTCTCTTCTTCGCTGACAAAGAAGCCGAATTTTGATTTCGTACCTGCAAGACTGGATGAAAAAGGGTATTTCACAATGGAAGCTAATGTCGTGTAAGTCATGGCAAATCCTCCTTTCCGGCGTCCTTCAAATTGGTGTGTGAGCAGTCGGAATGCGTTCGCATTTCCTTCAAAATGTGTCAAATCTTCCCATTCCATCGAAGAAAGTTGTTCTCCATCCGGTTGCTTGTCCTTTAAGAATTGTCCTTTACCTTCAGAAAAAAAAGTAGATATGGCCCGTTCGCCGGAATGTCCGAAAGGCGGGTTGCCCAAGTCGTGCGCCAGGCAGGCAGCGGAAACGATAGAACCTATTTCCGGTAGGAAAGACTCCTGCAGTTCGGGCTGGCGCTCAAGAATCGCTTTTGCGACGTCATTTCCTAACGAACGTCCGACACAGGATACTTCAAGGCTGTGTGTGAGCCGGTTGTGTACGAAGATACTGCCCGGTAAGGGGAATACTTGGGTTTTGTTCTGCAGTCGGCGGAAAGGTGCGGAAAATATGAGGCGGTCATAGTCCCGTTGGAACTCGGAACGGTTCTCTTGCCGTTCTTCGTGAAACTCTTCCATTCCGAAGCGTTTTGCAGATATTAATTGGTTCCAATTCATCATTTTAATCATTATTTCGTTATTTACCATTCACAAATTAGTTGCCGGTACATTATTTAACTGCAAACTTAACTATTTTTCAGTTCAAAATGTGTATTTTCGCCCGTTAAATAGTAAACGTGCATTTATGAATATTCAAGTTATCAATAAATCGAAGCATCCGCTTCCGGCTTATGCCACTGAATTGTCTGCAGGAATGGATATCCGTGCTAATCTTTCTGAACCTATCACATTGGAACCGCTACAACGCTGCCTGGTGCCTACCGGACTATATATTGCTCTTCCACAGGGATTTGAAGCACAAATTCGTCCGCGTAGTGGTTTGGCCATCAAGAAAGGGATTACCGTTCTCAATTCTCCGGGAACCATTGATGCAGATTATCGGGGAGAGATTTGTATTATTTTAGTTAATCTGTCATCGGAAACTTTTGTGATTGAAGACGGTGAACGTATTGCACAAATGGTGATAGCAAAACATGAACAGGCCGTATGGCAGGAAGTGGAAGTATTGGATGAAACGGAACGGGGAGCCGGCGGCTTCGGTCACACAGGAAAAAAATGAAAAGGATACTATTATTCTCGTTGTTAAGTACTTTGCTGCTTACTTCCTGCATGGCTGTGCAAGTGGTGGGGAGTGTAGCAGGAGGTGCGGTTATGGTGTCGGGGTATGCTCTTGGCGCGAATGCAGTTACAAAGAAGGTTAAGAAAAAGAAGGATAAAAAGAAAAAAGTTCAGAAGGAAGAAGCTTTGGCTTCTCAATTAACAGAGGAGCAACAGCGTAAGTATGACTATTTTTTTCTGGAAGCCATGCGGATGAAAGAAAAGAAAGAGTATGACGCGGCTTTCGGGTTGTTGGAACATTGTCTGGACATTCACCCGAATGCTTCTTCTGCGCTTTACGAAATATCCCAGTATTATATGTTTCTCCGTCAAGTGCCGCAAGGGCAGGCAGCCTTGGAAAAGGCTGTGACTTATGCACCTGATAATTACTGGTATAGTCAAGGGCTGGTGAGTCTGTATCAACAACAGAATGAGTTGGATAAAGCTGTTACGTTGCTTGAAGAAATGGTAACCCGTTTCCCGACCAAGCAAGATCCTCTGTTCAATCTTCTCGATATCTATGGACGACAGGAGAAGTACAGTGATGTAATTTCTACGCTGAACCGGCTGGAAAAACGCTTAGGTAAGAATGAACAGTTGTCGATGGAGAAATTCCGTATTTATCTTCAGATGAAGGATGACAAGAAGGCTTTTCAGGAAATAGAAAGTCTGGTACAGGAATATCCGATGGATATGCGTTATCAGGTGATATTGGGAGATGTATATCTTCAGAACGGAAAACAAGAGGAAGCATATGAGGCTTATCAGAAGGTATTGTCAGTAGAACCGGATAATCCAATGGCTCTCTTTTCAATGGCATCTTATTATGAACAGACGGGTCAGAAGGAACTATACCAGCAACAACTCGATACGTTATTGCTGAATAAGAAAGTTACTCCGGATACAAAAATCAGTGTCATGCGTCAGGTGATTGTGGAGAATGAACAATCATCGGTAAAAGATAGTACGGAAGTGATCGCCTTGTTTGACCGGATGATGGAACAAGATCTGGATGATCCGCAGGTTCCGATGCTTTATGCACAATATCTGTTGTCGAAAAGTATGGAAGCAGAGGCGGTGCCGGTACTGGAACAGGTTGTTGATTTGGATCCGACTAATAAAGCTGCCCGTCTTATGCTGATAAGTGCGGCGATAAAGAAGGAAGACTATAAACAGATTATAAAAGTCTGCGAACCGGGTATTGAGGCTACTCCGGATGCATTGGATTTCTATTATTATCTAGCCATTGCCTATCATCAGGCAGAACAGCCGGACAGTGTGTTGAGCGTTTGTACCAAGGCGCTGGAACGTGTGACGACTGACACGCGGAAAGAAATAGTCTCGAATTTCTACTCAATTATGGGGGATATCTATCATACCAAGAAACAAATGAAGGAAGCATACGCAGCCTATGATTCGGCTTTAGTGTATAATCCGTCCAATATTGGTACATTGAATAATTATGCTTATTATTTGTCCGTGGAACGCCGCGATCTGGATAAGGCGGAAGAAATGAGTTACAAGACGGTGAAGGCCGAACCTAACAATGCCACTTATCTCGACACATACGCTTGGATTTTTTGAGAAGGGCAACTATGCAGAAGCTCGTATCTATATTGATAATGCAATGAAGAGTGACGAAGAAAAGAGTGATGTGATTGTGGAACATTGCGGAGATATTTATTTTATGACCGGCGATGTGGAAGGTGCGCTGAAATACTGGAAGAAAGCACTGGAAATGGGTAGTGAATCGAAAACACTGAAAGAGAAAATAGAAAAGAAGAAATATATTGCAGAATGAAAAGAATAGTTTTTCTATTGTTGGTTGTAGTTGTGCTGGCCGGGTGTAAGAGCTCGAAGCATTTGGCGACTTCGGAGAAGAATGTTCAGGTGTCCAGCTATCTGACTTCCAAACTTCAATTGACTATTCCCGGTAAAAAGGGGGGAAGTATGTCTGTTGGGGGAACTATGAAGATGAAAACCCATGAGCGGGTACAAATATCCTTATTAATGCCTATCTTGCGTACGGAAGTAGCGCGTGTGGAAGTTACTCCTGACGGTGTGCTATTGGTAGACCGGATGAACAAACGTTTTGTCCGTGCCACCAAAGATGAATTGAAGGGCATGCTGCCGAAGAATGCAGAATTTTCCCGTCTGGAGAAGATATTGTTGGATGCCTCTTTGCCCGGTGGGAAGACGGAATTGTCCGGAAAAGATATAGGCATTCCTTCGTTGGAAAAGGCTAAAGTCCAACTTTATGAGTTCTCGACAAAAGAATTTTCAATGACTCCTACGGAACTTACTTCTAAATATCGGCAAGTTCCCTTGGAAGAATTAGTAAAAATGCTGGTAGCTTTATTATGATGAAACGTTTCTTTGTTATTCTAATCAGTTGCCTTTGGTTGGCAGTTCCTCTTTTCGCTCAATCGAACAAGTTGATTCGTGAGCTGGAAAGTAAACGCGGTGCGCTGCAAAAACAGATTGCCCGAATCGGAATCTATATTGAAGGATACAAAGAAAGATGTGGGAAGCCAGTTGAATAGTCTGGCTGTGTTGACCGGACAGATTGAAGAGCGGAAACGTTATATCATTGCTATCAATAATGACGTGGAAGCGATAGAACGTGAACTGACTTCCTTGCAACGTCAGTTGAACGGTTTGCAAAAGGATTTGAAGGATAAGAAGAAAAAGTATGAGGCTTCTGTCCAATACTTGTATAAGAACAAGTCGATTGAAGAAAAACTGATGTTTATTTTCTCTGCCAAGAATCTCGGGCAGACTTACCGCCGTATGCGCTATGTTCGTGAATATGCTACTTATCAACGGTTGCAAGGTGAGGAAATCCTGAAGAAACAGGAACAGATACGGAAGAAAAAGGTGGAACGGGAACAGGTGAAAGCCGCTAAAGAGAGTCTGTTGAAAGAGCGTGAAGGCGAGAAGACCAAACTGGAAGCGCAGGAGAAGGAAAAACGTACGCTTGTGGCCAATCTGCAAAAGAAACAGAGAGGGTTGCAAGGTGAGATCAATAAGAAACGGAGAGAAGCTAACCAATTGAATGCCCGCATTGACAAGTTGATTGCAGAAGAAATAGAACGTGCCCGCAAGCGTGCCGAGGAAGAAGCCCGACGCGAGGCTGCCGCCCGTAAGAAAGCGGAGGGTAAAGAAAGTCAAACTGCCGGAACCGGAACAACCGTTAAAACGAACTCGAAGCCTCTGGAAACTTATACAATGAGTAAAGCCGACCGGGAATTGTCCGGCAATTTTGCAGCCAATCGGGGAAAACTTCCTATGCCTATATCCGGTGCTTATATTATCACCAGCCGTTACGGACAATATGCTGTGGAAGGTCTTCGTAATGTGAAACTGGATAATAAAGGTATTGATATCCAAGGAAAGCCGGGAGCACAGGCACGTGCTATCTTTGACGGAAAAGTCGCAGCAGTATTCCAGTTGAATGGATTATTTAATGTGCTAATCCGCCATGGCAACTATATTTCCGTTTACTGTAACTTATCATCGGCTTCTGTAAAGTCCGGCGACATGGTGAAGACCAAGCAATCTATCGGACAACACTGATAATGGACGGACGGTATTGCACTTCCAGTTTTCCGGAACCGGCTGAACTAGGTCAAAAATCTTTTCTAGGTAAGTTATTGCAAATGAAGGGTGTATTTGGCATCTTTTTTCTAATGTATTATTCTAAAAGTTGAATTAATGATTAATTTTTATCCTTTATTGAACAATTTGTTTTAAAAAAACAATTAGTTTTTTCTCATCTTTGTAGAATGAATTTTAGATTTCTTTTGGTAAGTCTGTTTAATAGTAATTAATTAATAAAACACCATGAAAAAGTTATGTGTATGGGCAGTTGCCGCCCTTTTAATGGCAGCTTGTACACCGAAAGCCGAGAAGGCTACGGATTCCGGTCTATTACAGAGTAATTTCCGTACGGAAGTGGACGGAAAGAAAACCGATCTCTACATTCTGCGCAACAAGAACAACATGGAAGTTTGTATCACGAACTTCGGTGGACGTATTGTTTCAGTGATGGTTCCCGACAAGGACGGACAGATGCGTGACGTAGTTCTCGGTTTCGATTCGATTCAGGATTATATCAGCAAACCTTCCGACTTTGGTGCAAGCATCGGACGTTATGCTAACCGTATCAATCAGGGTAAGTTTACGTTGGACGGCGTAGAATATCAGCTTCCCCGCAATAACTACGGTCATTGTCTGCACGGAGGTCCGCAAGGGTTCCAGTATCGGGTGTATGACGCCGTACAATTGAATCCGCAGGAATTGCAGTTGACTTACCGTGCAGAAGACGGTGAAGAAGGTTTTCCGGGAAACATTACTTGTAAAGTGCTAATGAAACTGACTGACGACAATGCCATCGATATTCAGTATGAAGCGGAAACAGACAAACCGACGATTGTAAATATGACCAACCACTCTTATTTTAATCTGGATGGCGATGCGGGCAGCAACGCAGAGCATCTGCTGACTATTGATGCAGATTATTATACTCCGGTGGACAGCACCTTTATGACTACCGGTGAAATAGTTCCGGTAGAAGATACTCCAATGGATTTCCGTACACCAATGCCGGTGGGAGAACGTATCAACGATTTCGACTTTGTGCAACTGAAGAACGGTAATGGTTATGATCACAACTGGGTATTGAATGCCAAAGGCGATATTAACCGTAGGGCTGCTTCATTGAAATCTCAGAAAACAGGTATTGTATTGGATGTATATACCAATGAACCGGGAGTTCAGGTATATGCCGGAAATGAACCGTGGTTCAGGCTGACCGGAAAGAAAGGTATTACCTATAATCAACGTGCTTCCGTATGTCTTGAAACACAGAAATATCCGGATACTCCGAACAAGCCTGAATGGCCTTCGGCTGTTCTGCGTCCGGGCGAGAAATACATGAGCCAGTGTATTTTTAAATTTTCGGTGGACAAGTAATACAGATTAGTTCCGAGCGTTTCGTTATAGGGGTATTTGTAATAACAGAAATAATCCCGTTAAATGTGAGCAGTCAATATCTGATGTTTTAGATGTTGACTGCTTAATAATAATATAAAAGAGTATGGAAGATCTGATAAATGCACGTTGCGGCTGGGCCGGAACAGATGAATTATACATAAAATACCATGACGAAGAATGGGGCCAACCTGTTACTGATGACAGAACTCTATTTGAGTTCTTGGTACTCGAAAGTGCTCAGGCAGGACTATCCTGGATTACTATCCTTCGAAAGCGTGAAGGATACCGGGAAGCCTTTCATCATTTTGATGTGGAGAAAGTAGCACAAATGACACAGGAAGATATCGAACGGTTAATGCAATATGCTGGAATCGTCAAAAATCGGTTGAAGATCAATAGTACAATCAATAATGCAAAACTATTTATAGCTATTCAGAAAGAGTACGGTAGTTTCTACAAATACACCTTATCATTCTTCCCCAAACAACGGGCTGTTGTCAATAATTTTAAAACTTTAAGTCAGGTTCCGGCTACATCTCCCGAATCGGACGCTATGAGCAAAGACATGAGAAAGCGAGGCTTCAAGTTTTTTGGATCAACTATTTGTTATGCTTTTTTGCAGGCTGCCGGTTTTGTGAATGATCATTTGGAAGATTGTTTCTGTAAAGCTGTTCGATAAAAGAAAGCGAGGGATAACCTAATGTGTAACATGCTTTAAAAACGATGAAGGTGCAATTATCTCGTTTGATAATACATCTTTTTTATCTTGTGAAGAAGAATATTGATGATGATTGACTATGTGAATATTCTTTTCGCTATATTTGTAATTCAAGAGCACAAGATAAAGTAAGTAATGAAATTTTCGACTTATTCTTTTAAACAGTTACTGTCAGGAGGTTTGCTTTGTTGTTTGATTCTGTTGGCAGCTTATATATTTCAGGCATTTTTTCCTGGAATGTATGTTGATGCATTCTCATCTTCTATGCATCTATTGATGTGGTTGACTCTCTTTGTGGGGGCATTACTGTGGACATTTCATGAGAAGGGAGAACCCTTTGGCATTTCTGAGGTGATAGATTGGCAGTTCATTGCAGCTTTTATTTTGATTACAGCAGATGAAATTTATATGATTATGCCGAGAGAAATCCATATGGAAATAGCACCGGTATTATCTGAGTATACTATTCCTGTGTTAGCCGTTATTGGTATAATGGTAGCCGCTACAATAAAAGTCTCTATTACACTGTATCATAAATTGGCGGACGAACGTCGGCAGGCTATTCTTCAAGCTCAAAAAATACAGCAATTGCTAGATTCTCCTCCACCAGAACAGAAAGGAATTTCTTTCTTGCGTAAGCTCGTAGAGAATCAATCTATTGCTCAATTCTCGGCCAAAGACTATCTTTTGCTGGTGGAAGGATGCCAAATTGTTGATCCTGAGTTTTTTAATTGGCTTAAGAAGCAGGATTTCCAACTTCCACCGCGAGATATTGTATTATGTGTGTTGATTCGGATGTATAAGAAGAAAGAGGAAATATTATCCATATTTTGTATTACTGATGGGACTTATCGTACGATGAGGTCTCGTGCTCGAAAGCGTTTAGGGCTTGACGACAAGGATTTGGACATTTTTCTTCAAAAGGAATTAAAATAATAACTTTTGTAAAGTACCTGCCAATCGTATAAATGTGTCAATAATAGTCAAACTCCCACCCATGATGATGTAATAGAACCACATCTCTTTTATTAGAGTATGGTTCTTGTGGGAATATACTGATTGCTCCTATTACAAGTGTTATACGTGCGAGAAGTTCAAAGAAGATAATTAGGAAATCTTGAAATGTGTAGTTTAAGTTGTCAATAAAGCAATCTAAATAACACATTGCAATGCTGGTAAGCCACATTACATTATTCAAGACTATATATAATTATTTTTTTATACATTCTTCGTATACTCTGTCAGATGTTCTTTTACTTCTTTCATACTTAGCTAATGCTTGTGTATAACAATAATTTGTAGAAGACTCTTGTCTACATTTTATGATAGCATTATCATAATCTGCTTTTGCTTGTGCATACGCTATCTGTTTATTTGTTTCGCAACTATTAACATTATCTTCTGTTCGTGTCTTTATAAGTGTTTTTCCTGTAAATTCACGACTTTCAGCATACTGCATGAATAGTAACATACGTTCATCCTCGCTTAGTTTGGAGAACCCAGTGTGCAAAAGTAAGTTTTCCTTGGCTTCATTCATCTGTTGGAGTTCTTTTTCTAAATTTGCTTTTCCGATAAACTCTTCCATATAATCATCATCGTTTAAATTTTCCATGAGTTTGTTATACTCTTCTGCGCTCAAGGTTGAAGTGTAAGCTTGAAACTTATCTGATAGAAGTTCACTGTTCCTTTCAAATTCCCAAAATTCATCAGAAGTTGCTATGGTATCAATAAGGAGTTTTGTATCATACATTTGCTCATCATTATAATCATTCGAATTACAACTATTGAAAAAAGTTGTTGCAAGTACAACACAGACAATGGCTGTTACATGGAGGCTAATTTTTCTTTGGGTTAATCATATCCGTTCGATTTAGTTTGTTGTGGGTACAAAGTAACGAAAAATAGTTTTGTTTTAAAGATAATATTTGCATAAAAAATAGTTTATCTAGTTAGGTCTTGATTTAATGCATATTTGTAATGTTACAATATAGGGTTATCTAATCTTTTCTGTGATTATAAGTGTTTGAAAATTAATGGTATAGTATTGAAAGGGATGTAACAATTACTTGTATAAGATTTATTTTCAGTTTATCTTTGACAAAACTTTGATACACCTCTGAATATGAGAAAAAGACTTGAAGAATCGTTTCTATTTTTTTTATTTACTATAATTATTTGCTTGCTTTTATTTAATTGCAATGAGCATATATACAAGATATATAGTAATCAGTCGTTTGAAGACATTTGCTCTATTGCATATAAAAATGAAAAGGCATTTTGTATAGTCTTAGTAGATTCTACTCAAGAGTTGTCTCGAAGGTATTGTCTAAACTTGAAGAATAAAGGTTTTGTAGATACAAGCAAAGCTATTTATAATATTGCAGATGTTAACGTTTCTTCAAATGCTTGGTATATGAAATGGCTTTGTCCTCTATCACTACCTTTGACATGTGTGTTTTCAGATACTGGGACACTCATTGATTTAATTCCTGGAGCAACTAAAGAAACTTTTTTATATACAACCGAGGCGATTTCTGATATGAAAATAACTAATTATCATTATCCTAACCGCTTTAAAATTCCTAAATATAATGTTATCCATTTGTTGAATCAAGTTTTGAAGTGTAAAATGGATTTGAATCAAGGTATATATATTCCAACTGCATTAAATAACTCAATTGATTCATTGGTATATCCATATTCTGTTTATTTGGGTATGGTTGGGGAACTAATGGATAATGATACTATTGAAACTAAAACATTAGCGAATTTGATGATGAAATTGGAGAATCCTTATTATTTAGAATTGTTTAAAAATGAGTTTATTACTGCTAAAAAAGTTTTGAATCCAAATTTTAAAATAGATGATGAACCTAATATTAGAGTAAATAGTGAGGTAGTCTCTCTTTCAGATTGTGCAGTTAGTGAAGATAATGTTTTTGTGATCTCTATTTATAATGATGGGAAATATCCTTTAAAGGTGTCTAGGATTTTTACAAGTTGCTCTTGCTTGAATCTATTAGACCACACTGATGAATTTGTTGTTTCTCCTAATGATTCGGCAATGGTTAGTTTTAATTTTAAGTCGGAAGAGTCTGGAGAAGTAATTAGAGATGTTTTTATAACTTCTAATGCGATAAATAAGCCTATTCTGTATGTGAAAATATTAGCCAGTATATATTGATTATTAATTTAAAAGAACCAAAGATGATGAAGAACTTAATTTTTATTGTATTTAGTATTGCTTTGCTTACGCAAAGTTGTTCGCAAAGTGATGATTTTATAGATAAACAGTCTGTTTTTGAAGAAGAAATTGTAGAGGAGGAAATTGATTTTCCTAAACAGGTTGAGGCTTATGGGAAAGCTGTGGCTAAAGAAATTGAAATTACGGTAGCGAAACTGAATGATTTAAATATGGATTATTCGGAAGTCGTTGATTTTAAGGATTTTCGTAAGAAATTTTATGAAGATTGGTATAATGCAAGTCCTACAATGGCAAGAAGTCGTGCTACCGGAAAGATTCAGTCAATTGAGATGATGAGTGCGACTGAATTTATGGAAAGGTATAATTCGTTGACGGATATTCAGCTGGAGTTTATTCACAAAATTATTGGTGAGTGTGAGAAAAGTAGATCTTCTCAAGACTTATTGGCTAGGTTGGTCGCTCTAAATAAAGAAATTCATGCACAAGTCCCAGAAATAGAACAAGAAAGATTGTTGAATGTTATTGCTGTGTTATACTATGGAGGACAAAAAATAGTTTATCTTGAGCACCAAGGTTTAATGTTAAGGACTCCATATAATAATATAAAATTATCGAAGGTTAAAACAAGAGGACCTGAGGATGGAGGAAATATAGGAGAATGGTGTCGCAAAATTACAGCGACAGTTTGGACGATTGCTATTGGTGAACCGACGCCTTTCGGCGAAATTGTGGCCTCTGTTGCTACTGTTTTTACTGCGGCAGGATTCATTTATGAGGTTATTTTGTGTAAAGAAAATGAGGGAAACAGCGATATGGATTTTTGCATGGAAAAGTACGTGGGCTGTACGGGTACTAGTTATGGTGACCCTAATACTGGAGGGTGGGGATATACAATGTGTCAACGATGTTTTGACTATTGTGTAGCACAAGGTGTTTGGAGTTGCCCTCGTCCAATATAACAAGAAATAGTAGGTTATGATAGGATTTGAAATATATATTAACGATGAGAAGCCTATAATAATGGCTTCAGATCATGTTGTATCTGTAATACTCGGGTATGGTTATCCTTTGGGTTCTACTATTAGTTTGATCGGTCGTGATTGTTCTAACGATCTTACTTGGCTTAAAGGTAAGCCGGAGATTGGTGATAAGATAATAATAAAAGTTATTGAAACAGATGAGGTGTCACCATGTAAAAAGACGAAATGTGACAGGGAATGGATGATACAACAGTATGAACAACTCAAAATTAAACTTCAAGAGAAAGGACTTATATAGGATGAAAGGAATTATTGTAAAATATAAAGATATAGTATGCAAAGCTGGTATTCCTCACTGCGGGACACTTTTCACCGCTGACATTACTTGGCATAGTGGCGCATATTGGAGTGTTGGAGGTTTGAAAATGCCTGAAGAAGTACACTTTATATGGAATGGCAGCATATTAGAGGTGGGAGATGTAATAGAAGTGGAAGTAGCCGAATTTGATGAGGCTTCAGCACCTGTTTCAGAAGAAAAACACAGTTCTCTGATAGAAAAGATGTCGGAGAGAGTAGAAGATTATTCAAAAGATTTAGAACTTTATTATCAGTTGAAAAAAAATATTGGAGGATGAGAATCTGATAGAAGTGGTTGATGATTGATTTGGTTTGTATCATACATTTGCTCATCATTATAATCATTCGAATTACAACTATTGAAAAAGTTGTTGCAAGTACAATACAGACAATGGCTGTTACATGGAGGCTAATTTTTTTTCTTTGGGTTAATCATATCCGTT
>VOFI01000346.1_pt1 | contig 76000 bp, 78 predicted proteins | sample 5384131 | NCBI WGS metagenome assembly VOFI01 (sample SAMN12384728, study PRJNA508395) | human gut metagenome | isolation source: healthy gut H | host: Homo sapiens
GCGGAAACAGAAAAATATATAGCCCTATTTGCCGCCGATATCGCGCCCGGCGCGACGAGGATTTTTTGCATTATCCTATTAAGAAATGACGTCAAGCCAACGAACAAAAGAATCCAAATCACATTCAACATAATAAGGACAAAAATCACATTCCATTTCATCATCATCAGAATATGGACAATAGCCCAATTCACAGATAGAAAAATTTGACATACAAAAACCTCCTAATGCATCTTTTTACGGGAGCGAAGATAACGGCGCGAGGGCTGGGCAACAGCATCCATATTCGGGCCTTGATTGCATTGCAACTCCAGAATTTCCTGTTCGGAAAGCATATCGCCCTCTTCAAAAGCTTTTTTCAAATTCCCCACACAGGCCAAAGTGTCATAAGCGGCATAATCACGGTTGAAAACGAAAAAGCCAGTACGGCGGACAGGCCGGATATTTTGCGGATTCGTAGCGTTTTCCATTTCCCAGGCATCAAACACATAGTGACGCTGAAGCCGCCACAGCTTGTCACAGGAAACAACGTAGCTTGTAACCTGACGGAGTAAAGCATCCACATGGGCGAAGCGTTGAGCGGTATAATACAAACTGATATGATGGTGACGGCAGGTCAACACCGTATTCAAAAACAGCGGATTGATATTTGTTTTGAAACTGCGGCTGTTCAACTGGACGGAAAATTCATCACCAAGGACAAGGGTTATCGTCCGGGTATGGTTTTCTTCATCGTATTTTCTATTCAAATCAGCGGCAAGCACGATCTGCTCCAAAGAAACAAAACGCTCATAGGGAACACTGGAAAGATGAACGTTACTGATAATTTTAACGCGTTGGATAACAAAGTCTCCGCGTTCAGCGTCCCAAACATCTTTACCGTTGTACAAATGATAAAGAGTACAAACCTTATGCACAGCCGATAAGGTTTTCCCCTTGCCGAACAGCCCGACATAAGCCACCAGTTCACCCGTTTTGCATTCATTGTATTGCTTGTACTTGAAGTATTTAAACAGGTCAACAAGACCATATCGGGGGACGGCCAGCGGATGCAAAACAATAAGGCGGAAAGTTACAGAAGCGGCAAATACCAGGATAAACAGACCAAAGAAAAGCCATATCACGACAACCACCGCCCGCCGCCAAGATTCCGCACCGTGCTGAATACGAAACGGAAAATCATCACACAAACGAAAATACCAAAAAGGACTTGCAGAAACCACGGCAGAAATTCGGAGAATGTAGCGGGCGGCGTAAGACTGCCGCCGAGGATGCCGAAGAACTGCGCCAAAACATTTATCATAATGTCACCCCTTTAAAATCCAAAAATTCGTATTAAAACAAGGAAAAGCAAAATAAGAAAAATCAGAAACAACAATCCTTCCACCACTGAATAAGAATCCAGCGGAGTAGATAGAAGCGGCCGTGCTTCAGAAGTTTCTACAGATGCAGCCATATCCGAAATACCAGACGAAGAATTCGGCGCGCTTTCCAATACATCCGACGCAGACGGTAAACTATTCGTCTCCGGGCCATCTGCAAAAGCAACAGGAGCGCAAAGGCACATAAAAATAATAGCCAGCAATGGCCCGAAAAGTACCAAAAAATTCTTTTATCATTCACGCAAAAGCCCTCCTAGAAAATATGCGACAACACTTGATATCATCGTAAACAAAAGTACGTTCCACATACTGAAAGTGAATCCGTAAACTGTAATAGGCGTTTTCAACCCATTCAGGATAGCGGCCATTACATCAAGAACATCCTGCATTCAAACACTCCCCCTATTTTTTGAAAAAACCAATAACCATCAAGAGTACGGAAAGCGTAACACCCAACAAGAGAACAGCAGTAATTTCAGGCGGCATAAAAGGCCAGAGGGCAGCAAGAAAATTCCCGAATTCACCGCCAAAATTCATTAAATTGGTAAAAGATTCAATTAGCGAACTGATAAGGGATGAAATACTGTCAAGTAATTTCAGAGCAACAGAAGCGACCAAGTCAGCGATCCCGCCGAGTACACTTGAAATTCCATCAACAATTTTATCCCAAAGGCTATCACCACCGCTATCTTCACCACCGGAACTACCACCATCACCGCCGCCGTCCCCGGAACCGTCAACATCGTCCTGAACTTCATTCAGGTCAAAGCTGAGAAGATTGTTCCATTCTCCATCCCTATAGATAGCGGCATCTACGTCTTTCCATGCGCCCCCATCATACTGAAAAACATTTTTTACAACATTATTATCCACATTGATAAAAACGTCACCGTTCAGAGGATAAGTCTGACGGACACCGCCGACACGGTAAGAGGAGACAGGCAGCGAACTTGCTAAAACAATGTCGTTTTCCTCGGCGGTTTCAGGGTAGATATAGGCCATGTTGCTATCAAAAGGTTGTGTTGGAACCTGAACCGGAACATCAAAATTACTGACACGGACTTCATCAATCAGGAGATAATCCGCAGGCTTAGAAGTGAGATTTAAAAAGCGGACATAGGAAGGTTTGAAGTGAAGTTTTAAAGAAGCAACCTGAATAGGCCCTTCAATGTATGAGGATGGGGAAACAATTTGACCATTCACCCAGACAGTATTTTTATTGTTCTTTACATCGTAAAGAATCTTTACAGTATTCCACAGTTTGGCCTGAAGCCAAAAATTAATGTTTTCTGCAGAAAAGAGCTCGCAGACAACAACGGTCATATCAAAAATGGAATTCGGCGCAACATACATTCTGAATTCCAGAGAAGCATAATCCAAGGAAGAAAAAGAGTTATACGGGAATTCTATGTACTGCGTCCCCGTCTGCATTGAATTATAGTAATATTTGAAAGAACCGTTCCAACCGGCAGTATCAAACTGAACAGAAGGAGCTGCAGCAGAATGGCCCCAGTTACTGGAATCATAAAAATTTCCATCCAAATGCCACAGGCCCAACGTCTTTCCGTCATCTTCCAGCCCCATTTCCGCGTTTTTTACATCATACAGATAGGTGACACCTTCCATATCTGATGCCAGACAATAAAAGCTGTTGCGGCCATCAGGTGTTTTATAGTACAGTTCTTCAGTGGAAACGCTTTTGTCCACATGATTGAAATTTGTAACGGTAACGTAAGTAGGGGAATAGGTTATATAATAATTGTTTTCCGTGGTCTGAACATTGTAGACGTTATAAGTGGAATTGTAGGTGATGTTATTTACTTCATATTGGTTATAGTAATTGTTTGTAGTAGTATTATAGGTCGTGGTGGGCATGTTGAAATAGGTAGTATTGGACGTATACGAGATAACGGGAATTTTAACCGTAGAACCTGTATTTTTTCGAGTAACACGTCCGCGCCCGGTCCGGTAAAGGAACCGCCACCGCCTGTATAATACTGCTTTCCCAACAAGAGGTTATTGCCACCTAAGGCACTGCGAAATTCAGCAGAACTCGTATTCCCGCTTCCAACGGTCCAAACGTCTTTAAATTCCTGCGAATTCAACCAATCAAAACAATAATAACCCTGATCAGCAACAATAGTAGGAAAAACGCTATCGCGGTCATCCAAAGAGCGATAATATTATTGATAGCAGTTAAAGGGTCTTCATCACCATCAGCCGCGTAGGCTGGGAATACACTAAGTGAAAAGGCCAATAGGGCAACGAGAAACAAAGAAAGAGCTTTTTTCATAAAATCCCCCTTGAAAAACATCCTGCATTATGTAAAAATAAAAGTAGGTGGTGAACAGAATGAATTGGCTAATATACATATTCGCAACATTAGTAGTGCTGGGACTAAGCCACGAACGTAATAGAAGACTATATTATGATTTTAAAAAATGGCTAAAAATGATAAGAGAAGAACCGTCACCGCCAACCGTGAAAGTCCGCCCGAAGAAAATAGACCGAAAAAAATAGCCGTCCGCCCACATGGGGCGGGCGGCATTTCTTTGCTTGCCTTTAAGTAGCGGCCCGTTTGATTTTCTTGAAAACGGACACGCCCACGCCGATGAAAGACACAGCGAACAGGCAGAGCAGGACGGGCTGGGAAACCAACTGTTCCAGAACGCCAGCCATCAGGCTAAAGCAATCCGTAAGGGCCGTGGTAATATTCGCCATAGTCAGGCCGCCCTCGACACCAACCGTCATAAGTTCCAGCATACATAAACCCCTTTCTCTTAATTTGATATATGTAAACGGCATTGCCGATTTACCTAATCAGAAAGCACTACTTCCCATCCGGTAATCATGTTTTGGGCATCTATTTGCAAATCAATTTGCAATCCGTCCATAGGGGCAAAACATTGCAACGAAAGCACCATGTCAGCCGCAGAATCCACAGCAAGATAAACCGGAATATCATCTATATCGGCCCGAACGATTTTAAAATCGGCAGCGACAGCGGGAAGAAGCGTTTGCAAAAGCTGTTCATAGAAGTCACTGCAATCCACGCATGCAGTGCGTTTATTGCGTTTGACGTTTTTCATCTGTTTCCACCAGGCACGAAGCCAGACCGGAAAAGGAGACAAGGCCGCACTCCAACGCCTTACTGACAATAAAAGCTGGCGGAACATCAAGCGAAGCCGAGAGAGCCATGAGGAGAGAAGAAGTATCAGCATCGACGGGCACCATCAAATTCATACAGGTTTTACCCCTTTCAAAAATTCCATCTGTTCAACTGTTACAGGAATACAACCGCTTTCATCCGCTTCAAAATCGGGCCATTGTTGATATTTCCAATAATCATCCCAAGAAATCAAATCGCCGGGACAAGACCAGTGTTTATAAAAACGGGCGGTATATTCTTCATCGGCCCAAGCCGCTTTACACCATTCATTATTCACATCATCGGCTGGAATCTGTAAAAAGTCGGAATCACTGTCGTAAACCAATTCAGGCTTTAACAGTCCTTTGCTTTTCAAAACAAGCTGGGCGTTTTTACCCCAATCCGCCAAATCTTTTGTTATGTACTTGCTAACATAGGTTGCACAGCGTTCCCGGTCTTTAATGAGTGAACAGGAAAAGAATCCGAACCGTTTTGAATAGCGCGGCCAATCCAAATAGCCCTTAGTATTCGGAACCATTGCAATTGTCCCGTCATCCATCCGCTTCCATATCTTTTCAGGGCATATCAAATCGTTAATATACGAAGTAACGCCGTGAAAGTGGATGGCACCGTCTTTGTGATGCTCCGGAACAAAAAGATAGCGGAAATTGGTATCTACCCGTTTTTTATAATCATTAAAAAACGATGAAAGGGACTTTCGCAAAGATTTAAAATCATAACGGTCAGGAACCTTGTTTTCATCGAATGTAAAAGTACAGAACAAAACGAATCGGTTACACAACAAAGTATCTTTGATTCTTCGCCGCGTTCGTGAAAGACTTTCGTCCATGCGTCCCTCATGGGGCTGGGATTCAGAACGTTCAGAGTACAGACTGGGGGGCCGGTTCAACTGTATATGCCGATAGGGTACTTCTTTTTGGTCATATCTGTATATCCGATACAAACCATCACCCCAACGCGTTATAGTTTCCTTTCCCGGTCTGCCTGAAAAGTGTTACGGTGTCAAGTATCCCCCCAGCCCCCCTTACAGGAGGCCGGGGGGAGCTTTCGCGCGTGGCGGTGGGGCCGGGGGCATAGCCCCCGCGCCCCCACCGCTCGCCGCGCTTACATGAACGCGACTGCGCAAATTTTGCCGTACTTGTTATATGTCGGGTCAATTTCCATGCCCACGCATTCACCTGCCGTGAGCAACCCGGCATCTCTGACAGCAGTGTCCATCAGGTCAGGTTTAACCCACAGCTTGTCCGTCGCTTCACCTGTTACATTATCGTCGTGATAGCTTACAAACAGGGAATGGCCGCACACGGCATTACCGTCCTTGTCCTTAAAATCCACGAACTTGTGTCCCAAAATCTTCATTCTGGCGTTCCCCTTTCTTCAAAAAAATTTAGGCAGTAAGACACGCTTGTCCTACTGCCTATAATTGTAATAACTTTCGAAATCCTCCAAAATTCCCGCGAACCTTTTAAACTTACCATAAATATGCTATACTATCTATACTTATGCGAATGAGGTGGGACAATGGAGAAACAAATCGAGGATTTTTACCGTTCGCTGCGCGGCAGGCGCGTTGCGTTCATCGGCACGGGCGTCACGAACCAGCAGTGCATTGAGCTGTTCGCACGGTGCGGCGCGCAGATCACGCTGTGCGACAAAAAGCCGGACATCGACGCCTTTGGCCCGTATGCCCAGGCGCTGCGCAAGCTGGACATCCGGTTTTCGCTGGGAGAGCATTACCTCGACGGGCTGGCGGGACAGGAGATGATCATGCGCACGCCGGGCTTTGAATACTATACGCCGGAGCTGGTGGCCGCCCGGGAGGCGGGCGCCGAGGTGACCAGCGAGATGGAGCTGTTCTTCCGGCTTTGTCCCTGCAAGATCGTGGCCGTGACGGGCTCCGACGGCAAGACTACCACCACGACGCTCATTGCAAAAATATTGGAGGCGGCGGGGTACACCGTGCATCTGGGCGGCAACCTGGGCCGCGCGCTGCTGCCTGTGGTGGACGCCATCGCGGCCACGGATGTAGCCGTGGTGGAGCTTTCCAGCTTCCAGCTTATCAGCATGCGCCAGTCCCCGGAGGTGGCGGTGGTGACGAACGTCACGCCCAACCATCTGGACCACCACAAGGATATGCAGGAATACATCGACGCCAAGCGCAATATCCTCCTGTACCAGAAGCCGGACGGAAAAGCCGTGCTGGGCTATGAAAACGAGGTCACCCGCGCCATGGCCGCGGATGTAAAGGGGAGCTGCCGCTGGTTCACGCGTAAGAGCGTGGTGGAAAACGGTGGTTTCCTGCGGGCGGACGGCATGCTGTGCATGGCGGAAAACGGACGCGTAACGCCCATCGTGCGCCGCGAGGACGTGGCCCTGCGGGGCGAGCATAACCTGGAAAACCTGCTGGCGGCGTTTACAGCCGTGTGGGGTATGGCGGAGGTCTCCACCATGGCCGCAGTCGCCAAAAGTTTTGCGGGCGTGGAGCACCGCATCGAGCCGGTGCGCACGCTGAACGGCGTGCAGTGGTTCAACGATTCCATCGCCACCAGCCCCACGCGCGTTATCGCAGGGCTGCGGGCGTTTGACCAGAAGCTCATCATTATTGCAGGCGGCTCGGACAAAGGCATCAGCTTTGCGCCGCTGGCGCCGGAGCTGATCGCTCATGTGAAAACACTCATCCTTACGGGAGCCACCGCGCAGAAAATCGAAGATGCGGTGAAGGCGGACCCCGGCTTTGCCGAAAGCGGGCTTGTGATTTTGCGGGCGGCGGACATGCCTCAGGCCGTAGAGATGGCCAGAGCGGCGGCGCAGCCGGGCGATATCGTGTCTCTTTCGCCCGCCTGTGCCAGCTTTGACAGCTATCCCAATTTTGAGGCGCGAGGGCGCCATTACAAAGAGCTGGTGAACGCGCTGTGATCGCGGAACTGAATGAGAGCAATCGTCCGCAGTTTCTTGCCGCGGTGCGGGGCAGGCCCTATTTCGGGGATATCCTGCCCGTGCATCTGGCCGTATTCGGCCGCAGCGGCGCGCTGATGCGCTTTTATGTGGCGGATGGTTCCGCCGCCGTACAGCTCAAGGGCCGCAGCGCCGTGCTGTGCGGTACATACGACGCGGAGGAGACGGGCGCGTTCCTGCGTATGCAGGGCGTACGGTATGTGAATGCCGGCGGCGCGGCCCCGGCGGGGTACAGTCCTCTGTACGCGCTGCACAATCTGGTGCTGGCGAAAGCCGCCGCTCCGCCGTGCCCGGACGCTGTCCGCCTGACGCTGGACCGCGCGCCCGCGCCCGCCGAGGTGACGGATTTTATGATGCGCGGCGAGGACGACCCCGGCGCGTGGGACAATTTTTATTCCGAGCTCTGCACAAAGCTGGCCCGGGGCGCGGCCGAGGTGTGGGCCGTGCGGCGGGAGGGCGCGCTCGTTTCTACGGCGGGCGCTTACGCCCTTTCGCCGGATACCGCATATCTGGCCGCCGTTGAAACCTTGGAAGCGCTGCGCGGGCAGGGTATCGGCGGCTGGCTGACGGGCCTGCTTGCAGCGGATCTGGCAGCCCGGGGGCGGCGTGTGGCACTCTCCTGCAAAAAAGAACGGCTGAATTTTTACCACCGTCTTGGCTTTGCGGCGGAGGATACCGTGCAGCGCTATGCGCTGGACGGGCTGCCGGAGGAAAAATAAAGGGCCTGCGCAGCCGGGAGGAAAAACAGGGCGGCGTGCCGCCGACACTACGATGAAAGAGGACAGGGAATGATCGAGCAGTTTTATGATCTGTCGCGCCCGCTGCTGGACGCAGACGAAAGGGCGCTGGCGCTGTGCCGGGAGCAGTTTGCCCGGCTGGAAGAAATCAAGGAATACAACCAGCTGAAAATGCTGAAGGCTTTCACGGACTGCCGCGTGGGCGGCAGCCATCTTGTGGGTACCACAGGCTACGGCATGGACGACGCGGGGCGCGGAAAGCTGGAGGAAGTGTTCGCTGTGCTGACGGGCAGTGAGGCGGCGCTGTTCCGCCACAACTTTATGTCCGGAACGCATACGCTCAGTGTGGCGCTGTTCGGTGTGCTGCGCCCGGGAGACCGCATGGTCGCCGTCACGGGCCGTCCCTACGACACGCTGGCCGGCGTGATCGGTATCGACGGCACCCATTACGGAAATCTGATGGAATTCGGCGTGCAGTACGATGAGGTGGATCTGCTGGCGGACGGCACGCCGGACCTTGCAGGCATTGCCCGGAAGTGCCGCGGGGCAAAGATGTGTTACATTCAGCGCAGCCGCGGTTACGCCGCGCGGCCCGCGCTTTCGCTGGAGCAGATCGAAGCCGTCAGCCGCGCAGCCAAGGCGGTGCAGCCGGATATCATCGTCATGGTGGACAACTGCTACGGAGAGTTCACCCAAAAACAGGAGCCCACCCAACGCGGGGCGGACCTGATGGCGGGAAGCCTCATCAAAAATCCGGGCGGCGGCATCGCGCCCACGGGCGGCTACATCGCGGGCCGGGCCGATCTGGTGGAGCTTTGCGCCCACCGCCTTTCCGCACCCGGCGTGGGCGGGGAGATCGGCTGCACGCTGGACATGCTGCGCGGCATGTATCTGGGCCTGTACTATGCGCCCGGCGTGGTGTGCGAGGCGCTGAAAACCAGCGTGTATGCAGCCTGTCTGTTCGAGCTTCTTGGTTATGCGGCCACCCCGGCTTACGGCGCGCAGCGGAACGACATTATCACCAGTGTGGAGACGGGCAGCCCGGAGGGCATGGTGGCGCTGTGCGGCGGCGTGCAGGCGGGCAGTCCTGTGGACAGCTTTGCAGCGCCCGAACCGGGGGACATGCCCGGTTACGAGGATCCCGTCATCATGGCGGCGGGCGCATTTACCATGGGCAGTAGCATCGAGCTTTCCGCCGACGGCCCGCTGCGCGCGCCGTATACCGTGTATATGCAGGGCGGCCTGAATTTTGCCGCCGCCCGCGCGGGCGTGCTGCTGGGCGCGGACCGCATGCTGCGTCTGCGGCGCTCTGAATGAAACCCACCCCGAACGGAGGAGGAACATAAAATGAAAATATTCAACACGATGACGCGTAAAAAGGAAGAGCTCACGCCGCTGGTGCCGGGGGAATACCGCATTTATGTATGCGGCCCCACGGTGTACAACTATGTGCATATCGGCAATGCGCGTCCGGTGGTGGTGTTCGATACGCTGCGCCGCTATCTGGAGTATCAGGGAAACAGGGTGCTGTTTGTTTCCAACATCACGGACATCGACGATAAGATCATCGCCAAGGCCAATGAGGCGGGCGTTTCCATGCAGGAGTACGCGGGCCGTTATGAGGCGGAGTTTTTAAAGGATTGCGACGGTCTGAACGCACTGCCGCCCACGGTGCGCCCCCGCGCCACGGAGCACATCGACGAGATATTGTCCATCGTGGCGGACATCATTGAAAAAGGCTACGGCTATGTGGCCAAAAACGGCGACGTGTATTTCCGCGCTAAGAAATTCAAGGAATACGGCAAGCTTTCCCATCTGGTGCTGGAGGACCTTGAAAGCGGCAACCGCGCGCTTCGCAGCCAGATGGACGGCGATTTGAAAGAGGACCCCGCGGATTTTGCCGTGTGGAAGGCCGCGAAGCCTGGCGAACCGTACTGGGACAGCCCCTACGGCAAGGGACGTCCGGGCTGGCACATTGAGTGCAGCGCCATGGCGCGCAGGCATCTGGGCAAGACCATCGATATCCACGCAGGCGGCGAGGATCTGATCTTCCCTCACCACGAAAACGAGATCGCCCAGAGCGAATGTGCCAACGGCTGCACCTTTGCGCGGTACTGGATGCACAACGGTTTTTTGAACATCGACAACCATAAGATGAGCAAAAGCGCCAACAATTTCTTTACCGTGCGCGAGCTGAGCGAGGTATACGGCTACGAGCCCATCCGTTACTTTCTGCTGACGGGCCAGTACCGAGGCCCGCTGAACTACACCGCCGAGCTGATCGGCGCATGCAAGGCCAGCCTGGAGCGCCTGTACACCTGCCGGAACAACCTGGACTTTGCCATTGAAAATGCTCACGGCGACGATGAGACGCTGGTGGAAAAGGCCGCGGCTGCCCGTGGAAAATTCTGTGCCGCCATGGACGACGACCTGAACACGCCCGATGCGCTGGCCGCGCTGTTTGACTTTGTGCGTGAGATCAACACGCTTGCGCCGCAGAGCAGCAGAGCTGCGCTGGAGGCCGCGGCGGATGCTTTTGACGCGCTGACGGGCGTGCTGGGCATCCTATATAACCGCAAGAAGGACGAGATCCCTGCGGATATCCTGGCGCTTGTGGACGAGCGCGCGGCCGCGAAAAAGGCAAAGGACTGGGCCCGCGCCGACGCCATCCGCGCGGAGCTGACGGAGAAGGGCTATGTGGTGGAGGATACTCCCAAAGGCCCGAAAGTGAGCCGCGCAAAATAAGCCGCTCTATCCAAAACACATGACATATCAAACGCCCCGGCGCCGCTATAAACAGCGGCGCCGGGGCGTTTGTGTCGGATTTTTTATTGCTCCGCAATAAAAACGTATCCGGATGGCCGTGGGTCGTGCCCGGCCCACGGCATTAAAATCTCAAGCACCCGGGCACAAAGTGCCCGGGTGCGCGTAAAAACAGCAGCTGCGCTGCTGTTTTTTATGCCGCGTCTGCGGCTTCGTCGTCTGCATCCGGGGCGGCGGCAGTGTAGTCCAGGCCTACATCCACGCCCGCGTCACGGTCGGCCAGAGCCTGGGGAATGCCGGGAAAGAAGCGGGCCAGGCAGTCGCCGTGAGGGTGCAGGCCGTCGTAAAAATCGGCTGATGTGGCGGGAATGGCATAAGGATTATAGCTGCCGTACACGGGGATATTGTATTTTTTTCCAAGCGCGCGCGCGGCTTTCTCGGTGCCGAACAGGCCGCCGTAACGCTCGGTGTCCGATAGGGCGCGGTCGTAGATAATGGGGTGGTAGGGCGAGAGGAGGATGATGACGTTGATGCCCTTCTCCTGCATATACTGGAGCCATTTTTCAAAGATGGCCAGCCGCTGAGCGTCCGGTTCTGTGTAATAATCCAGACGGAACATGCCGTTGTTGGCGACCTCCAGCGCGGCATGGTCCACGGCGTCCTGTTTCCAGCCGCGGAATTCCCGGTCGTACACCAGACTGCCGTCGGAACATTTTACCTCGGTATCCTGCTGATACAGGGCGCTGTCGTCCACGGTCTGGGCAGCGCCGCTCTTGTTGGAGCCCTTCAGCATATACTCGATGTTGCCCTGAAAATAGGTCAGATCAAACAGATTTTTCCATGTCTTGGAAAGGTCCTTTTTTTCATACTCTGTGGGAACGCCCAGCTTTTCCGTCAAAAATTCAGCATACAGCGATGGATCGTTGGAGCCGTTGGCGTCCACATCTGTATTGAACAGCCACGGGTCCAGCCCGATGATGACGTTTTTCGGCAGCTTGCCCGCCTTGTCATACAAAGAAAATACGCTCAGCACATCGTTGAAATCCCCGCCGGAGGTACCGCTGTTGTAAAAGCTGGTGCCGACCATTTCACGCGTCAACTGCAAAATGCGGCTGGAACCGAGGGCGATGGTCTCAGGGGTGGTCTCTTCGTTCATGTTGGCGACAATGACTTCAAGCACTTCGAGCTCACGTCCATTGAGCTGGTTGAACCCGACAACGTTTTTTCCTTCAAACAGCATCGTGGCGATCTCCCGAAGATAGGTATCGCCCAAGAAGTAGCCCTGACAATCCACGCCGTAATTGACTGCGACCAGCAACGCAAACACAGGTGTAAACAGCAGTGCCCCCAACGCCAGGCGCAGCGCGGAAAGCAAACGGCTGCCCAAAAAGCGCAATCGTTTTTTCATCTGCCGTCCTCCTTAAAACCTTCCGTAAATAGAGCCCGAGTTGGCAAATGAGCCGAAGAACAGCATGCCCAGCACCAGCGCGTAATACAGCGGCCACCGCAGGAAGATGGGTACCTTGCGGATGGTGCGGTTCACCGGCTCCTGCACAGATTCCAGCGTTTCCACCACAAGGATGCTCACAGCCAGTACCAGCGCCGTCTGCACCGAAAGCCCGATGGAAACAAGCGCGCGGCCAATGGCGTCCGGCGCGGTGAACAGCTTGCCCCAGCCCGAAAACAGATGGCCGTAGATATACAGCGCGTCCGCAATGCCCTTACTGCCTTCAAACACCTCCGACGAACGGAAGAAGATGATACAGCTTGTGAACAGCAGATAGGTAACAGCGGTCTGGAAAATGCGCCGCACAGGCGTGAAATGATACAGCGGATTATGCCGCGTCAATTTACGCCGCGCGTCCTGCGTGGCCTTGCCCACGCACAGGTAAACGCCGTTGAGAAGGCCCCACACCACCATAGACAGGGAGGCACCGTGCCACAGACCGCTTACAAGGAAAACAACAAGCTGGTTTATGTACTGCCGCGCCTTGCCACGGCGGTTGCCGCCCAAAGGAATGTACAGGTAATCACGGAACCAGCTTGTCAGGCTGATGTGCCAGCGCCGCCACAGCTCGGTAAAGGAGCGGGCGTGCAGCGGCTGGCGGAAGTTTTCCGTCAATTCAAACCCAAACACGGCCCCCGCGCCAAGCGCCACGTCACATCCGGCGGAAAAATCACAGTAAAGCTGATAAGTATACAGCAAGCTGGCCAGCAGCAGGATGGGGCCGGTGTATGCGCCGTAACCCGGGTTGCCGTACACCGCATCCACCGCTGTTCCCAGCGTGTTGGCAATGACGAATTTTTTGAAAAAGCCCCACAGAATGCGGAACAGCCCGCCTGAAACGCGGGCGTAATCGAAGGTCTGCGGCGTTTTGAATTGGGGGATCATATGCTCCGCGCGCTCGATGGGGCCTGTGACGATACAGGGGAAAAAGCTGACAAAGAGCGCATAAAAGAAAAAGTTCTTCTCCGCACGCTGCCGGCCGCGGTACACGTCGATGACATAGCCCAGCGCGGCAAAGGTGAAATAACTGATGCCCACCGGCGCGAGAATATCCAGGCTGGGGGCCGTATAATGCAGGCCGAAGGAATCCAGCAGCGCAGCCAGCGTTTCGCCCAAAAAGTTGAAGTATTTATAATAGAACAGACAGCCCACGCACAGCGCCAGCGACACGACCAGACAGACGCGGCGCATCCATTTGACGCGCAGACGTTCCAGCAGCAGCGCCGCTGCCCAGGTGACGGCCGAGGCCGAAAGCAGCAGCGCCACAAAACCCGCATTTTCCGGGTCGTACATATAAAACAGGTAACTGCACACCAGCAGCCAGTAGGGACGCACCGCCTTGGGCAGCACAAAGTAGGCCAGGCACGTGCCCGCCAGGAACACAAGGAACGCCACAGCGAAAAAGCTGCTCATGCGCAAAACTCCTTCCGGGGAGGATCGCCGCCCATGGGCGGCGCCAGACTGTTGAAAAAGGCAAAGAAGTAAAAGAAGCGTCCGGGGAAAAAGCTGGCGGTGGCAAAGTCATGCATCTTTGCGCGGCAAAGTGCAGGCCACGCGGCGAATGCCGCCAAAAAGGGGTGGTGATTGCGCCCGCAGGCGCGTGTCGGAACGGTGCGAAGCCTCCCTTGCGGGCAACCGCGCTGAAAGCGCGGCTCTTAGCGCGCAGACGCCCCCCGCAGGGCCAGTGCCGAGGCATGTGTAGAGCGAAGCGGCCGCCGAAGGCCGCCGTGCGCGGCGAACGGGGCCAAAGGCCCTGGTCGTAAGCAGTTTGGCGGAAAAGCGCAGCGTTTTTGACAAGCTGTCGCCGCCTTTGGACGGCGCGTTACGAGGTTTTTTCGTTTTCCGTTTGCTTATCCTGCGCCGCGAGCTGCGCTTCCAGTCTGCGCACGCGCTCTTCCAGGAGGGCGTTTTCCTGCGCAAGGCGCTTGATCTTTTCCGCGAAGCCGGAGACGATGCTGGAAAGGCTGAGCAGCAAAAGCAGGATGAACGCGATGACAAGGAGGAATACCACGTTCACGGGCACAGCCATGCCCAGCAGGTCTGTCAGCACCAGAACGACATAAGGAAATACTGCGAAAACGAGCAGCACTCCGGCCGAAATGAGCCAGATGATGGAGTACCGCACCGTGAGCTTTTTCTTTTTGAGCAGCCACAGGATGAGGGCAAGATAGCACACCGCACCCAGCAAAAGGCCGATACGCAGGATAGGGCTGATGCTCTGCCAGTTCATGCGCGGCCCTCCTTCCGTCTGCCGGAGGTGATGCGGAACACCACCAGCGCAATGCTCACCTTCACCATATAATAAACCGATTTAAAAGGGCTGATGGACGATTTGCCGCCCATGCGCTCTTCCATGACGACCGGGGCTTCGCCCACGCGGTAGCCGTTCAAAACAGCGGTGATAATGGCCTCCGGCTCCGGGTAGTCCTGGGCGTAATGGTCGGCAAAATAGGCGGTCAGTTCCTTGTTGCAGGCGCGGAAGCCGCTGGTGGTGTCCAGTATGCGCACGCCGCACAGAAGACGGATCATCACGCTGATGAAGTTGATGCCCAGCCGGCGCATGAAGCTCGTCTGAAAGCCCTCCTTCGTGATAAAACGGCTGCCGATGCACATGTCCAGCCTGCCCTCGGCCACGGGCCGCACCACGTCCGCCAGAAACAACGGGTTGTGCTGGCCGTCGCCGTCCATCTGCACGGTGACGTCATAGCCGTGCTCTCGGGCGTATAAGTAGCCGCTCTGTACGCCGCCGCCGATGCCAAGGTTTACGGGCAGAGAAATGTAATTGTAGCCGCGGGCTCTGCACAGCGCCGCGCTGCCGTCGGTGGAGCAATCGTTGACGATCAGGTAATCCACGTCCGGCGCGGCAGCGTGCAGGCGTTCCACCACGCGGTCCAGGTTTTCTTCTTCGTTGTAGCAGGGGATGATCACAAGGGTCTTCAAACCGTCACCTCTTTGGGCGGGCGCGCCCGCCGTATCAAGTAGTAATACGCGGCAAAAAAAGGTTTTGTTACATTTTTTTACCGGAAAGCACAAAATCCTCCAGCTGCCGCAGCAGCGGCTCACGCCGGAAATGGGTTTCGTAATAGGCCCGGCCCGCACGGCCAAGGGCCGCGCGCCGCTCCGGCGGCATATCGGCCAGGGCCAGCAGGTTTTCGTACAGTCCGTGTACGTCGCCTGCGGGGCTCGTTAAACCGGCGGCGGCTTCGTCCATCACGCGGGCGGCTTCACCGCTCACCGAAACAAGGCACGGCCGCCCGGCGGCTAAGTAGCTGGTGATTTTTGCGGGCACCGTCAGTCCCACGTCCTCGCTGGCATTCAGTGCGGCAAACAGTGCGTCCGCCATCGTGTGATAGGCAGGGATATCCGTTACGGGATGCTGTCCCTCGAATGTGAACCAATCCGCTACATCCGCTGCGGCAATTTCCTGCTCAAGGGCGTCGCGGCTCATGCCGTCTCCCACAATAACAAAATGCACGTCCCGGCGGTCCGCCGCTTTCAGCCGCCGCGCGCATTCCACCAGAAGCGGCAGGTTCTGCGCGGGGCTGATGTTGCCCGCGAACACCACGTTGAACCGCCCGGCAAAGCGGCTTTCCAGAGCCGCGTCATGCACGTCCTGCGCATACAGGTCTTCACAGTATTGGGGCACCACGGTGCGCTGCGCCCGGGGCGCGATGGCGGCCAGGCGTTCGTCCAGAGCCGGGCTCATGGCCACAAGGCGTTCGCTGCGGCGGTAAAACCAGTGGGAAACGCCCGCGGCCACGGCGCGCAGCGCCTTGTTTCGCACAGGCATCACAGAATACAGGTTTTCCGGCCAGAGGTCCAGCACGTAGGTGGTGAGCGGCACGCGGTGCAGCTTTGCGTACACGACGGCGGGCAGCATCATCAGCACGGGGCTGGTTTCGTAGCAGAACACGGCGTCATATTTCCTTCCGTGCAGGCGCGGCAGATTGAACAGCGCCGTAACGGGGAAGGAAATATAATTGAGGAAGATGCGCAGGGAGGTGTTGCCCCTGCGGCGTATTTCGCCCGCGCGGAAGATCTGCACGCCGGCATGGCTCTCGCGCCGGGGGCCGGTATAACGGTACCCCTCAAACCACTCGCCTTTTGGATAGTTGGGCAGGCCGCACAATACATCCACCTCACATCCGTCTGCCGCAAAGCCCGCGCAGATGTCGGTGATGCGGAAATTTTCGGGCCAGTAGTGCTGGCTCACCACAAGAATGCGTTTGCCTTTCACGCAAAAACTCCTTTTTTCAGTGTTCCGGGGTGGGAAAAAGACGGCAAAGCATCAATCCTTGCGCCATACCATTTTGTTTACAACGCCCACATAGCTCTGGATGATCTTCACCACTTTGACGGAAACGTCCTCGGTGTAATTGGGTACGGGAATGCCGAAATCGCCGTTTTGATTCATGGCCACGGCGGTAGCCACGGCCTGCTCCACGCCGCCCCCGCTGATGCCCGCAAGGATAAAGCAGCCTTTGTCCAACGCCTCGGGCCGTTCGGTGGAGGTGCGGATGCACACCGCGGGAAAAGGGCGGCCGACACTGGTGAAGAAGCTGGATTCCTCGGGCAGCGTGCCGGAATCGCTCACCACGCAGAAGGCGTTCATCTGCAGGTGGTTGTAATCGTGGAAGCCCAGCGGTTCATGCAGCCGCACCCGGGCGTCCAGCTTGAAATTCCGCTGCTCGAGGAATTTTTTGCTGCGGGGGTGGCACGAATACAGAATGGGCATGTCGTAGGCTTCGGCCAGACGGTTGACGGAACGGAACAGGTCGAGAAAATTTTTCTCGGTGTCGATGTTCTCCTCCCGATGGGCCGAGAGCAGGATATAGCGCCCTTTTTCAAGGCCCAGCCGCTCCAGCACATCGCTGGCTTCGATCTTGGCAAAATTGGCACGCAGGACCTCGGCCATGGGGCTGCCCGTCACATAGGTGCGCTCTTTGGCCGTGCCCTCGGCGTTCAAATAGCGGCGAGCATGCTCGGAGTAGCACAGGTTCACGTCGCTGATGTGATCCACGATGCGGCGGTTGGTCTCCTCGGGCAGGCACTCGTCAAAGCAGCGGTTGCCGGCCTCCATGTGAAAGATGGGGATGTGCAGGCGCTTGGCTGCGATGGCGGAAAGACAGCTGTTCGTGTCGCCCAAAATCAGCAGCGCGTCGGGCTTCTGCTGCGCCATCAGCGCATAGCTCTTGGCAATGATGTTGCCGATGGTCTCTCCCAGATCACTGCCCACGGCGTTCAGGTAAAAATCCGGCGCGCGCAGTTCCAGATCCTCGAAGAAAATCTGGTTGAGCGTATAGTCGTAATTCTGGCCCGTGTGGACCAGAAGCTGATTGAAATACCGGTCGCATTTTTTGATGACGGCGGAAAGGCGGATGATCTCCGGCCTTGTGCCGACGATGGTCATGAGTTTAATCTTTTCCATGTTCACACCTCAAGGAAATAGGTATCCGGACGCTCCGGGTCAAAGGGTTCGCTGGCCCACATCACGGTGACCATATCGCTCTCGCCCACATTCTCAATGTTGTGGGTGTAGCCCGTGGGAATGTCCACCACTTCCAGCTTATCGCCGGAGACGCGGTATTCGTACACGGCTTCGGTGTTCAGCCGGCGGAAGCGGATGACGCCCTCGCCCTTCACCACCAGAAATTTCTCGTTTTTGGTGTGGTGCCAGTGATTGCCCTTTACGACGCCGGGCCTGGAAATGTTGACGGACACCTGCCCGCGCTCCGGGGTGCGCAGGAACTCCGTAAAGCTGCCACGCGCATCGCAGTGCATGTCCAGCGGATAGGAGAAGCCGTCTGTGGGAAGATAAGAAAGGTATGTCGCATACAATTTCCGTGTGAAGGCGTCGCCCATGTCCGGTACGTCCAGCTTGCCGCGGCTGCCGCGGAAGCTTTCAATCAGCTCCGCCAGACGGCCAAGCGTCACATCATAGGCGTCGCACATCAGATGGCAGTAGCCGGGAATGGAGCAGTCCCGCGCGGCGCGCCCCTCCATCGCGGCGATGAAGCTGGCCACCACGTCGTCGATGTATACCAGAGGGAAGCTGTATGCCGGGTCCCGCACGTCGATGGGCAGGCCGTTTGCGATGTTGTGGCAGAACGTGGCCACAACGCTGTTGTAGGACGGGCGGCACCATTTGCCGAACACGCCCGGCAGGCGGTACACCAGCGCGGGCGCGCCGGTGGCGCGCTCGTGGGCGAAAATAAGCTCCTCAGCCTCCCGCTTGCTTTTGCCGTAGTCGTTGTCCAGCTCCGCCTGGATGGAGGAGGTGACGAGCACAGGCGCTTTGTTGCCCTCCGCGGCCAGCAGGGCGAGCAGGTGCTCGGTGAAGCCCCGGTTGCCCTCGTAAAATTCATCCGGATTTTGGGGGCGGTTCACGCCCGCCAGATGGAACACAAAGTCCGCCCGGGCGGCGTAGTCCGCCAGAAGCTCTTTTGGCGTGTCGACGTCGAACAAAAGCAGGTCGTTCCAGCCTTCATTGCGAAGCTGGGCGACAAGGTTTTTTCCCACAAAACCGCCCGCCCCTGTAATGAGCAGCGTTTTTTTCTTATTTTCCAAGCGCGGCCAGCTCCTCTTTCACATATTCAAGGCTCAGCAGCTTGTCCACGACCTCGTCCACCGTCAGGCGGCGGGTATTGTGGCTGGTGTAGTCCTCGGGCGCCTGGGTGCGCACCTCGCCGTTGACAAAGTATTTGTCGTAGTTCAGATCGCGGCCGTCGGCGGCCACGCGGTAATAACCGCCCAGGTCCTCGCTGCGCGTTTTTTCCTCTCGGGTGAGCAATGTTTCATACAGCTTTTCCCCGTGGCGCGTGCCGATGATGTGCGTGCCGGTATCGCCGAACAGCTTCTGCACGGCTTTGGCAAGGTCCCCAATGGTGGAGGCGGGGCTCTTCTGCACAAACAGGTCGCCGGGATTGGCGTGCCCGAACGCAAAGGCTACAAGGTCCACGGCTTCGTCCAGGCTCATCAGGAAGCGGGTCATCTCCGGGTCGGTGATGGTGATGGGCTTGCCCGCTTTGATCTGGTCGATAAACAGGGGGATAACGCTGCCGCGGCTGGCCATGACGTTGCCGTAGCGGGTGCAGCAGATGGTGGTAGCCTCGGCCTTGACGGTGCGCGCCTTCGCGCCGATAACTTTTTCCATCATTGCCTTGCTGATCCCCATGGCATTGATGGGGTACGCCGCTTTATCGGTGGAGAGACAGACGACCTTTTTTACGCCCGCGTCAATGGCGGCTGTCAATACGTTGTCGGTGCCCAGCACGTTGGTGCGCACGGCCTCCATGGGAAAGAACTCGCAGCTCGGAACCTGCTTGAGCGCGGCCGCATGGAAGATATAGTCCACGCCGCGCATCACGCCGCGCAGGCTGTCCGGATTGCGCACGTCGCCGATGTAAAATTTGATCTTGCCGCTCAGCTCCGGATATTTGAGCTGGTAATCGTGGCGCATATCGTCCTGCTTTTTTTCGTCGCGGGAAAAGATGCGGATCTCGCCGATGTCCGTGGATAAAAAGTGTTTAAGCACCGTATTGCCGAAGGAACCTGTACCGCCCGTGATGAGAAGCGTTTTGCCTGCAAATACTGTGGATTCCATGTCGAAACCTCCAAGAATGGGCGCGCGGCCCTGTAATGTCACGTAAGAAAAGTATAACCTTGTACAGTATACCATAATCCGCCCGGGATGCCAAGATTTTGACGGATTTCGCCGTTTGACGGTCCGCTTTGGTTCTGGTATTATTTTCTTAGCTGTCCTGCGCAGCGGCGCGCGGCGCGGAAAGCAGCGCCTGCGCAACAAAGGCGCGTGCGAAAACAAGCCTGTCCGTCTGCAGGTGTGAAGAGATTCAGCGCGGCTTCAAAAAAGACAAAGCTTCCCATTATTAAAAAAGGAGATTGATCGATTTTTATGGACACAGTCCTGCCCAGTTTATTTCTGCAGGTCATACTCATTGCCTCCAACGCGTTTTTCGCCATGAGCGAGTTTGCGGTGGTGTCCGTCAACACACAGAAGATGAAGCGCCTGGCCGAGGGCGGCAGCAAGCCCGCCGCGCGTCTGCTCGTCATCACCGAGGCTCCGTCGGACTTCCTGGCCACCATTCAGGTGGGCGTTACGCTGTCCGGCTTTCTGGCTTCGGCCGCAGCCGCGGACAGCTTCGCGGACCCATTGGTCTCCGCGCTGTCGTTCATTCCCATTCCCGCGTCTACGCTGCGCGGCGTGACGGTGTTTCTCATTACCATTATTCTTTCTTATTTCATGCTGATTTTCGGCGAGCTTGCGCCCAAGCGCATCGCTATGAAGAATCCGGACGGCGTGGCGCTCAAGGTCGTGGGCGTCATATGGGCGCTGAACAAGGTGTGCAAGCCCGTCATCAAGCTGATCGCCGCGTCCACCAACCTTGTGCTGCGTCCGCTGGGCATCGGCCCGGCCAGTGATGAGGAGCCGGTGGCGGAGGAAGATATTCTGATGATGGTGGAGGCCGGCGAGGAGACAGGCACCGTGGACGAACGCGAGCACGAGATGATCAAAAACATCTTCGAGTTCGACGACCGCAAGGTGTCCGAGATCATGACGCACCGCACCGATGTGGTGGGCGTGCCCGTGACGGCCACGCTGCAGGACATCGTGGCGCTGCAGGCGGAAAACCGTTTCTCTCGCATCCCGGTATATAAAGAGGACCTGGACGATATCGTGGGCGCTGTGTTCGTAAAAGACCTTGTCCCCCTGCTTGAGCCGGGCCGATATGCCGACGTCACGCCGGAAAAATACATGCGAAGCGTGTTGTATGTGCCCGAGGGTATGACGTGCTCCAACCTGCTGCACGCATTTCAGAAAGCGCGTGTGCACCTGGCCATCGTCGTAGACGAATACGGCGGCACGGAAGGCATGGTAACCATGGAGGACCTGCTGGAGACGATCGTGGGCGATCTGGACGACGAGCACGAGGAGGACAATGCCGTCGTCACGCTGGCGGACGGCGTGTATGAGGTGGGCGGCGATGTGCCGGTGAATGAACTGGAGGGCCTTTTGGGCGAGGACATTTTTGAAAATGCCGACTGTGATACCATCGGCGGCTTCATCACCGAGACATTGGGCCGTATCCCGCAGGCGGGCGAGACGCTGCCGCTGGAGACACTGGGTTATACCCTCACCGTAGCGGAAGCCACGCCCCGCGCTGTGACGAAGGTGACCATCACCCGCACGGCTGAAAAAACGGCCGACCCGCAGCCCGCGCCGGAGCAGAAGCGCCGCTTCGGACGCAAAAAAGACAGGGACGGGGAAAAGTGAGCCTGTCCCGGAACGAAAGCAGGCGCAAACCCGGGCATGGACTTGTCCGGGCGCCTGAACCACAAAGCCCGGTGTGGCGATAAAACAAAGGAGAGCTGAACAATGCGCGCTTATGAACGCCTGATGAATTATGTAAAAGTACACACCACATCCCAGGACGGCACGGGGCGAACGCCCACTACGGAGCGCCAGCTGGACCTGGCGCGGATGCTGGCGGAGGAGATGCGCGCAATGGGCATAGCCGACGCGCGCGTGGACGGCTTCGGCTATGTGTACGGAAGCCTGCCCGCTACGCCCGGCTGCGAAAAAAGCCCGGCCATCGGCTGGATCGCCCACATGGATACGGCCCAGGCATTCTCCGGCGAGAATGTGAAGCCCATTCTGCATGAGAATTATGATGGCGGCGACGTGGCCCTGCCGCAGTGCGGCCGCGTACTGAAAACGTCCGAGTTCCCGTTCCTGAAAGAGCTGAAGGGAAAAACGCTCATCACGGCCGACGGCTCCACGCTTCTGGGCGCGGACGATAAGGCGGGCATTGCGGAGATATTGACGGCATGTGAACAGCTCCTGCAAAGCGGCGCGCCCCATGGCCCGGTGAAGATCGCCTTCACGCCGGACGAGGAAGTGGGCGAAGGCGCAGACCATTTCGACGTGCCGGGCTTCGGGGCGGCTTATGCCTATACGATGGACGGAGGCGAGGTGGGCGAGATATCCTACGAGAACTTCAACGCCGCGTCCGCTGTGTTCCGCATCACGGGCGTTTCGGTACACCCGGGCAGCGCCAAGGACACCATGGTAAACGCGCTGAAGCTGGCCTGCGAGATCGACGGCATGCTGCCGCCGCGGGAGGTGCCTGAGCACACCGAGGGCCGGGAGGGCTTTTTCCACATGGACGCTCTGTCCGGAGACACGGCTGCCGCGCGTCTGGAATATATCGTGCGCGACCATGACCGGGAAAAGTTTGAGGCGCGCAAGGAGCTGCTGCGCGGCGTGGAAAAGGCCATGACGGAAAAGTATCCCACGGCGCGGGTGGAGCTTGCGCTCAAGGACAGCTACTACAACATGCTGGAGCAGATCCGTCCCTGCATGCACCTCATTGACAATGCGAAAAAGGCCTGCGAGGCGGCGGGCGTACAGTGGTTTGAGGAGGCGACGCGCGGGGGTACAGACGGTGCGCGGCTGTCGTATATGGGTTTGCCCTGTCCGAACCTGGGAACCGGGGGCCATAACTTCCACGGGCCTTACGAGTGTATCACAGCAGAAAGTATGGACAAGGCCGTGGAGATCATTTTAAATATCATCGCGCTGTATGCGGCGTGAGCGGGGATAGCTTGAAAGGGGCGGGCCCCTTTCATTGAAAATCACTGCGGGCAGGCCCAAAGGGCTGCCCGTGAGCGCGCGCGCCGCGCGCCCGGTATGGACAAGGCCGTGGAGATCATTTTAAATATCATCGCGCTGTATGCGGCGTGAGCGGGGATAGTTTGAAAGGGGCGGGCCCCTTTCATTGAAAATCACTGCGGGCAGGCCCAAAGGGCTGCCCGTGAGCGGGCGCGAGGCCTGGACAAATAAGCACAAAACGGGGAGACGGCGCCTCCCCCTCTTTTTCATTTGCGTTTTGTGAAATTTGCGCAAAACATGCGGAAATATGAAATATTTTGTTCCTGCCGGACGTATAACAAACAAAGGGATGCCCCAGAGGGAAAGGAAGTGCTTTGTTGTGAAAAAAACTGTATGGAAGCTGTTCGCACCGGCGCTCTGTGCCGCTGTGCTGTTTGCCGCGTGTTCAAAGGATGACAGCTCGTCTTCGCGTCCGCAGAGCGTTTCAACACCGCCTGCAAGCTCCAGCGTACCGCCGGCAAGCGCATCGTCGCAGCCTGCAAGCTCCAGCAGCGCGGCGTCATCGGAGGCGGCAAGCAGCGTGCCGGCGTCCAGCTCTGCCGCTTCGTCCTCCGCGGCCGCCACGCCCACGCAGAGCACACGCCGCGGCGCTACGGTACGCGCGGACGGCGGCCTGCGTCTGCGCGCATCCGCCAGCGAAAAAAGCGAAAAGCTGCTTACGATCCCCGACGGCACGCACATCGAGTGCACCGGCTGGCAGAGCGGGTGGGCCAAAACGACCTACGAGGGCAAAACAGGCTATGTCTCGGCAGTGTACTTATTGTATGACGGCAAGGTGCGTGCGGACGGCGGCCTGCGCCTGCGCAGCGGCCCGGGCGAAAGCTACGAAAAACTGCTCACCGTGCCGGACGGCACCGTGCTGCCCTGCATTTCTCAGGGGGACGGCTGGGTGAAAACGACCTACAACGGCAAAACAGGTTATGTTTCTCAGGACTATCTGCTGGTTCCCGTTACCGTGCGTGCGTCCACGGGCCTGAACCTGCGCGCCTCTGCCAGCGAAACGGCCGAAAAACTGCTCACCATTCCCAACGGCACCGTAGTACAGTGCTACGGCAACAAGGAGAATGAGTGGGCCAGGGTGGCTTACAACGGCAAGGCGGGCTATGTTTCCTATCTTTATATCGCCTATGATTGAGCGGTGAAACGGGCTCGAAGAAACTGAAAGCGGGGCTTAAAGGAAGTGTTTATCCATGAGAAAAACAGCGATATTCATTTTGGCAATAACGCTTTGCGCGCTGTTATCCGGCTGTGGAAAAGCAATGACCATCAGCCTTCCGTTTGCAGCCTCGGACGTGGAAAATGTTGAAATGTACCATTATGTCGTTCCGGCCTCCGCTGAAAAAAAGATCATAACGCAGGCGGATGCTATCAGCGAGCTTTACGCCGTGTTTTCGGAACTGCCTGTGAGCGACCGAAAGACCGAGCCGGTCGTGGGGGGAGCGGTAACGAGCTTCAGGTTCAACCTTTCGGATCATACAAGCTATGAAATTATTTATTGCGCAGAGGCTGTTAAGAAAGGCCGATTGAAGCTCCCCGCAGAACAGCAGGATTATTTCACCTCGGCGGATATTGGAGGCTGCTGGGATGGCTGTGCTTATGAAGCGGTGGATACAGGCGAAAGTGAGCTGCCGACATACAGTTGAACCACGGTTTTCCGGCGGTTCAAAACCGCGTGGCGGAGCTGCTGTAAGTAAAAAAGAACCATGCGGGACGGCTGCCACGGCATGCTGTTCCGTCGTATAAAAGCGCGTTCCGTCCGGTCTTATGGCTTTGCGGAGCGCGCTTTTTATCATTCCACATAAAAGCGGCTTTCTTTTTCGGTGCAGAATGTGTAAACTGGAGAAAAGCATAAAATTTTTTGAAATACTTTACTGATTTACTTGACTAAAGCGAACGGCTGTATTATACTGCTTTTATCACGGAAAACGGAGCGGCCGCACCGGCCGGAAACGCCGCCGTGGACGGCGAAAGCGGGAGCCGGCTTTGCACGGGACCGCCCGCGCCGCAGAACAAAGGGGGCAAGCGCCAATGGAGATCGAAACGGGACGTCTGCCGAAAGACGAACAGGTGCCGCTGCTTTTGCGCGGACTGTTCGAGCAGCGCGGCTACCGCCGCTACCGGATGAGCAATTTTGAAGCCTATGACCTGTACCGGGAGAATAAAAACTTTCTCGAAAGCGAAGGGATCATTACCTTCACCGATGCGTCGGGCCGGTTGATGGCTCTGAAGCCGGACGTTACCATGAGCATCGTCAAGCATACGAAGCCGGACGCTGTTTCCAGCAAGCTGTATTATGTGGAAAACGTGTTCCGTCTGGCGCCGCAGAGCGGCGAATACCGGGAGATCAGCCAGATGGGCCTGGAGTTCATTGGCGGCCAGGGCGGCTATGCCGAGGCTGAGGCCGTTGAATTGGCCGTGCGCAGCCTTGCGGCCATTGGTCCGCAGAGTGTTCTGGACGTGGGTCACATGGGCTTCATCACGAGCCTGTTGGACGTGCTGGGCGTCAGGGAGGAAGCTCGCGCCGCCGCGCTGGACGCGCTGCGGGCCAAAAACGCCCACACGCTGCGGGCCATCGCGGCCGAAAGCGGCTGCACGGAGGAAGAGGCGGGCCAGCTTGCCGCGCTGGCGGCTTTGGCCGGGCCCTTCCCCGAAACGCTGGACGCCGCCCGCGCGCTGGTGGCCGCGCCGGGCATGGCGGACGCCTGCGGCGAGCTGCAGAGCCTGTACGACGCGCTGGAGGCTGTGGATGCGGCGGATACTCTGCGGCTGGATTTCTCCACGCTCAACGACATCGACTACTACAACGGCGTTGTGTTCAAGGGTTATGTCCGGGGCGTGCCCCGGGCCGTGCTGGCGGGCGGGCGTTACGACAACCTGATGCGCCGCTTCGGCAAGCCGCAGCCCGCCGTGGGCTTCGCGCTGTACCTGGGCGGGCTGGGCCGGGCGTTTGCGGAAAAATCCGATTACGACGTAGACACTCTTCTTTTGTATGATGCAGGCCAAAGCCCGGCGCAGGTGGCGCGGGCGGTACAGAGCATTTTAAAAAGCGGCCGCAGCGTAAGGGCCGAACAGAGCGCGCCGGAGGGCCTGCGTGTGCGCCAGACGCTGCGCCTTGGCCCGGACGGAGCGGTCCCCGTGACAGGAGGTGGCGGCATATGCTGAATATCGCCTTGCCCAAGGGACGCTTGGGCGACAAGGTATACGGGCTGTTTTCCTCCATTGGGTACGACTGCGCGGCCATTTACGAGGACAACCGGAAGCTGGTGTTTGAAAACCCGGAGCGCGGCGTGCGGTACCTGCTGGTGAAGCCCAGCGACGTGGCCATCTATGTGGAGCACGGAGCGGCGGACATCGGCGTGGTGGGCAAGGACGTGTTGCTGGAAACACAGCCCGATGTATATGAGCTGCTTGATTTGCAGCTGGGCCGCTGCCGTCTGGCTGTGGCAGCGAAAAACGGCTGGCAGGAGGACCTTTCGCTGCCATTGCGCGTGGCGACGAAGTACCCCCGCGTGGCAAAAGAGTATTACGAGGCGCAGGGCCGCCAGATCGAGATCATCCGGCTGAACGGCAGCATCGAGCTTGCGCCCATTCTGGGCCTTTCGGATGTGATCGTGGACATCGTGGAAACAGGCACGACGCTGAAGGAGAACGATCTGGGCGTGTTCGCGGACGTGGCCCAAAGCAGCGCGCGGCTCATTGCAAACAAGGCGAGCTATCAGTTCAGCGCCGGCGTCATCGACGGCATCTGCGGGAAGTTGAGGGAAAAGCTATGATTCGTGTGTTCAAAAGCGGGGAAGTGGCCCGCGCGGATATTTTATACCGGGGAGAATCCGGCAGCACGCAGGCCGTGGAGGACGCGGTGGCGGATATTCTGGCCGATGTGAAGAAAAACGGAGACGCGGCGGTGCTGCGCTATTGCGAAAAATTCGACGGTGTGAAGCTGGCGGGGCTGCGCGTGGCGCAGGCGGATATCGACGCGGCCTACGAAGCGGCGGACCCGGAATTCATCCGGACGCTGACGATGGCCGCTGGCAACATCGAGGCCTTCCACAAACGGCAGATCCGCCGGAATTTTGTCATCAACGACACGCCCGGCGTGGTGCTGGGCCAGAAGGTGACGCCCATTGAGCGGGTGGGCCTGTATGTGCCCGGCGGCACGGCCAGCTACCCCTCCAGCGTTCTGATGAACGCTATTCCGGCGCGTCTGGCGGGCGTTTCGGAGATCATAATGGTAACGCCTCCCGCAAAGGACGGCAGTGTGGCGCCGGCCATTCTTACGGCCGCAAGGGTGGCGGGCGTGACGGCCATTTACAAAATGGGCGGCGCGCAGGCCGTGGCGGCGCTGGCCTACGGGACCGAAAGCGTGCCGAAGGTGGATAAGATCGTCGGCCCGGGAAACATTTTTGTGGCCGCCGCCAAGCGCCGGGTATACGGCATCGTGGACATCGACATGATCGCAGGCCCCAGCGAGATACTGGTGCTGGCCGACGCTGCGGCGAACCCCGCCTATGTGGCGGCGGACCTGCTGAGCCAGGCCGAGCACGACAGGCTGGCCACCGCGGTGCTGGTGTGCGACAGCGAGGCGCTGGCCGGGGCGGTTTCGGCGGAGCTGGAGCGGCAGATTCCCTTGCTGCCCCGGGCGGACATCGCCCGCGCGTCCATCGACAACAACGGCAAGATCATCATTGCACGGGACATGGCCGAGGGCGTGGACATCGCCAACGAGATCGCGCCCGAGCATCTGGAGGTCTGCGTGGACGACCCGTTCAGCCTTTTGAACAGCATCCGCAACGCGGGCAGCATCTTTTTGGGAAAAAACGTGCCCGAGGCGCTGGGCGATTATTTCGCAGGGCCGAACCACACGCTGCCCACGCTGGGGACGGCGCGCTTTTCCAGCCCGCTTTCCGTGGATGATTTCGTGAAAAAATCCAGTTTTATTTATTACACGAAAGAGGCGCTGGGTGCGGTGCAGGAGCGCATCGTCGATTTTGCCGAGCGCGAGGGGCTTTCCGCTCACGCGCGCAGCGTGTCCATCCGGTTCGAGGACGGGCAGTAAGATGAAGCAAAGGGGAAACGTGAATGGAGTTTATTGCGTTCATCGTGACGGTGCTTGTGGGCTTTGTGGCGGAAAGCCTGCTGGGGAATTGGCTGAACTGGCCCGGTGTGGGCGCAGTTTTCGCCGCTGCGGCAGCGGCGGCGTTCATTCTTCGGGCGCTGCGGCATAAAGAAGCGCCTGCCGAAACACAAAGCGATGCCCAATCCCCGGGCGGTTGCCCCGGCGGGCAGGAAAAATGATTTTTGGTGCAGGGAGGCAGAGAAACGCATGAGCCGTTTTTTGGCGGGCGCGCTGCGCGCCGTTACGCCCTATACGCCCGGGGAGCAGCCGCGGGGCGTGGAAACCCTTATCAAACTGAACACGAATGAAAACCCGTACCCGCCCAGCCCGAAGGTACTGGAGGCGCTGAACGGCCGCGCGGCGGAAAACCTGCGCCTGTATTCGGACCCCGCGTGCGCGGATTTTCTGGCCGCGCTGGCAGAGACGTTCGGCGTGGGCCGGGACCAGGTGTTCGCGGGCAACGGCTCGGACGAGGTTCTGGCGTTTGCATTCCTCGCGTTTTGCGAAAAGGGCGCGGCATTCGCAGACATCACCTACGGCTTTTACCCGGTGTTCGCGCAGCTGTTCGGCATCGCGGCGCAGGAGGTGCCGCTCCGGGAGGATTTTTCGGTGAATACAGGCGATTATGCGGGTGCGCCGGGCACGGTGTTCCTGGCAAACCCCAACGCGCCCACGGGCCTGTGCCTGCCGCTGGCGGAGATCGAGGCGCTCCTTCGGCAGGACCCGGACCGCCTGGTGGTGGTGGACGAGGCCTATGTGGATTTCGGCGGAGAGAGTGCCGCCTGCCTGCTGGGCCGGTACGACAATCTGCTGGTGGTGGGCACCTTTTCCAAAAGCCGAAGCCTCGCGGGCGCGCGGCTGGGTTATGCCGTGGGCAGCCCGGCGCTCATCTCGGACCTGAACACCGTCAAATTCAGCTTCAACCCCTATAATATCAACCGCCTGACGCTTCTGGCGGGCGAGGCCGCGCTGGCCGACGCACCCTACTTCGCGCGCTGCTGCACGCAGGTAGCCGCCGTGCGGGACGAGACGGCGCAGGCCCTTCGCGCGTTGGGCTTCACAGTGACAGACAGCAAAACAAACTTTCTGTTCGCGGGCGCGCATCCGGCTGTTTCCGGAGGAGAATATTATGCAGCGCTGCGGCAAAGCAGCATTCTTGTGCGGCACTTTACGCTGCCGCGTATCGAGAACTGGGTGCGTATCACCGTCGGCACCGCCGCGCAGATGCAGCGCCTTGTGGATGTGACAAAGCAGATACTGGACGCGCGGCACAGCGCCGCGCGCTGACAAAAAACACACGAAACAGGAGGGTTTGCCATGAGCATGCGCATCGTAAAATCCGCGCGCCGCACCGACGAAACGGAGATCAGCCTGACGCTGAATCTGGACGGTTCAGGCATTTACGACGTGGACACGGGCTGCGGTTTTTTGAACCATATGCTGGAGCTGTTCAGCCGCCACGGCCGGTTCGACCTCACGCTCGCCTGCCGCGGCGACGTGCAGGTGGATTATCACCATACCGTGGAGGATATCGCCATCGTGCTGGGCCGCGCGTTCAGCGAGGCGCTGGGTGATCGCGCCGGCATCAACCGCTACGGCACCTGTACGCTGCCCATGGATGAGGCGCTCATCCTTGCGGCTGTGGACATCAGCGGGCGGCCGGCCGTGGGCTATGCGCTGGAGGTCCCCACCGAAAAGGTGGGCGATTTCGACACCGAGCTGGTGGAGGAATTCCTGCTGGGCTTCGCGCGCAGCCTGGGCTGCGCGGTGCATGTGCGCCGCCTGGCGGGCACAAACAGCCACCATATCATCGAGGGCATGTTTAAGGCGCTGGCCCGCGCGCTGAAAGAGGCCGTCGCCATCGATGAAAAATACGCGCTTGAGATCCCATCCACCAAGGGGACGATTTTGTGAATGCGGAGGGACGGATATGATCGCGGTGATCGATTACGGCGTTGGCAACCTGTTCAGCCTTTCGTCCTCTCTGGCGTATCTGGGGCTGGAAAATAAAATCACGCGCAGCGCGCGGGAGCTGGACGAGGCGTCGCATATCATCCTGCCCGGGGTCGGCGCGTTCGGCGACGCGATGGAAAAGCTCGCGTCCACGGGCCTTGTGCCCGAGCTGGAGCGGCAGGCGGAAAACGGCAAGCCGCTGCTGGGAATCTGCCTTGGCATGCAGCTTCTGTTTGAAAAAAGCTATGAGTACGGCGAGCACGCGGGCCTTGGCATGCTGCCGGGCAGCGTCTGCCCGCTGGAACCGGATCTCGCGGCGGCGGGCTTTAGTTACAAGGTGCCGCACATCGGCTGGAACAGCCTGCATCTGGTAAGGCCGGAAAACCCGCTGATGGCCAATACGCGCGAGGGCGATTTCGTCTATTTCGTCCATTCGTTCTATGTCAAGGGCTGCGGGGACGCGCTGGTGGCCGGCGCCGAATACGGCGTGACGGTGCCCGGCGCGGTGGCGCGGGGCAATGTGTACGGCTGCCAGTTTCACCCGGAAAAAAGCGGAGAAGCCGGCCTGCGCATCCTGCGGGCTTTTGCGGCGCTGTGACGGGAAAAATACAGAAACCGGCCCGCGGGCGGCGTGCGCGCCGCCGGGGCGCAGAAAGGAAGAAGCGGCCATGCAGATATTCCCGGCGATTGACCTGAAGGACAAACAGGTGGTGCGTCTGACGCAGGGAGACTATGGAAAAGTGGAGGTGTACGGGCAGGACCCGGCCGCCGCAGCCAGGAGCTTTGCGGCGCAGGGAGCGAAGTACCTGCACGTTGTGGACCTGGACGGCGCGAAGGACGGCGCGCTCTCCAACTTCGACGCGGTGTCCGCCATTATCGCGGCCACAGGCATGTTTGTGGAGGTGGGCGGCGGCATTCGCGACGAGGCGCGGGTGCGCGCGTATCTGGAGCAGGGCGCGGGACGTGTGATCCTGGGCACCGCCGCACTGCGCGATTTTGCGTTTCTGCAGCGCATGGTGGACAAATACGGAGAAAAAATCGCCGTGGGCGTGGACGCGAAGGACGGCTTTGTGGCCACCGACGGCTGGCTGAACGTGAGCCGCACGCAGGGCGTGGACTTTTGCAGGCGGGCATATGAAGCGGGCGTGCGGAACGTGATATACACCGATATCGCCCGGGACGGCGCGATGCAGGGTACGAACCTGCCCGTGTATGAGACGCTGGCGCGGGAGGTGCCGGGCCTCGGCGTCACGGCGTCGGGCGGCATTTCGTCGCTGAGCGAGATCCGCGCGCTGGCCGCAATGGGGACAAAGGCGGCGATTGTGGGGAAAGCCGTATATACGGGCGCGCTGGCCCTGCCGGATGTGCTGGCCGCGGCGGGGGAGGAATAGTTCTATGGTGACAAAGCGTATCATCCCGTGCCTGGACATCCGAAACGGGCGCGTGGTAAAGGGCGTGAATTTCAAGGGCGTGCAGGACGTTGAGGACCCCGTGGCGCTTGCGCGGCGCTACAACGAAGCCGGCGCCGACGAGCTGGTGTTTTACGACATCACGGCCAGTGTGGAGGGGCGCGGTCTGTTCACAGACGTGCTGCGGGACGTGGCGCGGCAGATATTCATCCCCCTCACCGTGGGCGGGGCCATCAATACGCTGGAGGATTTCGACCGGGTGCTCAAGGCGGGCGCGGACAAGGTGAGCGTCAATTCCGGGGCCATCAAAGACCCGGGTCTCATCGGAGCGGCTGCGAAGAAATACGGCGACCAGTGTGTGGTGCTCTCCATGGACGTGGCCCGCGTGGACGGCAAATACCACCTGTTCACAAAAGGCGGGCGCGAGGATACCGGTCTGGACGCACTGGAATGGGCTGTGCGCGGCGAAGCCGGGGGCGCGGGGGAGATCGTGCTGAACAGCATCGATACCGACGGCGTGAAGCGGGGGTTTGACCTGGAGATGCTGGAAGCCCTGTCGAAGCGTGTGTCGCTGCCCATCATCGCATCGGGCGGCGCGGGCAAAATGGAGGATTTCAAAACGCTGTTCACGCTGCCGGGCGTGGACGCAGGCCTCGCGGCCAGCATTTTTCATTTCGGCGAGGTGGATATCGGAAATTTGAAGCGGTATCTGACTGAAAACGGCGTGCCGGTGCGGCTGTGAATGCAGAGAGGAACGCGTGCCGGAATGAAAAAACGGGGAACCCCGACTTTTAAAAACGACTTGACGCCGCAGCAGCGCGAACGGCAGCAAGCCGTTTTTGCAAAAGAACGCAGGCAGGAGGAAAAGAACCGGAAAACCGGAGAAATTCTGGACGCGGCGGCTGCCGTTTTGAAGATTCTGACGGATGTATAGCGGAAATTCAATGGAGGCTTATGGATATGCGGCGGGGAGCTTGCCGTCCCTGCGGCGCTGAGAGATTCGGCAGGTCCGCCGGGGGAACGGTTTTTCGCTGATGCAGAACCGCGAGCGGCGGGACGCTGCTGCCCCTGCGGCGCCGAGAGATTCGGCAGGTCCGCCGGGGGAACGGTTTTTCGCTGATGCAGAACCGCGAGCGGCGGGACGCTGCTGCCCCTGCGGCGCTGAGAGATTCGGCAAGGCTGCTGAAAAAGTATGTTTCCCATTGTTAAAAAGGAGAAAACAGCAATGACGACACAAGAGCTGAAATTCGACGAAAAGGGGCTGATCCCCGCCGTCGTGCAGGATTTTTACACGAAAAAGGTGCTCACCGTGGCGTATATGAACGCCGAAAGTCTGGACATCACACTGCGGGAAAAGCGCACCTGCTTCTGGTCCCGTTCCCGGCAGGAGCTGTGGCGCAAGGGCGAGACGAGCGGCAATGTGCAGCATGTGGTGTCTGTCACGGCGGACTGCGACGGCGACGCGCTGGTGGTGGAAGTCATTAAGGACGGTCCCGCCTGCCATCTGGGCACGGATTCCTGCTTTGCCAATCTGCTTTTCCGGGACGAGGAGGTGCAGCGGTTTTCACTGGAGGAGCTGTACGCGCTGCTGGAGGGCCGCAATGCCCAGCGTCCCGAGGGCAGCTATACCACCTACCTGTTTGAAAAAGGGCGGGAAAAAATCTTGAAAAAGGTGGGTGAGGAATGCACCGAAGTCATCATCGGGGCCATGAAGGGCAGCCGGGAGGAAACCATCTACGAAATTTCCGACCTGTGTTACCATGTGCTGGTCCTGATGGTCGCAGAAGGCATCACGCTGGATGACATCCGGGCCGAGCTGGCGTCGCGCCATGTCATTGACCATAAGGTGAAACAGGAGACGATGCAATGAGACTGACATCCTCCACACACAACCATACAAATCTGTGCGACGGCAGGAACACGCCCGATGAAATGGCCCGGGCCGCGTTGGAGGCCGGCTTCACGGATTTCGGCTTTTCCGGCCACAGCTATGCGCCGTTTGATCTGGATTATTCCGTCAAATCGGAGCAACACTATGTGCAGGAGCTGCGTGCACTGCAAAAGGCATACGCGGGCCGTCTGCGCATTGCCGTGGGAATGGAAGCCGATTGGTTCGCCCCGGTGAACGACCGCGCGGCGCTGGACTACATCATTGGCTCTGTGCATTACCTGCGGGACGAAGCCACAGGCCGGTATTATGCCGTGGACGGCGCACCGGAGGCTCTGGACGCCTGTGTGACGCAGATGTTCGGCGGCGACGCGCTGGCCATGGCCCGGGCCTATTACGCGCTTGTGGCTGAAAACGTCCGGAAATACCGGCCGGAGATCATCGGCCATTTCGACCTTGTGAAAAAAAACAACTGCGGCGGACACCTGTTTGATGAAGCGGACCCGGTTTACCGTACTGCGGCGCTGGAGGCGCTGGACGCCTGCGCCGCCACCGGGGCTGTTTTTGAGGTGAACACGGGCGGCATGTTCCGCGGTTACTGCGGTGAGCCGTATCCCTCGCGCTTTCTGCTGGAAGCCCTTCGGAAAAGCGGCGCGCGCGTCACTGTAAACGCCGACGCGCACTGCACCGAAGCCGTGCGTTTCCGTTTTGACGAAACGCTGGCGCTGCTGCGGGATATCGGCTTTACGGCTGTGACGGTGCTGGAGGACGGCATGTTTGTGGAAAAACCGCTGTGACGCAGCCGGTGCGTGAACATCCTGACGAAATTCAATGGCTTGATTTGTGCGTATCGTACAGAATTTTGTTGCCGTGCCGGGAAATGCTTTGCACCGGTGCGCCGTTCTTTTGTTTGCACCCGCGCGCGGCGGATGGTATAATGCTTGCGTGAAACGGAGCTCTTGCGGTATTCCGCGGCGCGGAAGTATGCGGGGCGGGAGGCCCCGGCCCGCACAGAAGAAAGGACACGAATATGACGAACATCTGGCATGATATCAGCCCATCGCGCATTAACCCGGAAGACTTCATCGCGGTGATCGAAATTGAAAAAGGCTCAAAGAAAAAGTACGAGCTGGATAAGGAGACCGGCCATATCATTTTGGACCGCATCCTTTATACCTCTACCCACTATCCGGCAAACTACGGTCTGATCCCGCGCACCTTTGCGGACGACGGCGACCCGCTGGACGTGCTGGTGCTGTGCAGCGAGGTGCTTGCGCCGCTGAGCCTGGTACGGTGCTATCCCATCGGCGTCATCACCATGCAGGACCAGGGGAAAATGGACGAGAAGATCATTGCGATCCCCTTTGAGGACCCCACCTACAACACCTACCGTGACATATCGGAGCTGCCCAGCCATATCTTCAGCGAGATGCGCCATTTCTTCAGTGTGTATAAGAATCTGGAAGGCAAGACTACGGTGGTGGACGAGGAACAGGGGCCGGATGAGGCGAAACGCATCATTCAGAACTGTCTGGACAATTATATCGAAAAATTCTGCCGCTGAACCCGACAAAATGCATGCCCCGGCGCTGCCCGCGCCGCGGGCTTTTTTGTGCTTTCTTGGATTTATTTGCGCTTTGCAGCGGGCGGGATTGACAGACCAAAGACATACACTTATACTTTTATAACAAACTTATAAAAGAGAATAACGAAAGAGGTGCCGCTGGTGGAAAACTCCCATGCAAGCCCGGGCCTGTTGAAGCAGGCCAACAGCTCCGCGTTGCACAGAGTGCTGCGGGAAAAAGGCGCGGCTACCCGCGCGCAGCTTGCTGCAGCAGCGGGCGTAAGCGTCACGACGGTGCGCGCGCTGCTGGAGGAGATGCTGCGGGACGGCGAGGTGGAATGCACCGGCCTGAGCGCCTCCAGTGGCGGCCGCAGAGCGGCGCAATACAGTCTGCGCAGGGAGAAATACTATGGTGCGGCCGTGTGTATCACAGACGGGCAGGCTCACGGCCTGTTGGTGGATGTGCACGGAGAGATTGTCCGGGCCGTTCCTCTGAAGGCCGGAGCAGACGGCCTGCGAACGTCCGTGCTGGCGTTTTTGGATGGCCTGTTCGCGCAAAGAGATATCCGCTCCATTGGCTTGGGACTGCCCGGTGTGGTGCGGGATGGATGCTTTTGGCATGCAGATAAAGAAGGCGGACTGCACAGTGTGGCGGTGGAGCCTGCTCTTTCGCGGCGTTACGGCGTGCCCGTCGTGTTGGAAAACGACGTCAACGCGGCCGCCATCGGGTTCGCCCGGTGCTACGAAACGGAATTTCCGGGCGAAGACCCGGCTGAAACGAACATGGCATATTTGCATTTTGACAGAGGTTGTGTCAGCGCGGGTTTTGTGGCGGGGGGCCGCGTGATTCGCGGCTGCGGCCATTTTGCCGGGGAACTGGGGCTGGTTCCCACAGCGGACGGCAGGCTTCTGGACGAATGCCTGAACGACCCGCAGGACGGGCGGGAATACACAGCCCGGGTGCTGGAGGCGGCGGTGTGGGTCTGCGGCATCCTCAACCCACGCTATATTGCTTTGGGCGGCCCGGCGCTGCGCCGGGAATGCATTGGGCCGGTGAACGACGGCCTGAGTGCGCTGCTGCCCGGCCCCATGTGCCCTGAATTGCTCTATACGGCGGATATATGGGGTGATTACCAGATTGGCATGGCATGGCTGACGGCGGAAAAAATATTCCACATGGTGCAGATCATCAAGAAATAAAAAGAGGCGCGGCATGCATTGCATGCCGCGCCTCTTTTACCGTGGGAGAATGAGGAGGGAAAAGAAAATGACGAAAGACGTCAGTTTTCCTGATTTTCGACAAAGGCTTTCAGCAGCAGAATCGCCATTTCGCGGTTGACGCTGGCTGTGTTCAGGCAGAGGTCGTAATTTTCCATGCGGGCGAATTCCTGCCCTGTGTGGCGCTTGTAGTAGCGGGCACGCTCTTTTTCTGTTTCGTCGATAAGAATGGTGGCGTCCCCGCGGGAGAGCTGGTATTTCTGGGTGATGTGGTCCACGCGGGCCTCGTAATCGGCATAAAGGAACAGCGAGACCACACCCGGCGTGCCGCGCAGCACATGGTCCGCGCACCGGCCGATGATAACGCACGGACCTTCTTTGGCCAGCCGGCGGATGGTGGCGGACTGCCAGGCAAAGGTGGTGTCTGAGGTGACGATGGTGGAATAATCCACCGCGCCGGTCAGCATGCTCAGGGACGGGGCGCTCAGCGCAAAAGATTCCAGCACGCGGCTGGGCGCGGTCTCGTCATTGCGCTCCATCACGCTCACGGGGATGCAGTATGTCCGGGCGGCCTCTTCCAGCAGCTCCCGGTCATATACGGGCACCTCCAAGGCGGCGCCCAGCGCTTTTCCGATCTCGCGCCCTCCCGTTCCGAACTGGCGGCTGATGGTGATGACATAGTGCCGTGACATACAAAACATCTCCTTTCAAAAACGGTGAAGGAAAACTTTCCCTGTTTTTATTATAACACAGGAATACGGTGAAATAAATGAAATAATGATGAATGTTAGCAAATTTTATATACAAAAAGCACAAACGCGACTGTTTGCGCAAAAAACAGGAATTTCTTGCAAGCGCGTGAAAAATATAGTATACTGATAACGACAACACCGATAGGCGGCACAGCGCCGCCCATCCTGCGGAAAGGAGTTGGCGCACATGAAAAGAGGAAGCGCATTTCGTATCGTAGGTTTTGTGCTTGGCATCGTCGGCACCGTGGTCTCCGTCACGGCGATCGTCTTCAGTGTCGTCGGCCTGCTGCTGGCGAAAAAGCCTGTTAAGCCCCATATCCGCTGAGGAGCAAGGACGATAAGCCTGCCTGCGCCGTACGTGCGCAGGCGGCGGAACAATGCAGCATCAAGCCGGAGGCAGCCGCTTCCGGCTTGATTTTTGAAGCGGGAAGGAGGGCGCGGTATGCGTATCATGGAGCCTGTCCTGCCCCGGGAAATGGAGACGGCGATCCCGCTGGAAGAAGCGCTGGCTATGGCGGCGGCTTATGAGGAGCCGGTGTACGGTTACGCCTTCGCGGGCGGTAGCGCGGCGGGACACCAGCTGGAAAAGACGGAATACAAGGCGTGCATATTTACGAACTGCCGCTTCACCGGGGCGGCGCTTTCGGGCGCGTGGTTCCAGAACGCGGTGTTTGAAAACTGCGATCTTTCCGGAGCAAAGCTGCTGGAGGCTACGCTCCAGAAGGTGCGCCTGCGGGGGTGTAAGCTCTCGGGGGTGAATTTTGCGGCAGCCGTGCTTTCCGATGTGACGCTTGAGGAATGCGTCGCGGAGGGCGCTGTGTTCAGCGAAGCTGTGTTCAAAAACGTGATCTTCCGCAAAGACAATCTGCGGAGCGCCGTGTTTTGGGATGTAAAGCGGCGCAGTGTGTTCCGCTTTCAGGATTGCTGCCTGGTACAGGCGGAGTTTTTGCACACCAGTCTGAACGGACAGGATCTGACGACCTGTGATATCGAGGGCGCGGGCTTTTCCGGCGAGGAAGAGCTGCGCGGCGCGAAGGTGACGCCGGTGCAGGCCTGTGAACTGGCCAAACTGCTGGGCGTGATCATCGAATGAGCGCGGCGCGTCAAGGAGGTTTTCAAAATGAAACAATTTATCGAAGCGGGCGAGTTCGTAACCACACACGGCGTGATGGGTGAGCTGAAGTTGTACCCATGGTGCGACGGACCAGAGTTCGTGGCCGCGCTGCCGCGCTTGTTCTTTACGCCCGAGGGCGGCCGGGAGACGAAGGTGGAGGCTGTGCGTGCGCACAAGGGGATGTGCCTTGTGAAGCTGAAGGGTGTGGACAGCATCGACGCGGCACGGCCGTACATCCGCAAGGTGGCATATTTTTCCCGCGCGGACGTTAAATTGCCGGAGGGACGCTATTTTGTGCAGGACATCGTGGGCTGCACGGTGAAGGACGCGGATACCGGCGTGGAATACGGTGTGATCACTGCGGTGGAGCATCCGGCAGCCATTGACGTTTACACGGTGGAAAACAGCGGGGGCGAGACGTTCCTCTTCCCCGCCGTGCCGGAATTTCTGGATACGCTTTCGCCGGAGCAGGGCGTGGTGACGGTGCGCCCCATCCCGGGCATGTTCACAAACGATGGGGGAAATGACGATGCGGATTGATATCGCCACGCTGTTTCCCGAGATGTGTGAGCGCGTTTTGAGTGAAAGCATCATCGGCCGTGCGCGCCAGCGCGGGTACATCGAGCTTGCCTGCCATCAGATCCGGGACTACACGACGAACCGGCAGAAGCAGGTGGACGACTACCCCTACGGAGGCGGGCCGGGTATGGTGATGCAGGCGCAGCCCATTTACGACTGCTGTGTGGATGTCATCCGCCAGATGGAGGAAGCGGGCCATGCGCGGCCCCACGTTGTTTTCATGACGGCTGCGGGCACGCCGCTTACAGAGGAAAAGTGCAAGCAGCTTGCCCAAAAGGACAGCCTCCTGCTGGTGTGCGGCCATTACGAGGGCATCGACGAGCGCGTCATTGAGGCGCTGGCGGACGAAGAGATCTCGATTGGAGATTACGTGCTCACGGGCGGCGAGCTTGCGGCGCTGGTGGTGGCGGACAGCGTGTGCCGCCTGTGCCCGGGCGTGCTTTCCAGCCCGGAAGGCTACGAGGAGGAGAGCCATTACAGCGGCTTGCTTGAGTATCCCCAGTACAGCCGCCCGGAGGAATGGAACGGCCGCCGCGTGCCGGAGATCCTGCTTTCAGGCCACCATGCAAACATCGCAAAATGGCGGCATGAACAGGCACTGGAGCGCACGCGCACCCGCCGTCCGGATCTATACGAGAAATACGAAGAAAAGTCAATGGCGAAAATAGATAAATAAAACTTCAGCGTTTTGTATAATGCGCCGACTATGTTGAAAACTAATTGGTGATTATAGCCAAAGAAAGGGGAAGGCGGGTCGGCTGTTTGTGTCATTGTTGCAGAAAATTGTGCAAAGCACCCAAAGTTGTTGACGCAACTCGGGTATTTGGTATAAAATAGGTGCAAAGGTAAGTTGGGTTTGGTATTTTTTAAGTAATATTAAACAATAGGAGCGTTTCGTTATGTTTGTGAAAGAAGTTACCGTGGAGAATCAGGTTGGTCTGCACGCACGTCCCGCAACGTTTTTTATCCAGAAAGCCAATGAGTTCAAATCCTCCATCTGGGTGGAGAAGGAAGAGCGCCGTGTGAACGCGAAAAGCCTGCTGGGCGTTTTGTCCCTGGGGATCGTGGGCGGTACGACGATTCGCATCATCGCTGACGGCGCGGACGAGCAGGCCGCTGTCGAAGGCCTGATCAAACTGGTGAATTCCGGGTTCAGTGAATAAGTGAAACGGGGAAAGCCGACGGCGAAGTCATGCAGTTTTGTGCAGCAAAGCGCAGGCCGCACGACGAACGCCTCTAAAAGGGCGGATTCCCTTTTCATTCGGAATCGTTGCGCGCCGTGCGCGTAAGCGGTTTCGCGCGCGGCGCAAGGCCGACGGATCAAGCCGGTGAAGTCTGGTTTCAGCGAATAAATTTCCTTGCGTGAGGTGCGCCGCCCGTTGGGCGGCGCATATTTTTTTGCGGCGCACGGGGCAAGCTATCCGCAGAGTATTTGTCAGCAATGTAAAAAAGGAGGCCGCGCATGACGAAGCGTGAGCTTTGGGAAAAAGCAAAAATGCTGCCGCTTTTGCCGGGAGTGTATATCATCCGCGACAAGACCGGCGAGATCATCTATATCGGCAAGGCCAAGCGTCTGCGCACGCGTGTCTCGCAGTATTTCCGCGAGGGCGTGCCGCATGACGCCAAGGTGACGAAAATGATCCAGAACGCTTTTGAGTTCGATGTGATCGTCACGCAGAGCGAGTTCGAGGCACTGGTGTTGGAATGCAGCCAGATCAAGCAGCATAAGCCCAAGTACAATATTTTATTGAAGGACGACAAGGGATACAGCTATGTGAAGGTGACAAGGGAAGCATACCCGCGCATTTCGGCCGCGCTGCAAAAGGACGACGACAATGCCGATTACATCGGCCCGTATACCTCCAGCTTTGCCGTGCGCGAAATGGTGGAGACCGCATGCAATGTGTTCCGCCTGCCGCGCTGCAGCAAAAAATTCCCCCAGGATATCGGCAAAGGCCGTCCCTGCCTGAACGCGCACATCGGCCGATGCATGGCCGTGTGCAGCGGAAAAATCTCCCGGGAGGACTACAATGAAGCTGTGCAGAGTGCCGTGCATATGATACGGCGCGGCCAGGGGGAGATCCTCAAGCTGCTGCGCGAGCGCATGGCCGATGCAGCCGAACGGCTGGATTTCGAACGTGCAGCGCTCATCCGGGATCAGATCGCAGCCATTGAAAAGGTGAGCCGGGGCCAGAAGGTGGTGCGCAGCGAGGTGGACGAGCAGGATGTGGTGGCCTTCGCGGGCACCGCGTCGGCTGTATGCGCGGCCATTCTGCGTTTCCGAGAGGGACGTCTGGTGGACAAAAGAGAGTTTTTGTTTCACGACACCCAAGACATCCCCGCCCTGCGGGAGGAGTTTCTGCCCCGCTATTATCTGGAGGACAACGAGTTCATCCCGAAGAGCATTGCCGTGGATGAGCTGCCCGCGGGTTCGGGCGAGCTTGCGCGCCTGCTGGGCGAGACGCGGGGCAGCAAGGTGCGGCTGTATGTGCCTCAGCGGGGCGATACCGCCCGTCTGGTGGAGATGGCGCGCACCAATGCCGTGGAACGTTTGGCACGGGAGAGCGGACGCTATGCCCGCGAACAGAAACATCTGGACGAATTGGCCGCGCTGCTGGGCCTGAAAGAGCCGCCCAAGATCATCGAGAGCTACGACATCTCCAACTGGGGCGACGGCACAAGCGTGGCGGGTATGGTGGTGTTTGAGGACGGAAAACCCAAAAAAGCGGGCTACCGCCGCTTCAAGATGAACACCGTGGCGGGTACGGACGATTATGCTTCCATGGCCGAAACGCTGGCGCGCCGCGCCGCCGAATATACGAAAAGGGCGCAAAAAGGGCAGTTCGGCATAAAGCCGGACCTGCTGCTCATCGACGGCGGGCGAGGGCAGGTAAGCGCCGTGCAGGCCGCGCTGGCGGGCACACAGCTTGCAGATGTTCCCATGTTCGGCATGGTGAAGGACGACAAGCACCGCACGCGAGGCCTTGTGAGCGCCGCAGGCGGAGAGATCATGCTGGCCATGCACAGGGGCGTATTCACGTTTGTGACGTCCATTCAGGACGAGACGCACCGCTGGGCCAACGATTACCGCAGGCGCATGCAGAAAAGCCGCGCCTATTCTTCCACGCTGCAAAGCGTGCCGGGCGTCGGCCCGGCCACCAGCCGCGCGCTGATGGCCCATTTCAAAACGGTGTCTGCCGTTAAGGAGGCCAGCGAGGAACAGCTTGCCGGGGCCAAAGGCGTAAGCAGGGCGGCGGCGCGGGCCGTGTATGCCCATTTTCACCCGCAGCCGGAGCAGCCTTCCGCCGAGACGTAAAGAAGCACGGAGCGGCACGTTGGAAAAGAGCAATTCTGTAACCGGCAGGAAGTTGACAAAACGCCTGCAAACGGCGATAATGAGTAAAGAAATCAAGGCTTGTCCCGCACTTGCCCGCGCAGCGGCCGCAAAAGGCGGAAAGAAAGGATGTGCGGTGCGGCGGCAAGGCCGCCCGTGCGTATAAGGAGAATGAGATGCGCGTTATTTCCGGTACCGCGCGCGGCACAAGGCTGGCCGCGCTGCCCGGTGAAGAGATCACACGGCCCACGGTGGACCGTGTCAAGGAGGGCATGTTCAGCGCCGTCCAGTTCCTTTTGGCGGGCGCCCGTGTGCTGGACCTGTTTGCGGGTTCGGGCCAGCTTGGCATCGAGGCGCTCAGCCGCGGCGCTGCGCGCTGTGTGTTTATCGACAGCAGCCGGGAGGCCTGTGCGGTGGTGCGGCAAAACCTGAAGGCCGCCGGCCTGTTTGAAAAAGCCAGCGTGGCGGAAACGGCCGCAGAGATGTATCTGGCCGCATGCCGGGAACGGTTCGATCTTGTGCTGCTGGACCCGCCGTACCGTCAGGGTACCGTAGCCGCGCTGCTGCCTGCTGTGGCGGCCGTGACGGCCCCGGGCGGGACGGTGCTGGCGGAAACGGAGCACGGCGCGTCCCTGCCCGAGCGCTGCGGCACGCTGACGCTGAAAAAACAATACAAATACGGCACAGTGGCGCTGGCGCGCTACGAGGCCGACGCGGAGTTCTGAGCGCTCTGCAATTCACAGAAAAGGAGGGCGTGCGCATGCGCATCGCCATCTGCCCCGGCAGCTTCGACCCCGTTACCAAAGGCCATTTAAATATCATCGAGCGCAGCGCAAAACTGTTTGACGCGGTGACGGTGCTGGTGATGGTGAACCCCAATAAAACGCCGTCCTTCACGGCGCAGGAGCGCGCGGATTTTCTGCGGCGCGTCACAGGGCATATCCCGAATGTGAAAGTGGACGTCTACACCGGCCTGCTGGCCGAATATGCCCACAATGTCGGCGCTTGCACCATCATCAAGGGCCTGCGCGCCGTAACGGATTTTGAGTTTGAATTCCAGCAGGCGCTCACCAACAAAAAGCTCAACCCGGAGCTGGAGACCATGTTCGTCATCACCGATCCGGAATATATGTACCTTTCGTCCAGCATGGTGCGTCAGGTGGCCAGCTTTGGCGGCGACGTCACCGATTTCCTGCCGGACGGCATTTGTAAAGACATCGTAGAACGCCTCACACAGGGGCGAGCAAAGGAGTGACCATTATGAACATCGACGAATTGCTGGATGTAATGGATGAAACGCTGGAGGAGGCCGTCAATCTGCCCTTCACCGGCGGCAAGCGCATGGTGGATGTGGAGAAGGTGCGCGATATCATCGACGATATCCGCTTGAACATGCCTGCGGAGATCCGCCAGGCCAAGGCCATTGTACAGGACCGTGCGGATATCGTGGAAAGCGCGAAGAAGGAAGCTGAAGCCATTGTCAAGCGCGCGGAGGACCGCGCCCGCGCCATGGTGGCCCAGGAGGCCATCGTAAAGGCCGCCCAGCAGAAGGCTACAGAGATTCTGACCAGCGCCCAGAGCCAGAGCCGCGAGATGCGCACCACGGTTACCAATTACTGCGAAAACATGCTGCGCCATACCGAGGAGCAGCTTGCCAAGAGTATGACGGAGGTAAAGACCGTGCGCTCCACGCTGCGCCAAAGCGGTAAAAAAGCTACGGTACGTCCCGCCGCCCAGCCTCAGAAGCCCGAATAATGCGCTGTGCAGCGCCCGCCTGCTGGAGACCTTCCGGGGCGGGCGCTTTTTTATTTGACGCCCCTTGGGGGACGGCGGAAAAGGAGGATGCGTTTGTACATATTCGAAACTGCCGTGCTGACGCCGCGTCAGACGGAACAGGTGCGCGCGCTGGAGCAGGCCGCCTGCGCACCCGAAGCGTTGGAGAACGGGGCATGGCTGTCCAACGAGCTGAACTTTGACCGCGCGCTGCCATGCTTTTATCTGGCGTGGCCGCAGGACGCGCCCGGCCCGGAGGATGCACCCGCCGCGTTTTTGACATTGTTTCTGCCCACGCGGGAACAGGCGGAGGTGGTGGCTTTTACCCATCCGGCCCACCGGCGCAGGGGATACTTCAAGGCGCTGTGCGCCCGTGCCGCCGCACGGTGCCGGGCAGCGGGCATTCCGGAATTTTTGTTTGCGGTGGAGCCGCGCTCCGCAGGGGGGCGCGCCGTGCTGGAGACAACGCCCGGCTGTGTATGGAGCCATTCGGAATACCGGATGGAATATACAGGTCCTGCGCCGGTGCCTGCGGGACGGCTGGCACTGCAACGTGTGGACGCGGACGGCGCGGAACCCTACCGCCTGTTTCTGGAAAATGATATGGGTGAAGCGGATGTGGACAACTATGTGGCGGCATCGGTGGAAAACCCGGAGCGCGCGGCTTATCTGGCCATGCTGGACGGCGCGCCCGTGGGCATGTTTCACATCAACCTGGGGGAGCATCCCGGCCGGGCGTTTTTGTATGGTGTAGGCATTTCGCCCGGACGGCGCGGCCAGGGGCTGGGGCAGGAGCTGATGCTCCTTGCGTTGGCGGAGGCCCGGGCCATGCGGGACGGCGTAGTGCTGGACGTGGATTCCGGCAACGCACCCGCTTATCATATCTACCAAAAGCTGGGCTTCTGCGTGACGTTCCAGGTGGATTACTTCCGTGCGCCTGTGTGTGCCGGATGAGAAGCGGGCGCGGAAAATAAATTTGCAGTTTTGCTTGACATTTTATGCTAAATAGTATAGAATATCAATAAAGAATCATATCCTTCCCTTGAACGAGGGAGTAAGTAAGGAGCCCATTATGGAAAAACGCAACACCATCCAGAAGCAGCTTGTGCTGGACGCCGTGTTTCGTCTTGCCAACCATCCCACAGCGGAGGAGGTCTATGCCGAAGTGGCGCGCAGCCATCCCACGGTAAGCAAGGCGACGGTATACCGCAACCTCGGCAGCCTGTCTGAGGATGGCCTGCTGCGGCATATCAAGATGCCCGGCGGCGCAGACCGGTTCGACCATATGCTTTTGGAACACCATCACATCATATGCACCCGGTGCGGCTGTTTCGCAGACGCACCCGCGTCCGGGAGCGCTGCGCTGGACGAGGCCGTGGCACGCCAGACCGGGTACTCCGGTGTTTCTCACGACATTGTGTTCCGCGGCTTGTGCCCGGAGTGTGCCAAAGCGGGCAAGGCGTAAGTCCGCGCTGATTTTGCCGGAAGCCGCGCTGCGGCTGTACATAAAAATCACATGATAGAAGAAGGAGCGTAATAAGATGGAACTGAAAGGAACAAAAACCGAAAAAAATCTGTGGACCGCGTTTGCCGGTGAGAGCCAGGCCCGCAACAAGTACACGTTCTATGCATCCAAAGCGCGCAAAGACGGTTATGTTCAGATTGCAAAGATCTTTGAAGAGACCGCTGCCAATGAGAAGGAGCACGCCGAGCTGTGGTTCAAGGCGCTGCACGGCGACGCCATTCCCGGCACGGCCGACAACCTGCTGGACGCCGCCGAGGGCGAGAATTACGAGTGGACCGATATGTATGCCCAGATGGCGAAGGACGCCAAGGAAGAGGGCTTTGACCACCTGGCTTTCCTGTTTGAAGAAGTGGGAAAGATCGAGCGTGAGCACGAAAACCGCTACCGCAAGCTGCTGGCGAATGTTGAGGGCGGCCTTGTGTTCTCCCGCGACGGCGACATGGTCTGGCAGTGCTCCAACTGCGGCCATATCGTCATCGGCAAGAATGCTCCCGAGGTGTGCCCCGTCTGCGCGCATCCGAAGGCATATTTCCAGCTCAAGGCTGAGAACTACTAAGCCTTACAGCGGCTTCAAAAGCCCACATATCCCGCAGGCGGCGGCAGGATTTTTCCTGCCGCCGCTTTTCTGTACCATTCCGCCAAATGCCTGCATGCCCTTTTTTTGGCCGGCCAAATGCGGTATACTATAAAAGACTGCCGAAGGCTGTTTTGTGTGGATGGCTCCGGGGGCGGGAGACGGCCCCAAAAATGGCCTGTAACTATTTTTTATTGTGGATTAGCAAACAATGGCAGCGCTTGCTGCAGAAGGGGGTGGAGCTTTGTGCTGCGGCTGATATTGGGTATTTCAGGCACGGGCAAAACAGGCCGTGTGCTGGCCGAGATGAAGGTGCGCGCCGCCGCGCGGCGGCGCAGCATCCTGCTGGTGCCGGAACAGTTTTCTTCCTCTGCCGAGACGATGGTGTACCGCTCTTTGGGCGATGCGTTCAGCGCCTGTGCGGAGGTATATAGCTTTACCAGCTTTGCTGAGCTGGTGCTCAAGACCTTTGGCGGCTCAGCGGTGAAAACGCTGACGGACGCGGCCCGGGCCGTTGCGGTGCGCCGTGCTATGGATACGCTGGGCGACGAGCTGCAGGCCTACCGCCGTCACCGGCGCAGCACGGGCTTTTGCAGCATGTGCGCGGACGCCATCAAAGAGCTGAAAACGGCGGGCGCAAGCCCCGAGACGCTGCTGGACGTGGCCCGCACCGCGGGCGAGGACGGCGGCAAGCTGCACGAGCTGGGATTGATTTTCGCCGCCTATGAGGCGTTGATCGCCGGCTCCGCCATGGACCCGGCGGACCGTATTTCCGCCGCCGCGCTCCGGCTGGACCCGGCGTTTTTGGCGGACAAAGCCGTTTTTATCGACAATTTCGACGGCTTTACTGCACCGGAATACCGCATGCTGGAAAAGCTGGTGGAGGCTGAGGAATGCACTGTCACGCTGTGCTGCGACGGCCTTTCGGACAACGAAGCGGGCCTTGGCTTGTTCAGTCCGGTGAAAAAAACGGCGCAGAATCTACGGCGCATTGCAGGCAAGCAGAGCGTGGAGATCGCCGCGCCGCATGTGATGCAGGAGGATTTTCGCCACAAGAACGCCCCGGGCCTTGCGGCGGTCAACCAATGCCTGGCTTTCGGCGCGCCGGAAGCGCCGGAGCACGCGGGCTTTTTGTCACGCCTGCCGCAGGTGTTTACGCCGAGTGCAAGGCCGTAGCCTGCCGCATCGCCGCGCTTGTGCGCGAACGGGGGCTGCGCTACGGCGGCGTTGCGGTCATCTGCCGCGAGATGGACGCATACGCCGCGCCCCTGCAATATGAATTTGCTCTGGCAGGCATCCCCTATTTCACAGACGAGACCACCAGCCCCGAGCACACTGCGCCGGCCGCTTTTTTTACGGCGGCGCTGTCGCTGCTGTCGAAAGGGCTTTCCACCGAGGCGCTCCTGCGCCTGCTCAAAACCGACTTGTGCGGGTTTGCGCCTGAGGAAATCGCGGTTTTGGAAAATTACGCTTACACCTGGCAGCTGAAAGCGGCCGACTGGCGCGCCCCTTTTGAAAAGAATCCGGCGGGCTTCGGCGCGCAGATGACGGATGAGGACAGGGCGGCTCTGGCCCGGGCGGAGGCTCTGCGCGCGGAAGTTGTGCCCCGTGTGGAACGCTTTCTGGACGCGGCGCGGGGACAGACGGCAGCGGGCATCTCCAGGCAGCTGTATCTGCTGCTGGATGCTTTCAGCGGCGCGGAGCACACCGCACAGGCGGCCGCCGCGTTTGAGCAGGCGGGCGACCCGCTGCGCGCCCGCGCACTGTACGCCACTTGGGAAAACATGATGGATCTGCTGGGCCAGATGGAGCAGCTTTTGGGCGGGGATGAGGTGACGGCAGCGGAATACGCCGAGCTGTTCGCGCTGCTGCTGCACGAAGCGGACCTGGGCCATGTTCCCGAAACGCAGGACGCGGTCATCGTGACCACTGCGGACCGCATGCGTCTGGACAGCCCGGACGTATGCTTTGTGCTGGGTGTGAGCGAGGGCAAGTTTCCAAAGCTGCTGGGCGCGAGCGGCCTGCTCTCCCATGCGGACAGGGATCTGCTGGTGCAGGGCGGCGTGGAGATGCCCGGCAGCTATGAAAACCGCACGCTGCTGGAACAGATGTTCTTTTACCGCGCTTTGACGGCGCCGGCGCAGGCGCTGTATGTCAGCTTTGTCCCTCCCGAGGCGGGCGGCGCGCCGTTGAGCGCGGCGATGGAGCCGCTGGTGGAGGCACTGGCTCCTCCGGCAGACGTACTGGACGAAGCCCAGCGCGCACCCACACCGGCCGCCGCCCTGGACTTGTTGGGAGCTGCCTACCGGGAGGATACGCCTCAGACCGCGGCGCTGGAGGCCGCTCTGCGCCGCCAGGACACGATGGCGGAGAGCCTGGCCGCCATGGAGCGCGCCGCACGGCCCGCGCACTTTTTCGCGCGGGAGACGCGCCCTCTGGGGGCGCTTTTGGGCGACAGGCTCACGCTTTCACCCACGCGTGTGGAACAATATTACCGCTGCCGGTTTTCTTACTTTCTGCAGTATGTCCTGCGCATTCGTCCGCGCAGACGCGCGGAGCTTTCTCCGCTGGAGAGCGGCAGCCTGGTGCATTATATCCTGGAGCACGTGATGCGCCGCGCGGGCGCGGAGTTCCCGCGTCTTGCGCCGGAGGAGCTGGCCCGGCTGGCCGGCGAGGTGGCCGACCAATACGTGGCCGAAAACATGCCCGCCGCAGGGCGGCGCTTTGCCTACCTGGTGGAACGGCTGAAGCGCGGCGTAACGCGTTTGTTGGCGTATCTTCAGGCGGAGCAGGCCCAAAGCCTGTTCCATCCGGCCGCCTTTGAGCAGGAGATCGGAACAGGGGAGGGCGCGGTTCCCCCGCTGACGCTGCGCACGCCGGACGGCCGTACCGTGCAGGTGCAGGGCAAGATAGACCGTGTGGACGTAATGGAGCGGGAGGGCAGGACCTATCTGCGCGTGGTGGATTACAAAACGGGAAACAAAGCATTTAATCTGGACGAGGTGTATTGCGGCCTGAACACGCAGATGCTGCTGTATCTGTTCACGCTGCGCAGCAACGCGGCGCAGGTATACAAAAACCCCGTGGCCGCGGGCGTGCTGTATCTGGCCGGAGACCCTGTGCTGAAAACCGGCTCCCGTGCCGAGGCAGCGGCGGCCCCGGTGTACAAGGTGGACGGGCTGGTGCTCAACGACGAACTGGTGGTGCGCGGCATGGACCGGGACGCCACGGGCATGTTCGTACCGTTCGCCTTTGGAAAGGACGGCGCGCCCCGCGCCAGCGCCAAGCTGGCAAGCCTGGAAAAGCTGGGCAATATTGAAAAGCATCTGGACGCGCTGGTGGTGGAGATGGCCCGGGGCCTGTACGCGGGTGAAATAGACGCGGTGCCCCTTCGCACGGCGGCCCACTGTCCCTGCGACGTATGCGATTACCGTCCCGTCTGCCTGCACGAGGACGGGCGGGGCGAAACAAGCGTGCAGGCGCCGAAGGATGTGTTTGAAACGCGTGCGGACGCGTGCAAAGCACAGGGGGAGGGAAATATATGAGCGCGCCGAAATGGACGCCGGCCCAGCGCGCCGCCATCGAGGACCGGGGCGGTACGCTTCTGGTCTCGGCGGCGGCAGGCAGCGGCAAAACAGCGGTGCTGGTGGAGCGCGCGGTGCGGCTGATCACCGATGCGGCACATCCGGTCGCGGCCGACAGGCTGCTGATCGTCACCTTCACCCGCGCTGCGGCCGAAGAGCTGCGCGGGCGCATCGCGGTACGGCTTGCGGCCGAGGCGGCCGCGCACCCCGAGAGTGCGTACCTGCGCCGTCAGCGGCTGCTGCTGGGGCGCGCCAACATTTGTACCATCGACGCATTCTGTATGCAGCTGCTCAAGCGCTATTTCGCGGAGCTGGGCCTGCCGCCGGATTTTGAGCTGGCGGATGACGCAAAGGCCTATACGCTGCGCCAGAACGCGCTTTCCGCCGTGTTGGAGGAGCTTTATGAGGACGCGGATTTCTGCGCGTTTGCCTCACTGTACGGCCGCGCCCGCAGCGACGCCAGCGCCGCTGCCGCGGTGTTGGGGCTGTATGATTTTTCCCGCACGCTGCCCCATCCCGCAGCGGCGCTGCAAAGCATCTGCGCAGCCTACGAAAGCGGACAGCCGTTGGGCCAAACGGCATGGGGCCGTACATTGCTGGAAAACGCCGGGCGGGCCGCGCGCAGCGCACTGCGCCTGCTGGATGCGGCGAAGGGCATCGTCGCGCAGGAGCCGGAGCTTGCCAATTATGCACCGGCGCTGGACAGCGACGCGGCGTTTTTCGCGGCGCTGCTGGAATACATCGGCGCGGGCCGGTGGGACAGTGCGGCTGTTTATACAGCCGAATACAAGCCGCCTGCGTTCAAGGCTGTGCGCGGATATCAAAGCCCGGGAATGAATGCGGTGAAGGCGCTGCGCGCCGCCGCCAAGGACGCTGCGGAGCGTTTGAAAAAAGATGTATTCCTGTGCACGGAGGCCGAATTTGAAGAAGACCGTGCCCGCATTGCGCCTATGGCTGCGGCTCTGGCCCGTGGAGCAAAGGCCTTCGGGGCGCGGCTGTACGAAGATAAGCTGGCGGAAAAGGCATTGGAGTACAGCGATTTTGAGCATTTGGCACTGGAGCTGCTGTGCGGTGAAAACGGCGAAAAAACGGCTGTGGCCCGCACGGTGTCCCGCGGGTTCGACGCGGTGCTTGTGGACGAATATCAGGATACCAATGCCCTGCAGGCGCTTTTGTATCAGTGCCTCGCCAACGACGACGGCTCCAACCTGTTTTTTGTGGGCGACGTGAAGCAGAGCATTTACCGCTTCCGTCTGGCCAGCCCGGAGATATTCATCGGCAAGCGCGGCGGTTTTGCGCCTTATACGCCCGGCGGCCCTCACCCGGCCACCGTCACCCTGGGCCACAACTTCCGCAGCGCGGGCAATATCATCGACCAGATCAATGATGTGTTTGCCTGTGTGATGAGCCGCACAGTGGGCGACGTGGACTACAACGGGGACGAAATGCTGGTGCGCGGCGCGGACGACGGATACGACGGCGGCCCCATGGAGCTGGATATTGTGGACATGAGCGGCGGCGACACCGCCATGGGAGACGCGGGCGCGGTGGCGGATGCGGTGGAGCGCCTGGTGAAGGAAGGCTTTGCCGTGCGCGAAAAGGGCGGCGGCACGCGGCGGTGCGGCTACGGTGATATCTGCGTGCTGCTGCGCAGCCGTGCGCGGTTCGGCCTTTATGCGGCGGAGTTCGCGCGGAGGGGCATTCCGTCCTTTGCAGACACGGGCGAGAGCCCTCTTACGTCCACGGAGGTCTCTCCCGTGCTTTCTCTGCTGCGGGTCATCGACAACCCCGGACAGGACGTACATCTGGCCGCGGCGCTGGTATCGGTGATGTTTTCATTCACGCCGGACGATTTGACGCGTCTGCGCCTGCTGGCCCCGCGCGGCAGCCTGTACGCGGCGCTGCTGAAAAGCGAAGAGCCAAAGGCACAGGCTTTTCTGGAAACGCTGCGGGCGCTGCGGCGGCTGGCCGCCACCGCGTCCGTGGAGGAGCTGTGCGGCGAGATATTCGCCCGCACGCATTACTTCGCGGCTGTGGGCGCGATGGAAAACGGCCCCGCCCGGCGGGAGACGCTGCGGGCGTTTACGGCCTGGGCCGCCGGTGTGGACCGGGGCGGCGCGGGAGGGCTGGCCGCGTTCCTGCGGGTGGTGGACAGCGCGGTGGAAAGCGGCGCTGTGCAAAGCGGCGGCACGCCGGTGCTGCCGGAGGGGGCGGTTTCCATTATGACCATCCACCGCTCCAAGGGGCTGGAATTTCCGGTGGTCATCCTGGCGGACACAGCCCGGCGGTTCAATCTGCGCGATACCTCCAATCCGGTGCTGTTCCACCCGTCGCTGGGGCTGGGCATGAACCTGCGCGCGGACGGCGACGGCGGGCTGTATTCCACTGTGCCCCACCGCGCGGTGCGTATGGCGCAGCGCAGCGAGGCCGTCAGCGAAGAAATGCGCATCCTGTATGTAGCGCTCACCCGCGCCCGGGACAAGCTCATTGTTACGGCGCCGCTGCAAAACCCGGAAAAAACACTTTCAGCGCTGGCAACCACGCTGGCGGGCACGGGCGGAGCGGAGCCGTACACGCTGTCACAGGCGCTTTCGTTCAGCGAATGGCTGTGTACGGCCGCGCTGCTGCACCCGGACTGCGAAGAGCTGCGCAAATACGCGGGCGGCGCATTGCTGCCTGTCTATGCGGCGCGGGGGCATATGCGCGCGCGCGTAGTGCCCGCGCAGCCCGCCGGGCAGGCGGCGGACGAGCCGTCTGCCTTTGTGCGCACAGCCCGGCCGGACGCAGCGCTGCTGGAACAGCTTTTGCAGAATTTCGGCGCACGGTATGAAAATGCGCCGTTGTGCACGCTGCCCGCAAAGCTGAGTGTTTCAGGCCTTGTCCATGAGGGCGCGGCCCCGGTTCTGGCGCGCCCGGCGTTCCTTTACAAAGAGGGGCTGACAGCGGCGGAACGCGGCACGGCGCTGCATGCGGCGCTGCAGTTCGCGGACCTTGCCGCTGCGGCAAACGACCTGCCCGGCGAGGTGGCGCGCCTTGTGGAGGGCGGCTGGCTGGACGCAGCGCTGGCAGGGCAGCTGGAGCTGCCGCGCATGGCCGCATTCCTGCAAAGCCCGTTGGCGGCACGCATGCGCGAGGCTAAGAAGCTGCTGCGCGAGTACGATTTTATTACGGCGGTGCCCGCGAAGTTCGTGGACGATACGCTGCCCGAACCGTTCGCGCACCAGCCTGTGCTGGTGCAGGGCATTGCGGACGCGGTGCTGGTGAATGGGGATACGGCGGAGATCGCGGATTATAAAACGGACCGTGGCAAAACGCCGGAGCAGCTTTTGCAGGCGTATGCAAAGCAGCTTCTGCTGTACCGGGCAGCTGTGGAAAAACGTTTGGGCGTGCGCGTGGAGCGGTGCACCATCTATTCCTTCAGCCTGGGGAGGGAAATACCGGTCCCGCTGGAGGCGGCTCGCGGCGAATGATTTTTGCGCGCCCTTATAAATTCCTTAGAAACGGCGGATATACTCGTTCCAGCAACAAAAAAGAGGAGTGTATCTGTTTGGAAAACACAATGCAAAAAACGGGGCTGCGCCGTGGCCTTACCACTGCGCAGCTGAAATGGATCGCGCTGGTGCTCATGGTGCTGGACCATATCCATTATTTTTTCGAGTTCACAGGCGCGGTACCGCTTTTGTTTTCGCAGCTGGGGCGGCTTTCTGCCGGGCTGTTTCTGTTCTGCCTGATCGAGGGCTTCATCCACACCCATGACAGACGGCGCTACTTTCTGCGCATTTACCTTGTTTCCGTGGGCATGGGAGCAGTGCAGTTCTGCTGCATTCTGTTCGATTTCTGCAGGCGTCCCGACGGCTTTTATCCGATGAACCAGATGCTGGCGACCTTTGCCGTTCTGCTGCCCATGCTGCAGGGTGTGGACTGGCTGCGGCAAAAGCGGTGGCTGCGCGGGCTGGCCGCATTGGTGCTGCCTTTCGCCTGGCCGTTTTTCATGCTGATGGTGATATATCCGATGTTCCCGCAGGCGGAAGGCTGGCTGACGCTGCTGGGCTTTACGGTGCTGCCCATGCACACCATGATCATGGACGGCGGCACGCTGTTTATCCTGTGCGGCCTTCTGATGTATTTGTGCCGGCTGAAAAGCACGAAACTGGAGGCGCTGGCTTTCGCCGCATTTTACCTTCTGGTGTACGGAAGCACGGCGGTGCTTTACCCCGGTGCGACGTGGGATTTTATCTTTAATCAGGCGTTTGAGTGGATGGGCGCGTTTTCAGCTGTGTTCATGCTGCTGTACAATGGGCAGCGCGGCGCCTCCGGGCGCGGCGGCAAGTATTTCTTTTATGTGTTCTATCCCGCGCACGTCTACGTTTTGTACGGGCTTTCGTGGCTTTTGTATTTATGGATGCAATGACTGATTGAAATGGTGGCGAGACTGTGGCACACATTCTGGTGGTAGACGACGATGCGGACATGCGCGCGCTTGTGCGCGGCGCATTGGAGCGGGACGGGCATGCCGTAACGGCGCTGGCATGCGGAGCGCAGGTGACGCCGGAGCACTGCGCCTGGGCGCACTGCATCCTGCTGGATGTGATGATGCCCGGCGAGGACGGCTTTGCCACCTGCGCGCGTATCCGCGCCCTGGCAGGGTGCCCTATCCTGTTCCTTACCGCAAGAGCGGAGGAAACGGACGTTCTGCGCGGACTGGGCCTTGGCGGCGACGATTACCTGACGAAGCCATTTCGCGTGGCGGAGCTGCGCGCCCGTGTGGCGGCGCATCTGCGGCGGGAGGCGCGCGTACCCACCCGCCGCGTGCGGCGCGGTGCGTTTGATTTCGACCTGGCTTCCAAAACGCTGTACCACGGTGATGCGGCGCTGCCGCTGACGAAAAGCGAATACGCCATCTGCGAGCATCTGGCCACTCACGCGGGACAGGTGTTCAGCAAGGAACAGATCTACGAGGCGGTATTCGGCTATGACGGCTGTGCGGACGATTCCGCCGTCACCGAGCATGTGAAAAACATCCGCGCGAAATTGAAAGCGGCGGGCGGCGCGCCGATCGAAACGGTGTGGGGGATCGGGTACAAATGGAAAAACGAAGAAATGTGAGCCTGGGTGCGCTGCTGTGGCGCTATTTGATATTGACAGGCGTTTCGGCAGCAGCACTGGCGGCGGCATGGTGGATAACGCTCATGCTGCTGATGAACGCGGGTTTTGTGCTGCCCGCCCGCACGCAGAGTGACCATGCCTCGGACGCGGCGGCCGCAATGCGCCTGCAGGGCAGCTTTGACGCATCGCTGGCGGACGAACTGTGCAATTATGTTTATTTCGCCCCGGACGGCACAGTGCTGGAGACGAACCTTTCCGGCCGTCGGCTGGCGGACGCGAAGGAGGCCCGGCGGACGTTGGAGGGAGGGGCGTGGTTTTACCAGCGTGTGGATTTCAGCGATGGGTCGCTGTGCCTGTTTCAGTTCGATTACAGCGTGCTTTACGGCAACGAGGCCCTGCGCGGCGTTCTTCCGGATTTTGAGCTTGCCAGCCTGGTGCTGCTCGCCGTGGTGCTGGTGACAACGGTAACGCTTATCACACGGCATTACACGCGCAGGCTGCGCCGTGCGGCGGATAAGCTGGCTGCCGCCAGCGCACGCATTGCGGAGGGGCAGCTGGAGGGCGGAGATTTTTCCTCGGCGGGCGTGCGGGAGTTGGACGGTGCAATGGACGCCATGCGCACGCTGAAGGAGAACCTTTCCGGTTCTTTGCAGGCCCAGTGGCGTATGGAGCAGCAGCGGGCAGAGCAGATGGCCGCGCTGGCGCATGACCTGAAAACGCCGCTCACGATCATCGGCGGCAACGCCGAACTGCTGGCCGAGGACGCGCTAAGCGACGCCCAGCGCGCGAATGTGGATGCCATTTTGCGCAATACGCGCTACGCGGGGGAATACATTGCCTCGCTGAGGGCGCTGGCTGCGGGTGTGGACAGTGCGGATACGGTAAAAAACCCGGAGCCCGCTGCGTCGGACGGCGCGCAGGAGCATGCCGCTCCGCAGGAGACGGAGCGGGTCTCCCTGCCGGAGTTCCTGGCCGAGATACAAGCCCAGGGCCAGGCTCTCTGCCGGGCGCGGGGCTGTGTATTTCGCCTGGTGGCGGATGGAACGTCCATGCTGCCCATGCGCCGGGCGGAGCTGCTGCGTGCGTTGGTGAATCTTGTGGAGAATGCCGCGCGCTACACGCCGCGGGGCGGGGCAGTAACGCTGGAAAGCCATATGAGGCGCGCCCCGGACGGCGCGGGCCGTGCGGTGTTCACCGTACAGGACACGGGGCCGGGCTTTACGCCCGAGGCGCTTGCCAAAGGCATGCAGCCGCTGTACACGGGCGAAAAAAGCCGCCCGCAAGACGGCCATATGGGTCTGGGCCTGACGTTTGCCGCCGATGTCGCCAGGCGTCACGGCGGCGCGCTGGCGCTTCGCAATGCGGCCGGCGGCGGAGCGGTGGCCGAGCTTTCATTTCCCGTGTGGGGATGACGCAGACCCTGTGTACAGCAAAAGAGAAGCCTCTCGCCCTGCGTATGGCAGGGCGGGAGGCTTCTTTGTGCAGGCGGTGCATTTTGCTTTTCTTTGCAAAAAAGCTTGACTTGGAGTGAACTCCAGATGTTATGCTTACTACAAAGCTTGTAATGCCGCCCGCCGGTGTGCGGCATGGGTAAGGGAGGAAAATGCAATATGAAAAAACTGGGATTCGGCTGTATGCGTCTGCCCATGATGGGCGGTGCGGACGGCGAAGTGGACAAGCGGGAATTCTGCCGCATGGTGGATACGTTTCTGGCCGAGGGCTTTTGCTATTTCGACACGGCCCACGGATATTTGAACGGCAAAAGCGAAACGGCGCTGCGGGAATGCCTGACGGCGCGCTATCCGCGCGAATCGTACATTTTGACAGACAAGTTGACGTCGTTCTTTTTTGAAAAGGAGGACGATATCCTGCCTTTATTTGAGCAGCAGCTGGAAAAAACCGGTGTCTCCTATTTCGATTATTATCTGCTGCACGCGCTGAACGGCGCTTACTACGAAAAATTTACACGCTGCAATGCGTTTGAAATCGTGAAACAGCTCAAGGAGCAGGGCAGGGTGAAGCATATCGGCATTTCATTTCACGACAAGCCTGCTTTGCTGGAACGCGTTCTGGACGAGCATCCGGAGATAGAAGTTGTGCAGATCCAGTTCAATTATGCGGATTACGAAAACCCCAGCATCGAGAGCCGTGCCGTGTACGAGGTGTGCCGCAGACACCAAAAGCCCGTCATCGTGATGGAACCTGTCAAGGGCGGGGGACTTATCCAGCTGCCGGAGGAGGCGAAGGCGGTGCTGGACGGCGTGGGAACGGGAAGCTACGCCAGCTATGCCGTGCGCTACGCGGCTTCCTTTGAGGGGGTGTTCATGGTGCTCAGCGGCATGAGCAACTATGAACAGCTTGCCGACAACGTAAGCTACATGAAAGATTTTCAGCCCTTTACCAGCGCGGAATACAAGGCTGTGGAACGCGTGCGGGAGATTTTGAAACAGCAGGACAGCATTCCCTGTACGGCCTGCCGTTACTGTGTGCCGGGCTGCCCGAAGCATATTCCCATCCCCGGCCTGTTCGGCTGTTACAACGCCAAAAAACAGTTTGGAGACTGGAACAGCGACGTCTATTACGGAAACCTGACGCAGAACGGGGGAAAAGCATCGGAGTGCATCGGCTGCGGCCAGTGCGAGCGGGCGTGCCCGCAGCATCTGCCGGTGATCCGCCATTTAAAGGAAACCGCGGCGCTGTTTGAAACGCAGGCGTAAGCGCCCGCAAAAAGAAAAGGGAGAATACAATGGAATACAGGGAATTGGGCCGCACCGGGCTGCGCGTGAGCGAGATCGGCCTTGGGTGCGAGGGCTTTGTGGGCAAGACGGAAGAAGAGACACAGGCATTGATGCCGCTACGGTATAATAAAGACAAACGGGAAAAGCCTGTATTTTCAATGGGTTTGAGCGTTTGTCGCAGTCACTTCAATTCCTTTTCCAACATTGAAACTGACGCGAAAATCTGAAAATGAAGGAGGCTGTAAAGGAAAGAACAAATTGAATATGTGCGGTCATGCCATGGCCGCTACTGCCTAAGGGCGTTTCGTCTAACCGGATGGAGCGCCCTTTCGCTATATATAAACGACCGAGGAAAGGAGGATCAGGATGGCCGTATTTAGAGTTGAAAAGACAAAGGACTTTACGATCATGTGCAATCACCACTTGCGCAACAGGAAATTATCGCTGAAAGCAAAAGGGCTCCTGTCCCTCATGCTTTCGCTGCCGGAGGATTGGGACTATACGACCCAACGCCGCAGAAATCTGAAAATGCCCGGCTGTCGATTGCCTCCGCCGCTGTTGCTTCATCACTCAGGTCATACAGATTTTGCAGCAGATACAACCGCAGCATGGTCTCCAGTGGATAGGGTTTATTGCCGCGCTCTCCTTTGTAATAGCACGGCTGGATCAGCGTAAGCCATTCCTTCCACGGGACGATCCGCTCGATCTGGGCTAGAAATTCTTTCTTCTTTGTCCGTACCTGCGCCAACTCATCACTAAGCGCAGACATTGTCATCTGTTTATCCATGGCCTTATTATATCACTTCTGGCAGTATCGCGCCTACTTTTCTGTGCGGACGTGTACAGGCCGGGTGGATGGCGCAGGGAAAGAGGACTTATTGAAAGCTCAACGTACAGCCGAGCCGGAAGACGGGAACGACCATTGCATCAACAGCGGACAGTATGCGTGGCTCCCGTTCAAGGACCGGATAGGAGGAACAGCGTGAAGATTGGAGAGAGGGTGCGCGACATGATACGGCATTGGCTGCAGATCCAGCCGGCAACAGGCCAGAACATCACGATAAGGGAGACCGCGAGCTTTGACGTGAACTGTATGCGAAACCGTGTGTGGTATCGTGGGGACGCGAGCGAAATCGAGCAGCTGTTCAAGGCCTTGGGGCAGGACGCGGTTGGATGTGCCCGGTTTTGGGCCGCTGCGCCGGCCACGAGCGACGTTCGCAAGGCGCACAGCGGCATCCCGGCCATATTGGTGGACACGCTGGCATACTTAGTCAAAAGCGACCTCAATGATGTGGACTTTGAAAGTCCGGACGGCGCCGGTGTATGGCCGGACATCGCGAGGGATTGCGGCTGGGAAGAAATTATAGGCGACGCAGTATCCGGCGTGCTGGCCATTGGTGACGGGGCTTTTAAGATTAGCATAGATCCGCATGTGAGCGAGTATCCGCTGCTTGAGTTCTGGACGGGAGACCGTGTAGACTTTATCCGGAGGCACGGCCGTATAACGGGTGTGGTATTCAAGAGCCTGTATCACGAGGGCGGGGCAGAATATGAGCTGCGGGAGATTTACGAGCCCGGAAGCATCCGCTATGAACTTTGGGAGGGCGAGAAGGTTGTGCCGTTGGGGCGTGTGCCGGAGCTTTCCGCCTACAAGCCGGTGCATTATGACGCCGCTTTTCCTTTGGCCGTACCCTTGTGTGTGTTCAAAAGCCAGCGGTACCCGGGGCGCGGGCGCAGCGTGTTTGACGGCAAGACCGACGCCTTTGACGCGCATGACGAAGTAATAAGCCAGTGGATCGACGCGGTGAGGCATGGGCGCGTGAAGAATTATATCCCCGAGGACATGATCCCCCGCGACCCGGAAACCGGGAAGCTGCGCAGCGTGGACAGCTTCGGCACAAACTTTATACAGGTGCAAAATTCAAACAAGGAAAACGCCACGGCACAGATCGACACCGTGCAACCCGAGATCCGTTATGATGCGTTTGTGGAAAGCTATGCCGCCACGCTGAATATGTGTCTGCAAGGGATTGTGAGCCCGGCCACGCTTGGAATCGACGTCGGAAAAATGAGCAGCGCCGAGGCGCAGCGCGAAAAGAAAGATATTACAGGCATGACACGAAATGCCATTACGGATGCGCTGGAAAAGGTGCTTCCGCAGGTGGTGTGCTCCATGCTGATGACGTATGACCTGATGCACTCAAACCAGGCGGGTGCATATGAGCCGAAGGTGACCTTCGGCGAATACGGCGCACCGGACTTTGACAGCCGTGTGCAGACCATTGCCAGTGCGGCCACTGCCAGCGTGATGAGCGTGGAGGCGCAGGTGGACGAGCTTTGGGGGGCGAGCAAGGACGACGATTGGAAGCGAGCAGAGGTGCAGCGCATCCTGACCGAACGCGGCATCGAGGATACACCTGAACCCGGTATCGTGGAAAGCCTGCCGGCCGGGCAGGATACGGATATTCCGGGCAATGACGCCGTATGACGGCCCGGGAGATCGCCGCACTGTTTGAGGACCTGGAGCTTCGGCTGATTGCATCTCTCAAACGCAACCTTGCGCGGCATAAAGCCGAGGAAAAGGACGAGGGTTTCGACTGGCCCGCATGGCAGGCCGAGAAGCTGCACAGCCTGCAGCGTTTCCGGCGTGAAAACAAGTCGATCATGGCTGAATATTCCGACCAGATCGATGCGGAGACACGCGCGTTGATGCGCCGGCAGTTTGCGGAGGCGGACGGCAGCGCCGGTGCTTTTTTCGGCGTCAATGCCCGCAAGCTGGATGCGCTGATCGACGGGATCGCGCACAGCGAGGCCAGGGTGGAGCGCGCGGCGCTGCGGTATATGGACGATGTGTACCGCAAAACGATCCTGCGTGCAGCTGCGGCGCTGGATGCGGGCGGCATGACGGTGCAGCAGGCCACGGACCTTGCAACAAAGGATTTTCTGGCGCAGGGCATCAACTGCGTGCGGTACAAGAACGGCCGGATGGTGAACATTGCGTCCTATGCTGAAATGGCGCTGCGGACGAACAGCACCCGGGCCATGCTGTTGGGCGAGGCGCAGCTGCGCGAACGCATGAACATCGACACGGTGCTGGTGAGCCAGTACGGCGGATGCAGTGAGACATGCCTGCCCTGGCAGGGGCTCGTATACATCGACGACGTGTGGCAGCCATACCGTGGCGGCGGCGGGAACTTCGGCGGCACATATGGGTACAGCCGAAACGGCCGCAGCTATCCGCTGCTGAGCGTGGCGGTGCGGGCTGGGCTGTTCCACCCCAACTGCCGCCACCATTTGACAACATGGGTAGAGGGCGTGAGCGTGAGGCCCGAACCAATGGACAGGGCCGCGGTGGAACGCACGGCGAGGCTGGAGGCAAGGCAGCGGGAGCTGGAGCGCCGGGTGCGCAAATACAAGCGGCTGGCAGAAGGCACGCTGGAGCCGGAAAAGGCGGCCGGATACCGCCGGGCCGTGCGGGCCGCGCAGAAGGATGTGCGCGAGTTCGTGGACGAACACGGGGACGTTCTGCGGCGGGATTACTGGAGAGAGCGGTATGATGGGACAGGTTCATTTACTTCTGCTTCAAAAAATGGTATAATAAATTCGCGGGGTGATGGTGTGGACATAGAAATTGATAAGTTTACGCCATGCCTTGAGGATGCGCGGACAGGTGAAATTCTGGAAACTGCTTATTCGTTGGCATCTGCCGATGATTTAGCGGGGCTGAAAGGCTGGAAATTCGACTGGACAGCGTCGGATTTGAATGGGTGCGAAATTTACAAATTAACGCTGGCTGGAGACGAGGAAATTCAGGGCTTGATTGCAATCAGGAGGTCGGTCAGCTTTACGGTAGAGTTCAGAATTGTACACTTCATTCCATTTGAGAATGTTGTAGATGGCAGTCAACAACATTCTTGCAATAGCAATAATCGCTTTCTTGTGGCCCCTGCGTTTCTTTAGGGCCAAATAGCGGTTACGGACCTCTGGAAACTGCTTGGTACGAATCGCACAAAGAGCGCACTGCACAAGCAACGGTTTGATGTAAGCCCCGGCACGGCTGATTCTGGTAGTTTTCTTCTTCCCGGCACTCTCGTTGTTCTGTGGCGTAAGACCAGCCCAGGAGCAAAGATGCTTCGAGGTGGGAAACACGGACATATCCACTCCAATTTCAGAGATAATGCCGATAGCGGCAAAAGATTGGATACCCGGCGCCGTCATAACAAGGTTGAGTTGAGGAATGTATTTTTCCGCAGTAGACAGAATCAGGGATTCCAAGTTGAGTTTGCACAATTCAAGACTATCCATGTGGGAACGGATAATGCGGAGCTTTTCAGCTTGTTCGGCACACATTTCTCCATCCACGGCGGCTTGAATCTGCTCAATGGGCTTCTTGATGTTTTTAGTAAGATAGGGCTTTACGTCAAAAGGTTCATTGCTTTCTAACAGCCTGGTAGTAATTGCCGATGCAGCTTTTCCAAAGACATCCGAAAATACGTCGTCCAGTTTAATGTTGGAAACAGTAAGGCAGTTCTGAGCACGGTTCTTTTCACCAACATTGAAGTTTGTAAGTTTCCAGTGATAGCGTACCAAATCCCGAAGCTGGCGGATATCTGCTGGAGGGATAAAGCTACCGGAAACAAGGTCGTGCTTGAAGATGTCGGCAATCCACTTGGCATCTCGCTTGTCGGTTTTCTTTCCCCGAATGGCTTTCACATATTTGGGGTGAGCGAGGACGATATTGCAGGTGTGTTCCAAAATATTGTAAATGGGAATCCAATACTTCCCGGTGGATTCCATGCACACATCTTTGCAGTTGTTCTCAGAAAGCCAATCTGCACACCGGCGTAAATCTCCCGTAAAAGTGGAGAACCGCTTGCTTTTGTAGTTGGTCACTCCGTGGTCATTGGTTGTGGCAATACAAGCAACAACAAAGGACTTGTGGACATCCATCCCGCAGCAGATGGGGTAAACGATTTTAAGCATAGCACATCCCCTCAAAATAAGATTTGAGGAGAACAGGCAGGGACTGGACGCTCGCTGAAAGATTGAAGTAGTCCGTCTCTCCAAAGATAAGGTTACAGGGTACTAAACCCTAATTATTGGTGCTTGAAAGAGCATCCGGCACACATAGCCATTCAGTCCAATACGAGGTTGAGCCTACTCACCTCCACGTGCTCTGTAGTGTGCCTGCTTCCTCAAGCCCATTCTAACAAATTTCGACTTGCTGTGTTAGAGGGCTCCGCCCACCACGGTGAACCTGAACCAGCACAAGGAGATCGTGGAAGAGGTTGCGAAATTCGACCTTGACACATTTGGCGTGGCGGGCGTCATGCAGCGCCGGGCCGACAATCATGTGGTGAGCATGAGCGCGGAGCTTGACCGTGCATTTTTCGCACAGGCGGCAGCAGATGGAACGGCTTTTTCTCCAGCCAGCGGCGTTACGGCCATTCAGGAAATTGTAGAGAGCATGATCCAGACCCTGGAAACCGTGCACAACGACTATGTGGACGGCGTGGACCGCAGCATGATGGACCTTGTGCTGACGCCGGCCAAGTACGGCCTGCTGCGCACGTTCCTGGACACACAGAGCAATCCCAATGTGGATACAGCCGGTGAGGAGTTCGGGATGTACCACGGTGTGCGCGTATACAGCTGCACACGCATGCCCGTGACCACCGAAACGGTGGAGGAAACCAAAACAAAGACCACTGTGACCGACGCGCTGCTGATGGTGCGCGGCGCTGTGGCACAGCCCGTTGTGGTGAACCAGTACGGCGACCCGGAAAAAATTCAGCTGTCCAACGATTACGCCGTAAGCCTGTTCTATGACTACGGCACCAAGGCGCTGACGCCGGACCTGATCTTCAAACTGCAGACGTCCACCACGGCGTAAGAGAGGGGGGGGTGGACCGCATGGAGAAGTATGTGAACCGGAGCACCGGCGTGCTGCTCCAGCCTGCGCAGGAGAGCGTGGCCGCGATGCTGGCGCGCGACCCGATGTGGGCAATTTGTACACCTGAACCAGAGCCGGAGCCTGAGCCTAAACCGGAGCCGGAGTCTGAACCGGAGCCGGCAAAGACCCGCAAAGGCAAAGCTTCAAAGGAGGAATAACGGATGCAATACGCCAGCAGCGAGGACTACGCAAAATATTGCCCGGGCGGCACAGTGCCGCCGGAGGAGCAGGACGCAGCGTTGGACGCTGCCAGCCGTGACATCGACGGGCTGACCTTTGACCGTATCGTCGCGGTGGGATTCGACCGCCTGACGGCGTTTCAGCAGGAGCTGGTGAAGCGCGCCGTGTGCGAACAGGCGGAGTTCCGGTCTGTATATGCCGAGCTGCTGGCGAGCCCGTTTTCCTCTTACAGCATCAACGGCGTGGCCATGCAGTTTGACGGTGCGGGCATCGTGGAGCGCGGCGGCGTGAAAGCGCCCGCTCATGTGATGAGCCTGCTGCGCCAGACGGGGCTTACGTTTTTGGGGGTGCAGCAATGAAGTGGCCGGAGCTTGTGCCGCCGGCGGTGTGCAGGGTGCCGATTGCCGTAACGCTGACAAACGGAAACGACGAGGACGGTGCGCCGAGGGTGGCTGTGGTGGTGGAAACAATGTGCAATTACAACGGCAAAGGCGGATGGAGCGTGGACGAGCGGCGCCAGGCTGTACGATACACGGCGTCCGCGCTTTTCCCGGGCGATATTGCGCCGGAACTTGTGCATTTGACCGGATGGGCTGACGTGCTGGGCGCACGGCTTACCATTCACGCGGCAGACCGTGCGCGTAACCCGGACGGCACGGTGAACTATACCCGTTTGGAGCTGATGTAGTATGGTTGAGATCAAGCTGGATGAGGCGGCGCTGGCCCGGCTGGACGGGGCGGCGAAGGCCGCGGCGCTGGAGACGGTGGAAGCGGTAAAGACCGACCTTGTGAGCAGCCAGACAATGCCGTTTGACACAGGCGCGATGCAGGGCAGCCTGCACACGGAGCAGTTTGACGCGGCGGACGAAAGCCATACGGTGCTCCAGACGGACGGCCCGCAGGCCCGGCGGCTGTATTTTCATCCCGAGTACAATTTCCAGCGCGGGAAGAACCCAAACGCAGGGGCCGCCTGGTACGGGCCTTATGAAGCGGGCGGGGCAAAAGAAAGATTTATCCCCGACACTTTTGCGGCGCGGATGAAGGAGAAAATACCATGATGCTGGAAAGGTTGAAAAACTACATCAAAGCGAATACCGACGTGGGCGAGGGCATCCAGCTGGGCGGCATCGACGGGAATACGGAGAAATACATCGGCGTATATCCCGGGAAACCGCCGGCTGCGCAGCGCGTGTGCCTGGGTGGAGCAGAACAGACCCGCGCCGGCGAGTTTTATGCCGCGGTGCTGGTGCATTGGGGCAGGAACATGCGGTCCGCACAGGCCAAAGCCGATGCGGTATACGCTTTGTTTTATGCCCGCGGGGCCTTCGACATGGACGGCTGCACCGTGTGCGCCGTGGAGCCCGGCGGCGGGCCCGTGCCTGTGGGGAAGGACGACCGGGGTGTGTGCGAGTTCGTGATAAACCTGAAAATGACTTACATGAAGGAGTGAGAGTATGGCGGCAAAGACGGGCGTATATCCCGTATTTGAAAACAAATTCAAGATCGGTGCCTCTGCCGAAAGCCTGAACACCATTGCCGAGATGGAAAACTTCAGTGTATCCATCGACGGAAACGTGGAGGAATGGAGCCCGATGGAGCAGGAGGGATGGCTGAAACGGATGGTGACGGGCAAGGCCCTGACCATCAGCCTGTCCGGGAAGCGCTGTATCGGCGACCCGGGCAACGATTTTGTCGAGGCCAGCGCCTGGGGAACAGGTTCCGACTGCGAAGCGCATTTCGAATGGGAGTTCCCCAGCGGTGCGAAGCTGGCTTTCCCCTGTGTGCTGAGCGTGACCAACCCGGGCGGCGGCGAGAGCCGCAATGTTGCGGGATTGGAATTTGACGTAATGTCCAACGGCAAGCCGACGTTTACCCCCGCTGCCGGCGCCTGATATGCATAGGCCCCCGCTCTTTTGGGCGGGGGCTTTCTTTGAAATGAGAGGAGAAAACGACATGGGAAAATTGTACACGCTGGACGGTAAGCTGCTGACCGAGACGCCGGAGATCCGCATCGGTGAAAAGGTGTATCCGGTAGACAGCCGACAGAAAACCGTGAAAAAGATCCTTGCGCTGGCGGATGACGAAAGTGTGCCGATGGGCGAACGCATCGACGAGGCGCTGAAGCTTGCGCTGGGCGATGAAAACGCGGTTGAAATCGACCGGATGGACATGCCGTTCCCGGCTTATCAGCGGCTGTTTGAGCTTGTGATGAACGCAGTGACCGGGCAGGAGGACGAACCGGACAAGGCCCGATTTCAGACAGAAAAAGGCTGACGAGTGGTATGACCTGGACTATGACGCCGTGCTGATCGAGCAGAGCATCGCCAAACAGTACGGCATCCTGCCGGCTGCGCAGGGAGAGCTGGGCTGGGCCGAATGGGTAAAGCTCGTCGGCGGCCTGATGGATGACACGCCGCTGGGGCGCGTGGTTGCGGTGCGCAGCGAGAGCGACGCGAACCTTGTGCGCAGTATGCCGCAATGGCAGAAACAGCTGCGCACCGAGTGGGCGGCGTTCCGTGCAAAGAGGGATGTGATGCGCATGGGCGCGGCGGTGGTGCGAAGTGAAATGGATGCACTGGAGCGCATGATGGCGAAGATGTTTGGAGGTGAGTGATATGCCGGAGGGCACAGGCGTAGGCAGCGTATATCTTGACTTTGTTGTGCGCAACACGGTGGCGCAGCAGATACGGGATATCACAAGCCAGGCAGCCGCACAGGCACAGAAGGGGTTCGAGGCCGCCGGAAAAGCCTCCGGCGACGCCATACAGCGCGCTTTCAGCGGGGGATACAACAAGACACTGGAGAAAGCGCGCGTCAAGGTGCGCGAGTTGGAAAGCCAGTTTGACAGCCTGGGCAGTAAGATGGACGGCATGCGGCAGAGCGCCAAAGGAATGTTCAAAGGGCTGAAAGACCCCGGACGCGCGGCCGATCAGTTTTTGGGGAACGACAAAGCGTTCAATGCCCTGACCGCACAGCAGGAGGCTGTCAGCCAGAAGCTTCTTCAGGCACAGGAAGTTTTGCGCATTGAGACAGAGGCGGCCTCGGCGAAAGCCGCGCAGGCGCAGCAGCGCGCGCAGGAAAAAATGGCGGCAGCGGCAGAACGCTCCAAGGCCAGGCAGGAGGCGGCCGAAGCCAAAGCAGCCGCGGCGGAGGAACGTGCGCGGCAGCGTGCTGTTGCCGCAGCAGAGCGGGCAGAAGCAAAAAAGACTGCGGCCGCTGAACGCGCCGCAGCGGCGGAAAAACGGGCGCAGGCGCAGGCCGCAAGGGAGAGCGAGAAGCAGTGGCAGAAAGCCACAAAGGGCATACGCGGCCTGTTCAAAACCGTCGGCAGCACCATGAAGGCGACCTTCCTTACGGCGGGGCTGTACGCGTTTTTCCGGGCAATGAAAAGCCTGATGTCCGGCGCGGCCGGGCAGAGCAAGGAGTTCAGCGCCGCATTGGAGAGCGTCAAAAACAATCTCCGCACAGCGTTTGCCCCCATTCTCGACGCCGTCCTTCCGGCCCTGACGGCCCTGATGCAGGGGCTTGCGAACGCCACGCGCGCCGTGGCCGCTTTTATCGCTTCGATTTTCGGGCAGACCTTTGCGCAGGCGGAGGCCGCGGGCAAAAAGCTCCAAAGCGTGAGCAGCGCGGCGGGCGGCGCTGCCAAAAAGGCAAACGCCACGCTTGGCATTGACGAGCTGAACGTCGTTGATCCGGGCGGGGGCGGCGGTGGCGGTGGGGCCTCCGCCGCAATCGCAGATACCGGCGAGGAAATGACCGGGCTGATGAAGCCTTTGGAGGCGTTTTGGGCGCGTTTCAAAGAGCTTATGGCGCCTTCCATTGCCGCGTGGAGCGCTGCATGGGACCAGATACAAGGCAAGGCCGTGGAGGTATGGCCGCGGGTGCAGGCCGCTGCGCAAAACCTGTGGGATACCGGACTGAAACCGCTGGGCGATTATCTGCTGACGGATTTCGCGCCCAGCGTGGCGAATGCCTTTTCCGAGGCGTTCGCTCCCATTACGGGCGATGTGATCAGCGCGAAGCTGCAGATGTTTGCTGATTTCTTTGTGTGGGCGTGCGGTATCGTGACAGATGCGGTCAACAGTGTATTGCTCCCCGCGCTGAACCTTGTAAAGCATATCTGGACCGGCCTGATGGACGGTATCAAAGCCACCTGGGAGCAGTACGGAGAGCCGATCTGCGACGGCGTGGTAGAGGCGTTCAACTGGATATTGGATATCCTTCAAAGCCTGTGGGATACCGCGGTGAAGCCGTTCCTGCAGTACTGCATTGAAAAAGGCACGGAGCTTTGGGACCAAACGCTCAAACCGCTGTGGGATAACTTTGTGGGCATGGCAGCGGATATCATCCAGTACATCCTTACCTGGTGGAATGAGGTTCTTCTGCCTTTTATCAACTGGATCGTTCAAGTGTTCGGGCCGTACTGGGAGAAAATCTTCGAGGGCGTTGTCAATGTGGTAAAGTACGTTGTGCAGCGCATCGGCGACAGTATAAACATCGCCATCACTCTATTCCGCGGGCTGCTGCAATTTTTCACCGCAGTGTTTCGCGGGGATTGGGACGGCGCCTGGGAAGCGGTGCAGAACACAGTCGTAAAAGTGTGGGACGGCATCAAAAATGCCATCCGGAACACGGTGAACGGGATCATTGACATCGTGAACGGCATGATAGCGGGCATCTGCGCGGGCATCAACGCGATTTTGCGGGCCGTGAGCAGTGTGGCCGGAAAGCTCGGATTTGATATCTCGCCGCAGGTAACGCCGCCGCAGATCCCGCACCTGGCACAGGGCGGGTACGTGGCAGCCAATACGCCGCAGCTTGCCCTTATCGGCGACAACAAGCGCGAGGGCGAGATCGTAGCTCCAGAGAGCAAGATCGCGGAGGCCGTCGCCGCCGGAATGGCCGGGGGACTGAACGGCGCGGAGCTGCTGGCGCTGCTGGGGCAGATGCTGGAAATTCTTCGGGCGCTGCTTGAAAAAGACGAAAGCATCACCATCGGAGACGACACCATTTATCGAAGCTACGAGCGGGGAAAACAGGCGCGCGGACGGCGCGTTGTGGGAAACCCTGCATTGTTATAAGGAGGCGGTATATTTGGCATGGATCGAAACGGCGGGCGGCATTGCTCTGCCGCCTCCTGAGCTCGGGAGCTGCGGCGTTACGATCTCCACAATGGTGGACGGCGCACGCAATGGGAACGGCGATTTCATAGGGCAGGTGGTGGGCGACGACAAGCTCAAAATCGAGGTCTCGTTCGGTATGCTGACACCGTCGGAGATGCAAACGCTGCTTTCCCTGTTCGACCGCAAGCGCGGCGGGAAGTTCATCAACACCTTTCGTGTGTTCGACCCCCGTGTGAATGATTTCGTATACATGGACATGTATGTGGGGGACCGGAGCGGTACGCCCGTCCGTATCGACGCCGCACGGTGGCTTCCGGGTGCATGGAAAAGCGTCAAGGCGAATCTGATCCAGGTGTAAAAGGAGGCGGAAGGATGTATCCAGTATCTGCGGCATACCGGCACGCGATGCGCCGGCAGGTGCGCGACCAGGGATATGTACGGCTGCAGTTCGGCATCTTTGATGCCAGCGCACCGGGGGACGCCGCGGTAACGGTACCGCCGGGCACATGGTACTCGGACGTTTCGGTGCTGGATGGCGGAGAAAGCCCGGTGCGCGTGAGTTATGCAACCTTTGAGTGGGACCGCATGCGGCTGGACGGCACGCAGCGGCTGCTGCCGGAGAGCGGCGCGGAGCTTGCGGCGCAGGGCTTTGTGAGCGCGGCGCTGTGCGGCGCGGACGGCGTTTTTGCATCGCCTCCGGTGGTAAGCGTGGCGTTTGGTACGGTGCATTCCATGGCAGGCCTGACGCTGGATTTTGGGGACTGCGTGCCCGCGCAGATCACGGTGCGGGCCTATACGGCCGGCGCGCTTGCGGACACATTCGTTGTAACGGACGCGCTGGAGCCGTATTACCGCGGGGAGTTCCTGCTGGAGGATGTGGACGCGCTGGAAATAAGCTTCGACAGGATGCGCGCGCCGTACACCCGTGCGCGGCTGAACGAATTGCGGTATGGCGTGGGCTATACGTTCGGAAACGATGAGATCATCGAACTGGCCGAGAAGCACACGGCCTCGCCGCTTTCCCTCTCGCTGCCTACGGCGTCGCTGTCCTTTACGCTGTACAACGAGGAGGGGCGCTTCTCTGTGGAGGGCGGCACGGCGCTGCAGCGTTTTCTTGCGGAGGGGCAGGACGTTGCGCTGTCCTACGGGCAGACGCTGGAGGACGGCCGTGTGGAGTGGGTGCCGACGCACCCGTGGTATCTGGACAGCTGGAAGGTGGACGGCATCCGCGCCTCTTTCACGGCCTTTGCGCTGTTTGAACGGATGGGAAAGACAACGTATGAAAAAAGCGTGTTTGGCGACGGCGGCAAAACGCCGTATGTCCAGGGACGGGAGGAGTTGGAGAAGGTACTGGCCGATGCGGGCGGGTACTCTTACCGTCTCGGCAAATCCGTGACGCGCTGGATGCTCCCGCTGCCTGTCGCAACACACGCCGAGGCGGTGCAGCTGCTCGCCAACAGCAACCTTGCAGCACTGAGCGAAGCAAGGGACGGCGCCATCGTGACGAAGGCGCCCGGAGCAGGGATCACGCTGGCGCCGCTGACCTTTTCCGCGCCCGCGCATTTGTCGGAGCAGGCGGCGTTTTCGAGCGATGCGCTGACAGGGGCACCGGGCGCGGAATACGCCACGTTCGAGCAGGACTTCATGCGGCTGGACGGGACGCAGCGGATGGTACCGGACAGCGGAGGCTATCTGCCGGGCGAATGGGTATGGGAGGACGTTGCCGATGCGTCCGGGGCGTTCCCGGAGGGGAAAACAGCCGCGTTCGGATACATAGGACGGGATGCAAACAACATTGAAGAGACGGACAACTGCGCCGGCGGCGTGACGGTGACCTTTGGTCCCGGCCCGCTGCCGGAAAAATATATGTGTATTCCCGCAGGGCAGGAGAAGCCTGGACACAGCCGCAGGAATATACGCCATCAGCTCATACGGAGACGTTTGAGTTCCCGGCCGTGCCCGCGTGTTCCTGGCAGATAACCTTCGGAAAATGCGCGCCGAACCGGAGGGCGCGGCTGCTGACATGGCGGCTCAACGGTGTGGATATGGGGGCCGAGGCATACGGCGACCCGAAATACGAAATGAAGCCGCTGTTGAAAGACATCACGGCATATGTCCCGCTGGTGTCCTATTTTTCAACGGCGGCATCGGACGCGCAGCGCAGGGAGATCTATTCGGGAAAGCTGCCGTCGGACGGGCAGTGGAACCGCATCGAGCATGATCTGGCGATATCGCCGCAGCTGCGCACCGATGACGCCGGCGTAACGGCGGAGGCGAGGCACTACGGGTATGTGTCCTATGTGAAGTTTACCGCATCCACGGTGCATGACGTAGAGTTTTCCATCTGGAGCAACGGGTACAACCTGACGACGCTGGAACGCAGGCTGGATGCGAACCCGCGCGGGGAAACGTTCGACTGGGAGAACCCGGTGCTCGTGCACTGGGTGGACGCAAACTGGCCCGGGTTTCTGAACCAGATCCGGGAATATTACGCGGCTCGGGTGGTGACAACGCTGGAGACACGCGGCGACCCGCAGTATGACGTGCTGGACGTGCTGCCGCTGGAGGATGGCACATGGGGCGTTGTTGAGAGCATCGAGACGCGCTTCAGCGGCGCGTTTCGCGGGACGATGACGATACGGAAGGAGCGTGGCGTGAATGAAGCAGCCGCCGATTAAAACAAAAGAACTGTCCGGGAGCACGGTGCAAATAGCGGACGGGCAGAACTGGGAGATCGCGTCCATCACAGCCTACGGCGAGAACGCACATGGCGGTACTACGGAGGCTCCTGTGGCGCTCACGGGTATATCGTCGGTTACTGTGAACGATGATGTTACCGAGCTGCCGATTCCGCGCCCGCTGCGGCGTGTGGGAGATGTCAAGGATAAGTGCGTCACGCGGCAAGAGCATGAAGGCGTCGAAAAGCTCGTTGTGACGTACAATGTGGGCTTTGTGGAGCTGGATGGGACGGAGGATGTCACATTCCATGATTACGGAAACGGTAAAAGGCTGTTTCTCGATTTAAGCCGTAGTGCATTCGGTCAATATTCACTAGAATTTTCACACGGCGAGGTTGGTGATACGCCGACTATTGCGGGTGGCTTGGCGGCAAGTTTTAACGCGTCGGCGCTATATCGCTTGCAAATCATTGGTATCGCCGATACATGGACAGCATTAGGCGTTACAGATACAGCGACTGCGAAAACATGGCTTGCCGCTCAAAAAGCAGCAGGCACCCCCGTACAGATAGCCTACCAGCTCGCTGCGCCGGAAGTGTACGCCACGGACCCTCTGGACTTCGACAACGCAGCCGGGCCGCTTACCGTCATGACGGACGGGGAGGTTGAGGTGACGCTCACGCACCGCATGTTGACGCCCTACACCGCATGGACGATTCAGTACGATTCTGAGGGGGAATATACGGGAGACTTCTTCAATGTAGAGGACTACGACCGTATCAAGCAAAATATCGAATACCTGCGGGAGTATGCGTATTTTCTGTATGGCGGTTTTACCCTGCGGGGCATGGTGGCTGTAACGGTGGAGAGCTATGGATATGCCTCCACCATCGACGCACTGGACGCGAACCTGGAAGCCATTGCAGCGAATACGTTCCGGCCGCCCGACATGCTGCCTGTGAAGCAGTGGCGCGGCAACCAGCCGCCGCCTGGGGCCGACGACTGGAACCGCATCGAGAACACATGCCTGCTGCTTTTTGAGCAATTTGAACGGCAATTTGCGTGCCTGCCGAAGCTGGCATTTGAACTGAAAGGAAGTGCATTTTGATGGCGTTGAAAACGGATTACAAGGATTACATCCCGCCGTCCGGGGGCCGCAAGTATAAAATTACGGCCAATTCCGATGGTTCGTCATCCGTTGAAGATATTACCCAATATCAGCAGGTCGGCGATACCTGGGGTGCGGAGGATATCAACCAGGTGAATAAGCTGGTGAACGGTGCGGTGTATCCGAACCTGCTGGACAACAGCGATTATAAAATTGCTCAGGCTGGGTACAACGGCGCTCACGGCAACACAGCATACTTGTGCGACCGATGGAGTAAATACCTTGTTGATGGCAGCATGACAGATGATGGGATGCTGCTCACGCCGTCAGGGGCCGGCGCATGGATTATACAGTACAAGTTGCTAACGGATACAGGGCTGTCGAAAGGCGACACGGTGACCTTGACTGTCAGGGCTGACGGTACAGTATACAGTGGGTCTGCAACCTTGCAAATCAAATCTGCGGCGGTAGACGCGGACAGTATGGTTGATACGGATGATATTCGCGCTGCTGCATTCATCCCGGCGGGGAATACAGACCAAATCGCGGTGTATATCGTCATAAAGCAGACTTGCACGCTTACATGGACGAAGCTGGAAAAGGGAAGTGTGGCCACGCCGTATGTGCCGAAGGGGTACGGGGCGGAGCTGGCGGAGTGCATGCGGTATTTTGTCGGCGGTGTGGGTATTGGTTCTGCTGGTATTGTATCGGGTTCCACGTTCCGTGTACTCATTCCAACCCCTGTACCTATGCGCACCGCTCCGTCGGTTACGGTCAAGGTTGCCGACAACGTGGTGTATAACGGTACGTTTAAAGCGCTGAATACGACAGTTTCGAACATAACGCGGCAACGCAACGGTATACACCTGCATATCGGTATGGCAGCATCAGGCGTTAACAACTATCCGGGTATTGCATATGGTCTGCAATGCGATTTATCGGCCGATTTGTAAAGGAGTGAAACAGTATGGATGAAAAGGCAGCACCGCACAATTGCTGAGGCAAGCGCTGTCGAATCACCCATCAGGCAGGAAACCATAGGCTTCCCGGCGCATTTCTTCGCGAGAGCGCACTTCAAGCCGCCAGGCAGGGCCTGTCAGCCAGAAGCAGATTCGCCAATGCGAACATGATATTGAATTTGGCTCGCTGCTTTTCGAGCCCTCGGTATCGCGTTTTTCGAAATTGCAGCTGTTTCTTGACGACACCGAATACGTGCTCTACTTTTGCCCGAACAGAAGACTTTGCGTGTTCTACTTTCTTTGCGGCATACTGGCCGCTCTTGCTCAGCTTTTTTAATTGAGATGGACGTCGGTTAATTTTGTATTTGATCTTGCGTCCGGATTTGTTCCGAACGATCGCGTCCTCACGGTTCCCGGCTCCAAGATAGCCACTGTCGCCGTAAACGACATCTTCCTCACCGGTCAGCAGGGATGAAGTCTTCATGGACATTGGCTGGTGTCGCCTCCACTGTGTGTACCAGTCCGCTGTCCTTATCCACCCCAACATGGGCTTTATAGCCAAAGTGCCATGTGTTGCCCTTCTTGACCTGATGTGCATCCGGATCCCGCTTTTTCTCCTTGTTCTTGGTGGAAGACGGCGCGGAAATAATGGTGGAATCTACGATCGTTCCCTTTTTCAGGATAAGGCCCTGTTCAGTGAGCGCGGTAACAACTTGTGCAAACAGTTTCTCCTGCAGTCCATTCTTCACCAGCAGGTTCCGAAAGCGGCCAATGGTATCTCCGTTCGGCACCTGATTGCTGGAATCAACGCCGCAGAAATCTGAAAACGCCCGGCTGTCGATTGCCTCCGCCGCTGTTGCTTCATCACTCAGGTCATACAGATTTTGCAGCAGATACAACCGCAGCATGGTCTCCAGTGGATAGGGTTTATTGCCGCGCTCTCCTTTGTAATAGCACGGCTGGATCAGCGTAAGCCATTCCTTCCACGGGACGATCCGCTCGATCTGGGCTAGAAATTCTTTCTTCTTTGTCCGTACCTGCGCCAACTCATCACTAAGCGCAGACATTGTCATCTGTTTATCCATGGCCTTATTATATCACTTCTGGCAGTATCGCGCCTACTTTTCTGTGCGGTATTGCCAAAAATATATTGTTTATGTGCGTGCGGATGAAGCGGAGCGCATCGTGGAGATAAACAGCAGCGCGTTTCTGGCCGACACGGCGGGTTGGACGGCTATTGATGAGGGGTATGGTGACAAATACCATCACGCCCAAGGGAACTATTTCCCGCTACCATTGTACGGAACGGATGGCTGCGCGAACTACAAGCTGGGGTTAAGCATGTACGACAACATTAAAAAGTGGTACGACATGGGCCTGTGGAGCGCCGCGCAGGTGCGGCAGGCCGTTCTAAAAAATATCATTTCAGAAACGCAATATAAGGAAATTACAAGCAAAACATATTAAGGAGGCAAACATCATGACACCATTTGCAGGAATCAACAGAATTACAAGCCCTTACGGATACCGAGAATACTGGTATAATGGCCGTCTCATCAAGGAGCAGCATAAGGGGCAGGATATTGTTCCGACGCAACAGGCCGGACAGGCACTGCCCGAAAGCGCATGGGCTGTTCGGGAGGTGACGGGCGGAACGGTAACAGCTGTGAGCACAGGTTATAACGGTGGACGCGGCAATCTGGTAAAGGTGCAGACAGCGCCGGGCGTGGTCGAAATTTACCAGCACCTGAAAACCATTACCGTGAAAGTTGGGAAAACGGTACGTCAGGGCGATGTAATTGGCGTTGCTGGCAGCACGGGGCAGGTTACAGGCCGTCACCTGCACTTTGAGGTACAGGTAAATGGCACAGCTGTTGAGCCGTCCGCGTGGAGCGATTTGCCGAATAAAGCAGCTACTTACAACGGCAATGATACGCTTGACCATCCTTCGGAAGATGTGGACAAGCTTTACAAAGCTACGGTGCTTGTGGATGGTTTGAGATTGCGCCCATATCCAAAGGCGGACGACTTCAACGCTAACGATGCCATTGCAACGCTCGTTAAAGGGAAAGTATACGACCTGAAACAGACCCGAAACGGCTGGGCTTTCCTCCTTACCGATGAGGGTTCTGGAGGATGGGCGTGCATTGAAGATTCCAACGGTAAATACTTGGATATAAAGGAGGTATAACCTCCATGGAATGGACTGTTATAACAGTGCTTGTTGCTCTGGTTGGCCTGCTTGCTACAGTAGGCGCTCCGGTTATTAAACTCAACAGCAACCTCACAAAACTGACGGTGTTGCTTGATACGTTGAAAAACGACATGCAATCATATTCATGTACTTTTTGTTGCCCCACTGGGAGCCAGCTACATGGCGTAGCCGGGCACAGACCAGCATAAGGGCAGAGTTGCCGTCCGGGAAGCTGCCCACTACACGAGTACGGCGGCGGATCTCCCGGTTCAGCCTCTCAATGACATTGTTGGTGCGGATACGGGTCCAATGCTCACTGGGAAAATCACAATAGGTCAGAGTCTCCTCGATGCTGTCCTCCACCTTCTTAGC
>VOFI01000942.1_pt1 | contig 76000 bp, 107 predicted proteins | sample 5384131 | NCBI WGS metagenome assembly VOFI01 (sample SAMN12384728, study PRJNA508395) | human gut metagenome | isolation source: healthy gut H | host: Homo sapiens
TGTCCGTAGAAAACTTTATCGAATAAAAGAACTTTTCTTTAATACTAATCCTATCCGATACCAGTCTTTTCCCTTTCTTGCAAGCAGTAATCCCAGCCCAAACTTCTGGTACATAATCTGCACAATCAGAGATACTTCATAAATTCGTTACTATTTTTCAATTATAATACTCTGATAAAAATATCGAGGACCTCATTTTCAGAGGCCCTCTTAATACAAACTTTCCATGAACATCTCGAGCTTAAATCCAGAAGCAGTTATCCTGATATGTACATTAACAGATCCTGTGTATAATATTGTTAACTTCCTGATGAATTAACTCTCGACTGTACGAGAACCTTATAATAATGGATTTGTGACTGTTTTATAAGTTAACTCTCGAGAGTTAATTAATTCTCGTGTCGTTAACGATATAACACGCACAAACCGCATAAATAAGCCATTTATTTGGAACGAGAGTTAATTTTACAGGAAGTTAAGAAATACTATAAATGAGCAAATTTGAAAAATTGCACAAAATTATCCTGCTAACTTCATAAATGCGTGAAAATCATTACTTTCTTTTTGCACATTGGAAGAGATACTGATATTTTTCTGTCTGGATCGTGCTTCTGATTCGCTGGTAGCCTTTTTCAAAAGAACAGAATTCACCAGTCCCTGTCACACACATAAAATGTGCCATTGACATAAGAAGCCAGTATCTTCGGACTCCCTGTGCAGAACGTATCTGGTAGCTGTCCAGTGCCAGTTTATTCTTACACTGACGAAAAAATATCTCTATTGACCACCGGTAGACATAATAAGACAGTGTTTCGTTCAATGATAATGAAACGTCTGTACTGAGAAAAGCACGCAGTGCTTTTGGATTTCAAATGCTTTTTCCGGATAACTTAAAGAACTACGGCATTTTCAATACCGTTGAGTTTTCCCTCATAACGATACACGTAATATTTTTGTTTTTTCACTGTCACAAGGCGAAATTGGAACGTGTGGACGTTAAAAAAGCAGCAAACTCATTAAGTTTCTTTTTTGAATCCAAATGGATAAAGCATCCGGTTTGTTTTCAGTGCACCTATGGTATGAAATCCTCCGGCTGCGAAAGTGTTGATTATTTTTTTCAGAAGTATACCAGCAGGAAAGCATAACAGCAACTGCCTGGTGTCCGTAATCCTGTTTCCCCTTTAAATGGGATTGGTGAAAGTACGCGTCTTCAATTGGATGCAGAGCCTGTGACGAAGGCTTTGTTTTTGAAGCTGTCGTATCATCTACAATACAGAAAAAAGGCTTTCCGGTGCGAGCTGCTTCTGAATAAATAATCTCTATAACAGAACGTTTTAACGTATCTGAAAGTGAGGAATCATCCCATTTTCCTGAATTAAGGAAATGTGCGATCGTAGTCCTGTGACAGGAACTGTTTTTAGCAAAGTCCGTGGTTTTCCCATGGTATCCTGAAAAAGAAATATGCTGATCAGAATGCTCATAAGATGATTTATCACTCGATTGGAATAAAATTTGTATAAGTTTAATTTCTTAAGCTGGTTGTATATGAATGTAGAATGATGTATAGTATTTGCGAGAGACACCTTCTTTCGTAAATGTTGCAAATGTTTGTTTAGGTACTTTCATTATACAAAACACGAACTTGCTCATTTATAGGAATCAAAAAAAGTAAAAAAATACTTAAATTGATTACATTAATGGCTCAATATATCTAGCTTTATTCTTTTTATGCAAAAATCACGAACTTGCTCATTTATAGTTAATATTTCAATTTCCCTCTCTGTTAATACCTCAATATCTGGAATTTTATTATAATATGTTTTATTACAAAGAACTCTCTTTAATCTTTCTACTAATTCCTCCATAGAAACAGACTTATTTATAAAATCCGCAGCTCCTTTGTCAAATGCCATCTTTTTTGTATATAGGCATATCATACGAAGAAAGTATAACTACTTTTGAATCTGGATTAATTGATAATATATCTGCCAATATTTCAAATCCTCATTCTCCCTTTCAACATAGTAGCAAAGTGATACAAATTGACTCTCTATCAGTAATTTCTTTAAACTCTCTCCAAATAATCTATGATCATCAAATAGTAAAATTTTCACTAATCTACCTCCAGCTCGACACTAGACCATAAAATGCCATTTGAATAATTATATGTCAATTTCCCATTGTTTGCCTCTACAAGCACCCTCAAAAGTAGCACACCACCTTTAGACTTGAAAATATTTTCATAATCTATTGCACTCGCCCCATCACTCTTGCAGTTAATTATTAACACCATATTTTCGTCCAATTTTATTTCGTATTTGATATAAGTCGCATTGGAATGCTTAAAAATATTGTTAATCAATTCCTTACTAATCTGTAACAGCATTTCTAAATGCACTTTATTTTTTAGATATTTTTCTGCTTTTTCATTTATATCAATTTTTAATTGAACTTTCTTATTTGGATATATGGCTTGTATAGAATTTAACATATTTTCTAAATTAATATAGGCACCATATTCCAGAAAAATATTTGCCGAATAAAAATTCATCATTTTCCTTGCACGATCTTCCAGATTTAATAAAACCTTTTTCGATAGCACAATATCCGGTTGTTCTAATGCTAATAAATTGTAAGATGCTCTGATATCCTGGACAATATCATCGTGAAGTATTCTTGAAAAATTCTCTCTTTCAGTATTTATATACTTTGTTAAAAAAAAAAGGAACTTATTTCTCTATAAAATTCTTGCCTATCCTCTATATGTATCATAGTTAATATTTCAAACAATAGCATAAAAACCTGGAAAATCATATTAAGGCAAAATGAATCCCAATCAAAAATATAAGATATATATACTACTAGTGGTATCCATAAGGTTAAAATATATTTTGACTTCTTTGCAGAAGTCGGAAGTATATGTACATATTTGAAATTTATCCATTTATACTTAACAAAAATATCTACCGCCATGCCCAATACTATCATAAACGAAGAAAAAAGGACAAACCGATTAATGTAAAAAAGCAATCCCAAAAAAATAAGAAATAAGAACAGTTATTTCTTCCTTATATCTTTTCCTGGCTAATAAATTCCTTGCCTTATACAATAAAAAATAATACAAATGCGATTTCAAAAATTATAATACCTGTTCTATGTATCATGGAACTACAGAATAATATAGGAACTGTATAATCAATACTATCCACTATATCTTTTTTTTTTTTTTGTGATGTCATAATATATACATATAATGCACTAATAAAACAAACTAACAATATCATAGATAATGCATTTATCTCTACAGCATCATTTGTAATCAAATTAAATTTATAAAAAAAACTCCACATAACAATTATAGCTATATGGAGCAGAATATATATGCTGTACTTACTCTTCATACTCTTTTTCACCCACATCACTGAAACATCATTTACCGTATCTAGTAGTATGCCATTACAATTCTCTCTTTAGTGGCCATTCGCAGAACAAATACACTAACACACAAACTTATTACATACTTTATTATAACAGTTAAAATAAAATTATTGCTCCAGGAATAAAACATACTCTCAATAATTAAAATAAAAAAAAATAAAATACTGATATACGCAAAGAAATTCCCTTATATTTATTCATATCTCTTATAACCAAAATAACTGCATTAATAATTATACTGCTTAATAAGGTAAATGTAAAAGAAATCAAGTATTTGGGCAACATCAGGTGATCCTATTTTTGTATATAGTAATACCTAACAGTGGCATAAGAAGTAAGAGAGTTGATATCCACAAAGAAACTGTATGATTAATAAGGATAGATTGAAGCCTAGTCCCATTTGCAATCAACCACTCTATTCTTCTTGTGATTTTTTCCATTTGTAGTAAATCTTTACTTAATTCACAGGCAAATATAATATATAAAAAAAATATACCCCTTCAAAGCATATCAATATAAGTATATGAGCCAATTATTTTTTTCCTGCCCTTTACTAAATAAGGTTAATATACCAAAATAATTGCTACTAGACTCATAAAAACAAAATTACCTGTTAAAATTTTTTTCACATGAATCCTAATAATAGTCAAATCCATTGTCCAACACTCCTTACAACACTTTCATTGTCTAATTTAGAAATCTTTCTGAAAGAAATAACAGCTAAAATTGTCGCACCAATTATATTCAGAATAATAATAAAAATATACATACTAATATTTAAACCTGATACAAATTCAACAATTTCATTCGCACACATAGCACTAATATAAATCAGAAAAAAATTTCCAAAAAAGACCATATTTTTAAATAACTTATATTTTTCTACAGAAAATGTAATTGTATTGAAAAATAGAACTTCAGTGTAACTCATTATTACTGTCGATATAAAAAAGGCTATAATACCAAAAAATGAAATTTTAAAATCTATGAGATAATAACCTAATACAAATATAATAAAAGGAATTATAATTGATGCTTTTAAAATTTGTATTGTGTAGGCCTTAATAATAAACTTTAAATCAATCCCTGATGCTAAAAAAAACTCCATCCGTTTACTCATTTTATCTTTCACTGTCAAATCTATTATTATAGAATTTGCCTGAAGAAGAGTACATCCTAAAAGAACTACAAAAAAAACTAAAATAAGATAATCTGTTCCTTTTGAATAAAATTGATCCTGTTGAAATACAACCAACATCAGTGTCCCAAGCACTCCTACTCCTAACATATTAAAAATTGTAGATTTACTCTTAAATATAATATAAAAAACAGCTTTTTTAATATTATTCATAATCTCCACCTTCTTTTATAAATAACTCTTCCAGTGTTGTCCCTTTTTATGTTATCTATATCCTCATTGAAAACAACCTTACCATTTTCAATCATAGTGACATAATCTGCACTTTTCTCAATTTCACTTAAATCATGAGATGTAATCAATATTGTTTTTCCTTCTTCCTTTAGTTTCTGGATAATCTTTCTTATTTCAACACGAGACAACGGATCTACCCTGATGTTGGCTCATCAAGGTAAATAATCTCACTGTTGATTAGTATAACGATTAGAATTGACAATTTTCTTTTCATTCCTTTTGAATACGTACTAACACGTTTCAATAAATGTTCTGTAATATTTAATGAATCACTATATTTCTTATAGTCCTTTACGTAGTATCCAAAATACAACCCAAAGATTTTCAAGTTCTCCAAACCTGTTTTATCCTCATATAAATAATCATTCTCAAGCAACATTGCATGTTTACCCGATACAGATATTTTTCCTTCATCTGGTTCGTATAATCCGGTGAGTAAACGCAATAGTGTAGTTTTTCCTGCTCCATTTGCTCCTATCAAGGCATGGACAGAATTTTTCTTGACAGTAAAATTAAAATTTTGAAATAATTTCTTACCATCAAACGCTTTTGAAAGATTGTAAATAGAAATAATATTTGTCATTATATTAACAGCCTCCTAAACTCATTTGGTATATATTGGGAATACCATGCACAATTTTCAAAGCCTTTTTCTTTAGCAGCTACTAACCCACGTATTATGCAATAACTACAAAAGTACTTTTTTCACACCCTGAGCATTCTTTACTTGTATAATCTGGAGCTTGTATACCACGAATCATATTCATTAATTGATAATTATTTGAAAACAACTGTCCGATATCCTCTTTAAATACATTTCCCAAAGATTTAATCACTGTCTGGTTATCCATTGCACAAAATTTGATTTCTCCCTCTGGCGTTATTGAAGGATTCGATGTAAATGCTCCACAATTCTTTTGCGTTGCTATTTCCGTCTTTAATTTTATATAAAAACCCTTTTCCATATCGGGTATTAATGTTTTCTATTACTTTACCAACCCTTTCATGTTGTTCTAATGTCTTTAAAAGCAAATTATTTTTATCCTCTAAATCAGCTCTTCCCATAGGAGTAATTGCTGATATACCATAAGTTTCGATACCTGCTTCTTTTTACCCATCCTGCAATATTTTCAATTTGGTCAATGTTTTGCGGTGTTACCATTGTAACAACTCTCATCAGTATTCCTGAATTATTAATTCTCATAATTGTGTCTTTAACACGGTGAGTAATATTGGGTATTTGTGTTCCCATAAACCAATTTATATAATCATCATTATCTCCGTGTAAATCGATTTGTACAACTGTCTGCTCCTTATGTTCTGCAATCAGTGCGAACAATTCTTTATTCCAAAATAAACCATTCGATAGTATACTTACTAATGAATAGTCAAGATTATACGCTTCATTCAGGATTTCTAAAAACCTCGGATGACACGTGACTTCTCCACCTGTAAATTCTACTACTCTTGTCCCTGCTTTACGTGCATCCTTAAGTAACTTCTTTATTTCCTCTGTATTATCTTTAAATGCATTCGTTGCACAATATTCTCCATAACAGTGCAAACACTTTGCATTACACCTATGTGTAATTTCTACAGAAATAGCTGATGGATACTGTGTTTTTCCATTTCCAAGTATTGGTATTTCTATTGGATTTGTTTTTTTAAATACTCCACAGAAATTCCTGGATTTTTCTCCAATTCATTCAAAAAAATTATTTAATTTATACTTAGCCTGTTCTTTCTTCTCTAAATGACAACTGATCATCATGTCAACTAGATCATCAAATGTTTTTGTCCCATTTAGGTTACGTATAATTTCTAAAGCATCTTTGTTAATGCGATACAATGATTCACCCATCTTTTCATAACGGTTATTTATTACAAGAATATAAGAATCTCTTTGTCTTTCTATTGCTTTTACGTTAATTAATCTCAGATACATACCTTCTCCTTATTGTTGTTTAACCTACAATATAATCAATCTTATTTCTATTATCATCTGTAATTATTTTATAGAAAGAACAGGAAGTGAGAATTATTACTATCTAGCGGTAAAATCTCACTTCCAGTCTTCTGCTTGTTATGATTTATTACTCAGAAAAATCCAACAAAGCCTGCTGCACCCGCTGCGCAATTGCGGATGGTCCACAGAACATACACCCTGTACATCCTGCACATAATTTACATCCGTTTCCCATTGGTGAAATACTAGGATTCATGGCATTTCCTCCTTATGTATATTCTCGACTTTGTTATCGAGTGACTAAATTATATATTAGCTTTACGACATTTACATGAGTAATTACTGCAATGTTCTTAGATTATGTCGATTATGCCATTAAGCTTAATCATTAAAAGCTTTATTTACTACTATAAATATAATATTCCTATTTCCATTTATTCCCCTCTAAATTCAAGATCATATCTTTGGAATGCGATTTCGAAATCTTTACGTCTTCTTCTTGCAACATTTATTTCTTATCCATTTATATTTATTGTTCCTTTTTTATAAGAATCAACATTCATTAAATTTACAATGCCGCTCTTACTAATTCTTATAAATAAATTTCTATCCAACATGTCTTCCAGTTGCACGAGTGAACAATCTCTTCGCATTGTTTTGCTTCCTACTGTGCATATCTTCTGCATTCTTACAGTGAAGATCATGCATCAGTCTGCCTAATTCTGTATCCTCTTGTTTCTTAGAATTTACATAGATAATATGAGCTTCATCCTTAAAATTCTCACTGACTTCTTCGATTTTCCTGTCTATATGATAAATCGGAAGTCCGTATCCAAGTGCATCGTCTCTGGTGATAAAAATCACGTAGCTTTCCGGAAGGTCATCAAAATCCTGTCCTGGATTTAATGTGTTCATATCCATCAGACCACTATGATACCTTGCTCTTTTGGGAGATGCCCCTTCGTTGTCCTGTTGGATTTCTACATCCATCTGCTTGCCTTCAGAATTTCTGGCAACACAGTCCAGAATAGCTGAACGCCCCTGCAAATTCTTATAGTCTTTCTGCAGAACTTGATCAATCACTTTCAGATCCTTTTTATTCATAATTACCTGCAGAACATATTCTGTACATTCCCGTTTCTTGTATACATTCCGCATAAACACATCGCTCATGATGGTAAGATCTTTTAAGAAACCCTTGTATCTTTCGTAACGTGTTTCCAATTCTTCTGTTTTCACGATTTCTTCTTTCGCCACGTCCATTCTCGCCTCCATTCTTTGCTATGTCAGGATAGGTTCCTAAATGTCTCCTATCCCAATTTCATCTTAACATCAAAATCAGCTTTTCACAAGCCACTATTTTATCCTACACCACTTGAAAACAATAATTTCCAATCAGTTTCATCCAACTATTATATTTATTCTTTTCACACACCTTTCGACAAATTTCATTTTCCATCAATACACAGAACATCTTATCATAATCAAATGCCCAAACAGCACCATTCACATGGTTTTCCACTGCTTTCTGATCTATGCTTTTCAAACGTGTGGCCATTTTCTCAATTTCTCCATTTCTCAAGTTACCGATATTTTTACATATAAACCGAAAGAAATTCAACGTTGCATATTCGTCATGCCAATGGAATTCTTCTGGATTGTTTTTAATTTTACTGGCTCGCTGCTGTTCTTTGATTATCTGAGCAGCTACACCTTTCATCGAATCTTCGTATCTCATATTACTCACCTACTCTTCCTCAACGCCCAGTGACGGTTTAAATCTTTTATCCTTTGCCTGCGGTACCACGATCTCGTAAAAATAAAATCCTAAATATCCAAGTGCCTGCTTCTTCATTTTATAAAAAGAAGTCCTGCCTATTCCTAGCTCCTGCTGTACTTCCACATCTGTCTTATTATAATGACTGCAAAAACAGGAATGAAGGATTTCACTGAGCATCACACCATTCGGTGCATAGAACTTCACCAAAGTCATTCCCCGATAGATCATGTCCGACAATCCATAAATAATCATCAGATTATTCATCTCCCGGTGCATCTTTGGCACATTCAGCTGGTTGTTATAAATGCTCAGATAACTCAACGCATATGCCATATCTTCATTGATTTTCTCCTGGCACTCCATATCCAGTTCTTCTAACACAATCTGATTTTCCAAAATCAATTTCTGATAGCTTGTCATCAATTCTTTAATATCAGTATAATGTCTTTCGATTGTAACTTCCAGATAATCCTGTGCATGACTTGCCATCTGGAAGGTAATTTCTTTCATTGATTTAATTGCATAATCTCTGTCTGTCATCAGTTTCAAAATCTCCTTATCATCATCACACTAACTGGCGGTCTTTCAGACCAGTTCGCTTTCCCCATGATTTTGATGGGAAGCAATTACTTACTACAACTTGCAGAAGCGGATATCCAAAAGGCATTGTGGGAGCTGCCTTTGCTGACCGAAATCCATCTTCTTATGTAAAACCTGCAGGAATATAAAGGGAAAGTGACTATCCCTGCCGATTAATAATCCAAATAATATCGTCTATACCAATCTCTCCTTATGCTGTTTTTCTCTCCATAAACCATTTATCCACTTCGTAAAACAAGTGGTTTTCCTGCCCCTGTATCATACAGGTGTACATCATTCCTACACCGCCTGCCTTTCTGCTGGCGCATCGCTCAATTTTCAAAATTCTGTCAATACTATATTTTCTTCCATCCTCCCATGTAAAAAATATGGGAACCAGCCGTCCGTCTTTCCGGAACTCTGCCACTACATCTACATATACTTTGTTCATGCCGACACCTCACTATAAAATCTCGATTGCTCTTGGCGATGCCGGGATTCTGCGGATATATCCATTTTGCTCCAACTGCTTGATTCTGGAAAAAGCAGATGATGTTGATTTCACTCCGATCAATTTTCCAAATTCCCGTACTGTCGGCGGATATCCATGCTCCTTCGTATAATCCAAAATACACTGATAACTTTCTTTCTGTTTTCTGGTTAATGCTTTTTTCAAATCTATCCCTCCAATTACCCATGAAAATAACTGTGTGGATGGATCGTGTGCGTACCAGCGTCTAAGTGGGATAAGACTTTATCCTGATACATTGCCGCTCGCTGTATACTGAAATAACCAAACCGTCGTCTGATCTCATCTACAGTACGATCCAGCTTCTCTAACTTTTCCTTTTTCTCCTGATTTCCAAATAAATCCAACTGCACGGGAATATCATCTAACACAAGATCCGCAGCTCGGATTCCCAGGCTTCTAATGGGATGTTCCCATTTGTAATTATCTTTAAATAGCTGAAATGCTGCAGTTACAATCTCATTTGTAATATTCGTTGGCTGTCGTAAATGTATCTGTCTGGAAAAACTATACAATCGATTATCTCGAACTGTAATTTCTACTGTTTTGCATTTAAATCCATGTTTCCGCAATCGTGCAGCTACACTTTCTGCCAATGCTATTTGAATGATCCAGACATCCAGATCATTTTCCAGATCTCTCGGTGTTGTAGTGCTATTACCTATCGACTTTACTGGTGCTTCATATCCTTCCTTGCAAACCGGATCTTCATCCCAGCCATTTGCGAAAGCCCATAATACATTTCCTATTTTTCCAAAATGGCTCTCTAACAACTTTTCGTCTGATTCCGCAAGTTGCCCGATTGTCCGGATTCCAAGTTTTTGCAATTTCTTATTTGTCTGTCTTCCGACATAAAGCAAATCTGACGCTGGAAGCTGCCATATCCTGTCTTTATAATTTTCTCGATTAAACTCTGTGATTGCATCCGGCTTTTTATAATCTGAACCAAGTTTCGCATAAATCTTATTCCAGGAAATTCCAATACTCACTGTTACTCCAAGTTCGTATTTAATCCGATGGCTGATTTCTCTCGCAATTGTCATTCCGCTTCCTTTCAGATTTCCACTATCTGATACATCCAGCCAGGCTTCATCAATTCCATATGGCTCAATTTTATCTGTATACTCTGAATAGATTTCCCTTGCCATTTGTGAAAATCGCAAATATAAATCCATCCGTGGCGGTACAAAAATAATTTCCGGGCAAACCTGTTTCGCCTGCCATAATGCCATTCCGGTTTTTACACCTTTTTTGCTTTGCAATATAATTTGCTGTCAGCACAATCCCATGCCGGGCTTCCGGATCGCCACCTACTGCCAGAGGCATTCCTGCAAATTCCGGATGATGCAGCATTTCTACACTGGCATAAAAACAGTTCATATCACTATGCAGGATCACACGCTCACTCAAACTTTTCACCTCCCAGCTGCTTCTTTCAACATAATGTTTTATCAATTTCTGTATGTTTAGTATATATCGACATTCCGGAGATAGTCAAGCGACATCTTGGTTGTATTTTCTCCATTTCGGAGATTATTGTTGATTTTATTTCTAACATACGGTATAATGCATATAGAAAATTCAAATAGAAATGAGGCGAACAAATGCGTGATTTCGGGGAAATATTAGCAGAAAATAGAAAAAAAAGAAAGGATACTCTCAATCAGATCTGGTAGACCTGCTTTCTCAGGAAGGTATTCAGGTCACTACAAAAGCAATCTCCAAATGGGAGACCAATGCACGAGAACCAGCTTTACATGTTTTCCTGACACTTTGCCAGTTACTTGATATCGAAGATATATATGAATCCTTCTTTGGAGAAAATCCATATAACATTATGAGTGGATTGAATGAAGAAGGCAGAAATAAATTGATTGAATTTGCTGATATTTTGAAAGCTTCTAAAAAGTTTTCTCCACTGTCTGCAAAGATTATCCCATTCCATCATCCTGTAGAAATTACCTGGGAACCAGTTTCTGCTGGTACTGGAAATTACCTGGAAGATTCTGTAAAAGAAACTTATGACGTAGGACACCTTGCTCCTGAGCAGACTGACTTTGGTGTACGGATCTCCGGTGACAGTATGGAGCCACTTTATCATACAGGCGATGTCGCATGGATTCAGAAAAAAGATTCTCTTGCTAATGGTGAAATTGGAATCTTCTATCTCAACGGCAATACTTACATCAAGGAATTACACGATGAGCCAGATGGTGTTTATCTGATTTCTTTAAATCAAAAATATCGTCCTATCCAGGTTTTGGAATCTGACTCTTTTTAAAATTTTTGGAAAAGTAATCGGAAAATGCAAAGGTGCAGAAATTCCGGGATTTCATTAGATTTCAACAGCAGGTTCATGATCCTGCTGATAACAATAAACAAAGGAAGTGATTGAATGGCAATCAATAATACACTAAAAGATATTCGTGAAGAACGGAATCTCATTCAAGCAGATTTGGCTGAAGCCATAGGTTCCTGCAGCCAGACTATAGGCCGCATCGAACGTGGAGAACGTAATCCCTCTCTTGAGATTGCAATCCGGCTGGCACATTACCTGAAAGTGCCTGTAGAAGATATTTTTCAAGTTGAAGACTGAAGCACAACAGCCAGAAAACCGAGGAGTAAAATCCCCGGTTTTCCTTTTGCTCAAAATCAGTGTAATCCTTTTACGAAGTCCACTGCGTTTTTCATATCTTCTTCATTCGGATGGCCTTTAGCAATACCTCCAACCAGTTTGAATGGTCCAAATGTATCATATCCTTTGCAGCCAAATTTCCCAACTACACTGGCATGTTTTTTATCCAAAATCTGCTCTATGGATTTATAATTCGCACTTCCACCATAAGTACAGATCAGAAATATCTTTTTTGTCGTCCGGTAGATTCTTCTCTGCAAATTTCAATATCGACTGATGAAACTTTGAAAAATAGATTCCTGATGCAAATCCAATCATATCATAACTGCTCAAATCTGCATCTGACTGTTTTACTGCATCAATCAAATCCACCTGACATTCTTCTGCTATGCTCTTTACTAGTTTTTCTGTATTTCCATGATGTACAGATGCATATACGATTGCTTTCTCATTTGTTTTCCTTTCTGCCTGCTCCATCAATCAGGTTATAACTCATATCTAAAAAGTCCAGTACCTTTGCTTCACTGACCGAACCATCCAGTAAAATCGTAATCCAATGCTGCTTATTCATATGGTGTCCAGGTAAAAATCCATAAGTCTGAATAAGCATATTTGTCATGTCCGGATCACACTTTACGTCCATAATATCAACCGGCTCTCTTCCATCTAATCCCAGTTTCGATTTTTCAACCGTCATGATCACTGCATACCATTTCCCATTTTTATGTCGGAGTACTGCACTGTCCGATAATTTGCTCCATAAATATTCCGGCAGTGTGCCATACTGTTTCTGCACATATTCAAATATTTCTTCTTTCTTCACAATCCATTCAACTCCTGATTCTTCTGATATCCTGTCCATAATCTTACCACATTTTCGTTTCCCATACTACCTGCCAAATTCTTTTGCATTTTCCCGGTTCTCCTGACTTTAACTAATAGAGGGATAAAACAGCAAGGACAGGAAGTGAGGATACACTTCCGGAAAATCCCAATTTAGGGTACCCTACCCTAAATTGAAAAACGCTGAAAGCAACGATACAACTGCCCTCTCAGAAAGGAGACCCCGCCAATGGCTGAAAGAAAGAGAAACAAAGAAATCCATTTCTATGTCACCGAAGAAGAACATAAGCTTATCCGCAGAAAAATGATAGAATCAAAGAAAAAACATGGGAGCTTATCTTCGTAAAATGGCAATCGACGGTTACATCGTCAACACCGATACCACTCCACTGAAGAAGCAGTATGAGGAAATGCATAAGATTGGTGTGAATATTAATCAGATTGCAAAGAAAGTAAATACCACCGGAGATCTGTATCCGGAAGAAATGCAAGAATTGAAAGAGATGGTGAAAGAATTATGGCGTATCTTAAGATCTTCCCCGTTAAAGTAACAGACAAGAAAGCACTGGACTACATCACAAATCCAGATAAAACAGATGAAAAACTGTTAGTTTCCAGTTTTGGCTGTTCCCCGGAAACTGCAGATCTTGAGTTTTCTATGACAAGAGAAATGGCAAAAAAAAGAATGGAATGGACAAAGGTGATAACCTGGCATTTCATCTGATCCAGTCCTTCAAGCCTGGAGAAGTTGATGCTGAAACTGCCCATCGCTTAGGCCAACAATTTGCAGACGAAGTACTGAAAGAAAAATATGAATACGTGATCAGTACCCATGTTGATAAAAACCACATTCACAACCACATCATCTTTAATGCTGCCAGCTTCGTTGACCATCACAAGTATGTTTCCAATAAGCGGAGCTACCATAAGCTCTGCAGAATCAGCAATCGTATCTGCCATGAAAATGGACTCGCCACCAGTATGCCAACCGGAGAAAAAGGTAAAAGCTATAAAGAAAACATGGAATACCATCGTGGGACTAGCTGGAAAGCCAAGCTGCGTGTTGCGGTTGATAAGGCAATCTGGACTTCCATCAACTATGAGGAATTTCTGCAAAAGATGCAGTTAGCAGGATATGAAGTTCGACAGGGAAAACATCTATCCTTCCGTGCACCGGAGCAGAAAAACTTCACTTATATGAAATCTCTCGGAAGCTATTATTCAGAAGAAAATGTCCGCATTCGCCTGGCTAAAAATCGTAGCAAAGTGAAAATTCCAAAGCATCTGTCCAGAGAAGCTCGCCTGTATGTCAATATTTCCACGTATGTTACGACTGGCAATCGTGAAGGATTTGAACGATGGGCAAAACTCAATAATCTGAAAAGAGGCTGCTCGTACCTTCAACTATCTTTCCGAAAATAACCTGCTGAATTATGAAGATTTCCAGCAGCATCTTTCTGATGTTAATGCTTCTGTTAAAGCGGCTGAGCAGAGAATAACGCAAATCAACAATGATCTGAGCACGCAGAAAGTCATTCAAAAACACTGTGATTCTTACCGGCTCTGTCGTAAAGTGATTGAAGATTGCAAATCTGCTAAAAACCCAAAAGCATACCGGACCAAACATCAGGCAGAATACCCACTCCACGATTCACTAAAAAAGAGCTTCCTAATAGACAGAATCTCGGTGTTACCAAAATCCCATATATTTCAAAATAAAGCTTTCTTTTTTAATAAAATCCAGAATTTTAAAAGCTATGAAATTGAAAATACTTGAATCTGAACAGGCTAGGCCTACTATTTGTTCGGTTTTTATATTATAAATATGCAGCATCATAATATGTAACCATTTTGCATAAAATAGTCTCTATTGTATCTTTATATGTATTCAATACAGTATCATCATCTTTTGATAAATCATTGTATTCTATTGTTTTGTTAGTCGCTATCGTTCCTGTAATTTGATGATCCAAGCCATAGTCTATATTAAAAGTGTATTGTTGCTCATCATAATTCAAAAGAATATTACAAGAGAACTTCTCATTTCTATATGTTGAAGTAATCTGTTGAAGATTAAATCCGAATTTCATAAATGGTAATTTTTGATTTGGCAACTCATATATTATATCTTCATCGTACAGTACATAGAGTCCATTTTCCAACTCAAATCCCAAACTTTTAACATTAGACAAAGCCTTCCTCTTTTCTCACTGCATTTATTTTCCAAATCCCAAAACAGCTACATAAACACATCCTATAATACAGAAAATCGGTAATATTCTTTTTAAAGTACGAAAAATTTTTTGTGTCATATCTATTTTGCTTACAAATTTATGATCCTCATTTAATAATGAATCCAGCGAGAAATTATATGTATTACAAATAGTTATGAGCAGCTGTAAATCAGGCATACTTTTTTCATTTTCCCAACTTGAAACAGTCTGCCTTGTAACACCAAATTTATTAGCATACTCCTCTTGCGTCATATTATTATCTTGCCTTGTTTTCTTAATCATTTCTGCTATGGTCATTGAACTTGTTTTTTACCTCCCGTTAATTATCATAATCTCTCGGAATCTTTAGCTCAGTAAAATCAAGGCTTGCAGATTCCTTTTTTATTAAAATCCCCCACTTTTTGCCCAAAAGTCTTGACAAATCGCTCAAAATTTGCAGCGAAGCCGATTGAATATATTTTATTTTCATCGACTGGAGGGCGATTTTTATGTCACCTGTTAATTCCGGCGGTCATACCGCCTATCAAACTTTTGTACTCGAAAACCTTCGTAAATATTATCCGGATCCCACTGTTTTTGCTAAATCAACATGGGACATCATCGAACGTTTCTGGAATCTCGATCTTTCTTATACCGATGAACTGCTCCGCAGCAAATACTCTGTCTTTGGTCCAAAACCAAGGACTCCTTCCTGTATGCAACGTTCTTATCTTCTTTCCATTGATTTTAAAGTCCATTCCCTTACCGATTGGGCTGCTCAATTGAAGATAAATCCACTCTATGCAATCCTCAGCGGATTCCAGTTTGGTGATACTCCCGGTGTCGGCACTTTCTATGACTTCCTTGACAGGCTTTGGGATTCTGATTCTGATAATCTTTCTCCTCATATCCATCCTATAAAAAAGAAGAAGGTCAAAAACCAAAACAAAAAGGCGATAAGGCAGAACCCATTGAAAAAGTCACAGTTGAACAACTTTTCCAATCTATGGAATATTCTTCTTTTTCCATAGATGAACAGCCTTATACTTCTCTTTTCAAGATTTATGATCATGAATTTTTATCGGTCTCCATATCCAAAGGATTGATTGATATCTCCAATCTTTCCATTGCCGGCGATGGAATGCCTGTTACAACATCTGCACGCGAACGGAAGCACCGTATTTGCGAATGTTCCAAAAATGGAATTACTTCCTGTCATTGTGACCGTTACTTTTTCCCAGCCGGACTGTGACATCGGTTATGACTCTTCCAGAGACTGTTTTTACCATGGCTACCACTTATATATATTGGTTGCAGCGAACTCAGAAAGCGACCTGCCTTTATTTCCTTTATTCACTCCTGCATCAAAGCATGATTCTCATGGGTTTTTGGAAGCTTACTTTCGTTTCAAAGCTTTTCTTCCTGATTTTCATGTCAGAAAATGGCTTTTTAGATTCCGCTCATGATGCCATGTCTTATTACTTATACTGTCGCAAGAATGATATTCAGCCTTTCATTGATTTAAACGAAAAGCGGGGAATCAGCAAGAAATACAAAGATGATTTTACCATTGGAAAAGATGGTGTCCCTATCTGCAAAGCAGGACGAAAAATGAATCATGACGGTTCTGAGCCTTCAAAGACATGGTTAAAATTCCGTTGTCCGCTTGCCAGCCGTAAATACGGATGTTCTTGTAGCACGAAACTCCCTGCTCAGACTCCAAATATGGGAAAACCGTTCATTTTGCAATGAAAGATAATCCAAGACTGATCAATTTTCCGCCTCGTGACAGTGAAGAATGGAAACTGGAATACAATGCCAGGACTTCGGCTGAACGTTCGAATAAACGTGAAAAAAAAGACTTTCAATTAGAAAGCGGCAGACACCGCTCAACTAAGATGTGGTACTGCCGCCTGTATCACATCCTCATGCTTCAACATTTGGATGTCTGGGATTTGCCCTTTGAATCCACCCTAGCAAAGTTGATTTTAAATGTGGCATAATCCTTTGATCATTATACACTATTTTTCAGGCATGGCGACAGTTATGTCTATTTTCCATGTTCTTTTTTCTGTTTCGAATCATATTTACTTTTCAAAGTACACACATTTCGGCTGTTACCGATAATAATCACTCAGGATTCCGAGAGATTATTATCTGATTATATTCTAAGTTATTTTCTAATAAATGTGAATGCTTATTTTTATGTAGCTTTCCAGTACTATCAATAAATAAAACTATATCATTATCATTTAGCAGATTTGCGTTATGCGAAATAATTATACATGTTTGTTCCAGGAGTTTTTTTCTTATATAATCTATTATAAGATTCTCACTTTCAAAATCCAAATGACAGGTTGCCTCGTCAAATATATATATTGGAACATTTCGCATCATAGCTCTAGCAAGAGCAACCCGCTGTTTTTTCACCACCGGACAAATTAGTGCCATTCTCCGATAAATAGCTATCTAAACTAAGAGATCTGGAACTCATCATTTGACTAATTCCCATTGCCTCAATAACTTCATCGAATAATAGTTGGTTACAATCCTTTTCCCACATTAAAATATTTTCTTGAATTGAACCTGAAAATATTTCGGATTCCTGAGATAAATATAGGACTTGTTTTGATAAATCAGAAATGTTTAAATTTCTGTCATTCCCCCATATGATTTCCCCTTTATTATATTTTACCAATCCAGCGATTGTTTTTGCTAATGTTGATTTTCCGCACCCACTAGAGCCCATCAAAAAAACTTTTTCACCTGGTTCTATGGTAAAAGAAATATTTTTAATATAGGAACATCATAGCCATATGCAATATCCAAGTTATCTACACATATATTTTTCCACTAATTTCATTATTGCTTTCTGAAATTTCTGTAGATTTATTATATGCAAATATATCTTCTATTCTAAGGAACGTAAGTATTGTTTCTTGCAAAGATGGTAGAATGCCAAGTAAATTTTTAACCGGAGATAGGAAAAATCCTATAAAACTTTCAAATGCAAGTAGCGTACCTAACGACATATTACCTGCAATAACTGAATAAATTCCATATGCTAAGATTATCAACATAACCATATGTTCTATTGCCCTTAAAGTTTCCCCTAAAATTATGGATAATTTGCTTAAAATATACTCTTGATTTTTTACAAATTTAATTTCCTTTCTCATTTTCTTCATATAATTGCTGTTTTCAAAACTCTTTAAAGACATTAAATTCTCGATTGTTTCTTTTATGTGTGTTATTAACAAAGATTCTTTGTCCATAATAGTTTTACTTAATTTAAAGAGTTTTTGTTTAGAAATAACAAATGAAATTATATAAGCAGCAACTATAACCAAGACCAAATAGAACATAATAGGACTAATACCTATTAAAATAATTGCTCCGGCAATCAAAGAAATACATTCCAAAACTACAGAAGAAAATACGGAGGACATAGTTTCAACAACTACAGATAATCTATAATATCTATCCAGAACACCTCCACTTGTATAATCGTCCTTTTTTTTGAATAGAAATATTTAATAATGATTCCACAAATTGATTTTGAAGTGTAATTTCCAGCTCCATTTTTAAGTAAGCAATAAGTTTTCCTTTTACTATAGACAAGATACTTACAAGTAAATAGCATCCCCCATCACTATAAAAAAAAGATTTTAATTGTGGTGTAAATGTCGGAATGCCTATTTCAATTTGATCAATTATATTCTTATATAAAAGGTTGTAATTACACTAATTGCCATAAGTATAACCGAAAATATCACTAATAAAGCAAGGAGCTTTTTTTTCTGTTGAAATAGAGCTGTCCAACATACTGACTTTTTAGGTAGCACCACTCTATCTATTTCTAAAATCTCCGTAATAATTATAGCATAACTTGACCATATTAAATCAAAATATTCTTTTTTTGTAATAATACGTTTTCCTTTATTCGGATCCCATAAAAAAAAACCTTACTATTATTTGTCTTATACAGTACGACATAGTGATATTCATCATCTTCATTTATCATAATAATAATAGGCTTTTTTCTCTTCAGATAATAAAGAATACAACTCTATATTAGTGCCTTCAACCGCCAACGATTTCATCCCGATAGTACGAAACACTTCTGTTATTCCGTATAGGCTTAATCCATCATTACCAAGAAATATATTTTTTCTGAGTGCTGTTTCATCGACACAAATTTTTAAAAACTTGCATATAGTTAGTATACATGCTAATCCACAATCATTTTCATCATGTTGTAAACAACCTCTCATATTACTTTCCTTCTTTCTAAATACAGAGAGGGTTGGATATCCAACCCTCTCTGTATTTGCTTATTGCGGTTACTGACAACTACTCTTTTCACAGTAGAACACACTAACCTTATCTGCATGAGCTGGATATTTCGCTACATGAGCATCAGCTGCTGCTCCGGCTGCTGCATAAGAACTATATGCTTTACTTGTAAAATTAGCCCAATCTCTACAGATCCAATGATAGTGTCCCTTGCCCGCTCTAATTTCCTGTGCTTTCTCAACTGTTAATGCTTTCATACCTTTGTCTCCTTTCTTCGAAGTTTGATACGTACAACTATTACATCCTCAAGATAAACTATTTTCCATAATTACTCAAGCAAATAACCCCTTACATCCATGTCAAATAGGCTTTACATCCGCTTATTCCCCACATTTTCTATGACAAGTAAAGATAAATACTTTCTTTTTTTATGATTCCTATATTTATCTCTATGCCTATCCGCAACTTTACCTACTTCTGATAGGCTGCAGTAATATGGCTTACTGATAAAGTTAAGTTTGTCAAAACATACCCAATGAAAATGAGCATTACCTGCTCGAAGTTCTCTTGCTTTCTCTGCGCTTATAACTTTCATATGATTACCTCCCTTAAAAATATTATAATCTCTCGGAATCTTTAGCTCAGTAAAATCAAGGCTTGCAGATTCCTTTTTTATTAAAATCCCCCACTTTTTTTTGCCCAAAAGTCTTGACAAATCGCTCAAAATTTGCGGCGAAGCCGATTGAATATATTTTATTTTCATCGACTGGAGGGCGATTTTTATGTTACCTGTTAATTCCGGCGGTCATACCGCCTATCAAACTTTTGTACTCGAAAACCTTCGTAAATATTATCCGGATCCCACTGTTTTTGCTAAATCAACATTGGACATCATCGAACGTTTCTGGAATCTCGATCTTTCTTATACCGATGAACTGCTCCGCAGCAAATACTCTGTCTTTGGTCCAAAACCAAGGACTCCTTCCTGTATGCAACGTTCTTATCTTCTTTCCATTGATTTTAAAGTCCATTCCCTTACCGATTGGGCTGCTCAATTGAAGATAAATCCACTCTATGCAATCCTCAGCGGATTCCAGTTTGGTGATACTCCCGGTGTCGGCACTTTCTATGACTTCCTTGACAGGCTTTGGGATTCTGATTCTGATAATCTTTCTCCTCATATCCATCCTGTAAAAAAAAGAAGAAGGTCAAAAACCAAAACAAAAAAGGCGATAAGGCAGAACCCATTGAAAAAGTCACAGTTAAACAACTTTTCCAATCTATGGAACATTCTTCTTTTTCCATAGATGAACAGCCTTATGCTTCTCTTTTCAAGATTTATGATCATGAATTTTTATCGGTCTCCATATCCAAAGGATTGATTGATATCTCCAATCTTTCCATTGCCGGCGATGGAATGCCTGTTACAACATCTGCACGCGAACGGAAGCACCGTATTTGCGAATGTTCCAAAAATGGAATTACTTCCTGTCATTGTGACCGTTACTTTTCCCAGCCTGACTGTGACATCGGTTATGATTCTTCCAGAGAATGCTTTTACCATGGCTACCACTTATATATATTGGTTGCAGCGAACTCAGAAAGCGACCTGCCTTTATTTCCTTTATTCAATCCTGCATCAAAGCATGATTCTCATGGGTTTTTGGAAGCTTACTTTCGTTTCAAAGCTTTTCTTCCTGATTTTCATGTCAGAAAATGGCTTTTAGATTCCGCTCATGATGCCATGTCTTATTACTTATACTGTCGCAAGAATGATATTCAACCTTTCATTGATTTAAACGAAAAGCGGGGAATCAGCATGAAATACAAAGATGATTTTACCATTGGAAAAGATGGTGTCCCTATCTGCAAAGCAGGACGAAAAATGAATCATGACGGTTCTGAGCTTTCAAAGGCACGGTTAAAATTCCGTTGTCCGCTTGCCAGCCGTAAATACGGATGTTCTTGTAGCACTCCCTGCTCAGACTCCAAATATGGGCGCACCGTTCATCTTGCAATGAAAGATAATCCAAGGCTGATCAATTTCCCGCCTCGTGACAGTGAACAATGGAAGTTAGAATACAATGCCAGAACTTCAGCAGAACGTTCGAATAAACGTGAGAAAATAGACTTTCAATTAGAAAGCGGCAGACACCGCTCAACTAAGATGTGGTACTGCCGCCTGTATCACATCCTCATGCTTCAGCATTTGGATGCTTGGGATTTGCCCTTTGAATCCACCCTCGCAAAGTTGATTTTAAATGTGGCATAATCCTTTGATCATATACACTATTTTTCAGGCATAGCGACAGTTATGTCTGTTTTCCATGTTCTTTTTTCTGTTCCGAATCATATTTACTTTTCAAAGTACGCATTTCGGCTGTTGCCGATAATAATCACTCAGGATTCCGAGAGATTATATATTTTTATTAATTTAAATATAACCCCTGCACTAAAATAGAGAAAGAAAAACCTTCTTTACATTATGTAAAATCACTCTTTTATCCTTATTATCTACAATGTAAATACTTCTTTGCTTTACTTTTTATACTTTTCGCCATCATAATATAGTCAAAGGAGGGAGTTATATGATATTAAAACTTATGATTGTAGAAATCAAACGGTATCTAAGATCTTTATATTATCTGGTCGTACTATTTATTCTATTTTTGATTCACATGCTTGGCCTAAAAGGAGGTGTGCCATTTTTATTTTGGGGAGATGATTTTTTAGAGAATGTAAATTTTATCTGTATAGTTCTTTCCCTTTTAATGTCAGTCTATTTGTGATGAGTTTTCTTATGGTACAGTACAAAATAAACTTTATTTAGGGTACAAAAAAAGCCAAATTTATATAGCGGAAGTAATTGCTTGCAGCGTATGTGGAAGCAGCCTTGTATTACTTGATTCTTTATTTTATCTATTAGGTTGCTTTCTTAGGAAACAGGAACTTACTCATTCATTCTCATATATTATGACTAATACTCTGATTTTTATGATTACAATTGGTTCTGTTTCTGTTATTATTTGTAGTTTTAGTTTACTTGCGAAGAAACGTTTGATAACGCAGTTCTTACTTGTATTCTTTGCCATATTTCTTATAAATAGTGGTCGGAAAACCCTTGCTACATTAACAGACTACGAAAGTGTATTTGTAGAAATAAATGAGGAAAACGATCCCGCGTCAAAAGATTTAATAGAAAGTTTTACAGAAGAACTAAACGCTACTTATCGGACACAATTAAATATGAAGATTACCTTATCCCCATATGCTCAATGTAACTTTTCTTCATATATAACCACAGAACGGCCAGAGGATAAGCCAAAACAATCATTTCTATTTAAAAATCGTGACTATCATATAGACTTTGTGATTGCTGATGTCATTCTTTTTCACTGTTCATCATTTTAGTAAGTGTAAATATATTTAAAAAGCAAAATATTTAAAGGAGGAGCCTTATGAATTACATTGTAACAACAACCAATATTACAAAACAATACAAGGATACAACTGCATTGAATAACGTATCTATTCATATTCCTAGAGGTTCTATTTACGGATTAGTCGGGAATAATGGTGCTGGAAAAACAACTCTTATGAGACTATTATTAGGATTACAAAACCCTACCTCTGGTCAGATAAAAATCGCTGACAACATAAAAACGGGAGCTATATTAGAAACTCCTGCAGTATATCCGTATTGGTCTGCCAAACGAAACTTGAAATATCAGCTATCCTTGATAAAAATCCAAAGTACAGTGTTTCTGAATTACTTAAAATAGTAGGATTAAAAAGATACACGTAAACCACTTATACAGTATTCCCTTGGTATGAAACAACGTTTAGGGCTTGCATTAGCTCTTGCTAATCAACCGGATTTATTATTCCTTGATGAACCATTAAATGGCTTAGATCCTTCCGGGATACGTCAAATTAGAGATTTAATTAAATCCTTGAGTGAAGACCACGGAGTAACTATAGTAATTTCAAGTCATATTCTTGATGAATTACAAAAATTGTCACTCATATAGGATTTCTGAAAAACGGAATTTTAATTCATGAATGTAAAAATAGTGAAATAACAGAAGAATCATTAGAAGAATTCTATTTCGATGAATTTGAACAGTAAGGAGGAATGGTTCATGAATAAATTATTACGTGTCGAATTATCACGAAGACTAACTTCTATAATATACATTGGTGAAATTATACTATTATTAGTTTATAATTTTTTAGAGATATCTGGATCAACGTATGGTTTTGAAGTTAATATACCATATTTCCTTTTTAATAAAACTACATTAATATGTATATTTATTTCAATAAATGTGTCTCTAAAACTTAGTCAAGAGTTAGACAATAAAACTATTAACAACAAATTATTTTGTGGTTATAATAAATCGACATTTTACAAAACAGAACTCCTCGTTGGAATCATAGAAGGAACACTTTTGCTCTTAGCTGATACAATATCAGTAATATTACTTGGAATATTCCAGAATTATGAGTTAAATATATCTTACATTGATTTATTTATTAATTTTATAATAGTCCTTATAATCATCTCAACTGTGGCAATAATTTCAACAATACTCTCCGTTCTAATAAATAATAGAATTTTTTCTATATTTATTGTAATCGGTTTAACCCTTCTGCTTTTATATGGTGGAAAAGAAACAGTGCATACTCTAAATCAGCCAGTACAAACCACTCTATTTAGTATCGATGGGGAGATAATCCGCTTTATGAGGGCGCAGAAAGAACCATACACAATATATAATCCGCTTTATTTGCTGAGGGCGCAGAAAGAAACCATACAATGAGATTGCACATTTTAAATTTGCAAAATCAATGAATATTGAGAACACAGGTCAATATCCCAGCTTCAACCTTTTGTTAAACTCATTACTATGTTTGACGTTTCAGTTGACCAGTTTATTCATGCGGACGGAGGGGCAAGGTCAAGCCCTTGCAGAAAGCACATTGATGTGCTTCTAAACTCCATAACTGAAAAAAGAGCTTGTCGTGATAGAAGCCACAGCCGAGGGCATTAAGAAAGCCAGAGAAACGGAGGTTCCAGAATAAGGACCTCTGTTTTTTTGCGCCATTTTAGGGGCTGCCGCTAAGTGGCAAGCAATGCCTCTGTGGCCACAAGTGGCACAAAGGCGGCTTGTTGGGGCTCGCCCCAAACCCGTATCTTCAGGCCAACATGGTCCGAAGTGTCAGCGTCGCTTTGCTCCTTGTTTTCATAATCTCAACGCTCCTTTTTCTGCTTTCTTCCCGGTTCAGTGTAGCCCATCAAAGTGTCAATGTTCGCCTTGATCGTGACGATCTCCTGCATATCCCATCGTGCCTTTTGATATTCTCCATAGAACTGTTTTTCTTTGCTGTAAGCTTACGGCCTTCTTCCTTCAGCACATCTCAGTAAATGAAGCTCGTTCTCTTAAGCGAACTTCTATTGTGGCTCTTTCATCAAGAACCAGATGTGCATTCTTAGCCATGGTATTCTCCTTGGATAACGCCATCCAGACTCTATTGCTGAGCCACAACTATAACTAGATATCAAGAGGTTTGCAACACTAACTTCTATGATATATTTTGCATTACTAAGTGCCAGTTTTTGAATGGACTGGAATTTAATTTTCCAATTCACCAATTATCGAGATATCCAATACCTCTTCCGCCTGCTGTTCATTATAACATTCACTCCATATTTACGCATAAAAAAGGATGCAGGGATTGACTCCCTACACCCTTCATTAGAATTATAATGTTACACCTGTCTTACATCCCGATCAGCCTCTCTCCGGCTTATCTTTTTCCCTGTTTTTCTTGAATAATCCTCTTATTAATCTCAAGCCGTTCATGAATGGATAATTTCTTATCTTTTCCATCTACCGCCTGCTTCTGCTGTGCCGGTTTTCTATCTGTTTTTCCTACATCCTTAACAACTGCATTCGCTTCGGTACTTGTTACCCTCTCATCTGCTCTTCCTTCATATCTTTCTGCTATCTGCTGTTCTCGTCTCTCCTTCACACCTTTTTCCTCCAGATTACAAAAACTATGCAGATACGGAAGCACATGATTCTGCATGTCTGTCAGATCTTCCATATACTTTTGGAACTCTTCACTTCCTTTGCCTTTCTGGTAATTGATCCAATACTCATCTGTAAAAAAAGTATAAACGATATTATGATTGTAATCTTCATATTTATTTTACAGTGTCAAAATACCCGATAATTCCTATGCATACGTCTTTCTTCATTGGCGACCACAGCGTATGCAATTTCATTTTATACTTCTGACTATTATTTTCCACTGTCGCTTTTAACTGCACAGAGATTTCTTTATTTTGTACAGATGTCTGATGTAACAAAACACGAATATATTGAACATCTTCTTCATTTACTCCAAATTCTTTGAACAGATCAATTTTCGGATTATCTCTCTGACATAATATCTGATGTTCTCCATTTAATATAGTCAGCTGACCTGAAACCGCATTGTAATCAATCGAATTTATGCCACTGTTCGATTTAAAGAAATCAATTTTCTCCTGCATGACCTTGAATTGTCCACATTGTCCGTCAGGATCATTTGAATCGCTGTGTCATGCTCAAATGCTTTCTTATAACATCTTTCACTGGTAAGTGCGTCATAAACATCGACTATTGATACAACCTGTGCAGAAATCGGTATTTCTTCACCTTTCAATCCATCCGGATAACCCTTTCCATCCCATCTTTCATGGTGCCATCTGCAGATTTCCCATGCGGTATGTACCAGTGGATGACCTTGTGAAAAGTCTATCCTTAATTATATCCGCGCCAAGTTCACTGTGGGTTTTCATAATCTTAAATTCTTCAACGGTAAGTCTGCCTGGTTTGTTCAATATTTCTTCCGGAATACGAATCTTACCAATATCATGAAGGGAAGAAGCAGTTGTAATCAAAGCAATATCTGCCTCTGTCAAAGGATAAGCATCTGTTAATTTTACCAGTTGTCTCAGCATCATCTCCGTTGCTGTTTTAATATGCAGGATGTGTTCTCTGCTCTCACTGTTACGTGATCCCAGTATATTACTCATAATCCGGATCATGATATCATTATTTTCTTCTTTTTCGTAAACCTGATCATAAACTACATTGATTCGCTTCTTGTAGTACTGCGCGAACTACTTTCTCCTCATAGAATCCTTTTTTTCCCTTGTATAATACTGTCAATCTCCGCTTCTTCCAGCAACACATCATAATCCGCACGCATCCGAGCTGTAATCCGGTTGTAAAGACTAATGATTCCCGTTTCCATAGAGTCGCAGATCTCCATATCCTCAATTCCGGAACGGAACATCAGATAATCTGTTGTAAATCCACCAATGTCCACACCTACTACTTTAGGGTAAGAACGTATCTCCCGGTGCTGCAGCATAATCGCCGCATAATCCCGGGGAAATGCCATAACATCTGTGATAATTACATGATATTCTTTTTTGCTTATAATTAAATTGAAGCATTTCTCCAGTTCCCCGGAAAAACGACTCATATTTATCATAGAGTTCCGCAAAATGCTTCGGCGGCAGTCCTATTGGCATTTGAACTTGGATTAAATCACCTTTTTTCGATATTCGGGTTTAATTCCAGTTCCTTTGCTATTCCTAAAAGTGTCAATAAGAAAAATCTTTGATCGGCAGTCTTCTCTCTCTGATATAGGATTCTCCTGTTACTCGACACATAAAACTTTCCGTTATACTCCAGATAATCAATTCCCCTGCCTGGGCTCATATCGCTTTCACTGATTCCAGTCGTAAATACTGTATGAACCGTTTTGATATTTCTGTTTCCATGGTCGATTGCAATTCTTATTCGCTTTATCATATAGAATCTCTCCTTTTTTTCTTTTCTACTTATTACATACGTTTTCTGTACGTGAAACGCAAAATAATAAGTAGAAAATCATAAAAAGACTTTCTATATTATTATATGTAAATTCTCGCTGTCATCCCTTATCCTTTTCATGATGCTGCTTTAGTTTAAGAAAGGATTCATCACTGACACAGTGTTCAATACGGCAGGCTTCTGTTTCCGCTATATTGGGGCTGACTCCAGCAGATATAAGCTGTTCCTTAAAGAATTTATGTCGCTCATAAATTTTCTCTGCAACTTTTCGCCCTTCCTCTGTTAAAGAAATAAAGTGCTTATCGTCCTTTGTAAGAAAACCGCCGTCACATAAGACATTAACTGCATGGCATACGCTAGGTTTTGAAACTCCTACATAACGAGCGACATCTACCGAACGTACCTCTCCCATTTTCTTTTGAAGTATTAACACGGCTTCTAAATAATCCTCTCCCGACGAATAAATTTGCACATTTTACCTCCTCAAAAATTTATATTCTCAAAATATATATCTTTTTTAATAATACAAATTATAAAAACCGCATATTATAATTAATTGATTTCTCTGTTTGTATAATTTACTAAATAAACACTTTTACTATTGTTGCTACTCTCTGATATTTTGGCAGGATTATAATCTCCTGCCAAATAAGAGTCTAATACTGTGACTTAATGATGGAGTCAAACGACCCATCCCAAGCTTTCCTGTTGAATGTGATATAATTTCTGATATAAACCTTGTTTTTTCATCAATTCATTATGCGTACCGCTTTCTACTAATTTCCCATTTTCCAGAACAAATATCTGGTCGGCATCTACTACAGTCCGCAGCCGATGAGCAATCATAATGACCGTCTTTCCTTCAATCAGCTTTGCGATTGCCTTTTGAACAAAACTTCATTTTCTGGATCAAGCGACGCGGTCGCCTCATCCAAAAAAGAATGATAGGCGCATTTTTTAAGTAATGCTCGTGCGATAGAAATACGTTGACGTTCTCCGCCAGATAATGTACTTCCATTTTCTCCTAAAAGTGTTTGGTATCCCTCCGGCATCTCCCGGACAAATTCATCACAATAAGCTGCTTGCGCTGCTGTAATTACCTGTTCATCTGTGGCATTTGGATTACCGATCCGTATATTATTCATAACAGTATCATTAAACAGCGTCACATCTTGAAAGACAAAAGACATATAGGACATTAGGCTTTCTGGCTCCATAGCCTTTATATCTTTTCCTCCAATCGTAATTTTTCCTTTTGAATATCCCAAAAACGTGCAATTAGTTTTGAAATGGTGCTTTTTCCACTTCCGGAAGGTCCCACAAGCGCTGTTACACTGCCCTGTGGAATTTTGCAGGAAACATCTTTAATGACATCTTCCCGATTGTAGGCAAATGTGACATGTGAAAGTTCTATATCACAATTTGATACTTCTTTTTCTTTTCCTTCCATAGCCGGAGTTGTCAAAAGAGTACGCATACGGTTTGTAACAACATTCAAATTCAGCAGGGAAGAAAGGTTCGCAAGAATAGATAAAATAGGTCCATAAATGCGTGTTACCATCAGCAAAAACATCAGAAGTGGAAGTAACTCAATCTCTCCGCTTGTCAATAACAATGCTCCGACGAAAATTGTAATTCCAATGCCAGCCTGCAATATCATGCTTGCGCTAGACATAAAGACCCCAACCGCCATTTCAACTTTTACTGCAATTTTTTCATAGCCAAAAGAGCATTGTCTAAAGATTTAAAATGCACACCGCTTAATCCGCAGGATTTAATAATTTTCATTCCTTCAAGATATTCCTGAACCTGATCGGAAGCGTTCAATTTTGCTTTTACCTGTTTCTCAAACAACTTGATCTGATGTTTTCTGCTTAACCAGATAATCAGAAAAGCAAGCGGTACAGTACAAAATACACAGAGCTAATCTCCAGTCAAAAATGCAAGCAAAATACAAGTAAGAGTTACGGTAATCCCATTTGCAATCAGAGGTGGAATCGTACTGCTAAGTAAGGATTCCATACTGCTACAATCGGACATCATATTTGTTGTAAGTTCAGATAAATCTTTTGTATTGAAAAAACTCATCGGAAGTTTTCTCAAATGATCAGCAATCCGCAGCCTTGTGGCATTGGATTCTTGATAAGATGCGATATACGTTTTACGATAGTCATTTTTAGCCGCTAAAAAAACTAATAAAGCAGATATAATTCCAACTCCCCATAACAGCCAGATATGATTCCACTGGACATTTCCCCCATTTGCTACGGGTGTCAGTATCTCACTAAAAATCATAACCGTAACACAAAAAGGAAGGAGCATTGTTAAATTTGTTAAAGTACATGCACAAATTGCCTTTTTAAGTCTTTGTACCCTTTATCCGATAAAAACAGGGCTTTCTGTAATTTACTCATTGTTACACCGCCTTTCCATTGAGTTTCCAGTTGATTGCCTCTGTATAATGATTCCACATTTGGAAATAACGGCCTCCTGCAGCAACCAGATCATCATGTTTTCCAGACTCTACTATTTGCCCTTTTTCCATAACAATAATTTTATTTGCATTACGAATTGTAGAAAGTCTATGGGCAATAATTATTACTGTTTTATTCTGCATAAGTTTCTCAAAAGCCTTTTGAATTAAATATTCATTCTCTGGATCACTGAACGCGGTCGCCTCATCCAGCACAATAATCGGAGAATCTTTTATAATTGCTCTGGCAATCGCAATTCTTTGTCGTTCTCCTCCGGATAAATGAACACCTTTTGTTCCAACAACCGTATGATAACCTTCTGGCAATTTTGAAATAAATTCGTGGCATTGTGCAGCTTTTGCAGCCGCAATTACCTGTTCCTCTGTAGCATTTCTATTTCCCATACGGATATTATCTAAAATACTCTGCTTGAACAAGAAATCCTGGAACACAAAACTTACTTGACGCATAAGATCGTTTTGTGCCATATCTCGTAAATCCACCCCACCAATGGTAATCTTTCCATCTGTCACATCCCAAAATCGGGAAATCAAATTGGCAATCGTACTTTTTCCGCCGCCGGATGGCCCAACAATCGCAGTAATTTGTCCTTGTTTTGCTGCAAAAGAGACACTCTCCAATGCTTTTTTCTTCGTTGTTTCCAGTATAAGTAAAACTTACATGATCAAAAACCACATCTTCTCCCTGCGGTTTTTGAGGATTAGCTGTTTCCGGCATTTCTGGGATATTTAAAATCTCATCCATACGGGCTACATTACCATCAATCTGCATAAAGGATTCTGAGATATACATGATTTTATTCAAAACACCCGCAATCGCCGGAACAAATAACAGGTAGAAAATAAACTTCATTGAAAACTCTTTGACATTAGATGTATTTGATCCGATTAAAATTCCAACCGGAACTAAAATCAGGTAAATATTATTGATAATGGTTGTGAAAGCCGGCATACAGTTTTGCCACCCCAGAGAAAATTTCAAAACCCATTCCGTATAACCGCTGATGGCCTCTTGCAACTTTTTTTAAATGAAGATGCTGTTTGATTAAATGCTTTGACAACAGACATTCCACGTACATATTCTACAGAAGCGTTATTCATCTCCTCGGATGCTTTTTGATATTTCCCCATATTTTCTTTCATAGCCCCACTGCCAAATCCAATAAACTCTGCTATAAAAGCCAAAATAATTCCTGCAAGGGAAGCAAGACCAAAACGCCAGTCAACAACAAAAAGGATAATGACCATTACAATCGGTGCAGTAATAGATGCTACAAAATCCGGAAACTGATGGGCAATAAAACCTTCCACACTTTCAATATTTTCGTCCATGATTTTCCGTAAGCGCCCACTGCCGATTGTAAGATGATACCCCAAAGGGATTTTTTGTAATGTGGTCTGCAAATAACACCTTCAAATCATAAAGTGTGCCAAAAGCTGCTATGTGTGAACTGAAAATAGCCAAAAAGTAAAGCAGAATATTCGCAACGATTCCGGCTAATGCCAGCCACCCATAATTCATAATTCTTCCCATATACAGTTGAACAAGGTCAGGGAATACATTTAAGATTTCACGAATCATAAAATAGACCGCTATGTACGGGATAAACGAAGCAATGGCTGCCAAAGAAAGAAAGGAGAGCAGATAGAAAAAAATCAATCCTTTTCTATCAGAAGCCAACTCCATACAGCGTGCCAGTCCCGTCTTTGATTTTGTCTTTTTAGACTTTGTGTTAGACATTGCACGATACCTCCCTAAATACAATAATGGCGTAGTTATCTATTTCTAACTACGCCATTATTGTATCGTTTTTAGTTAGTTATTTCTACTCTGTTTCTTTAAGAATAGACCAAAAATAGCCCAAAAATACCAGAGTTTTGTAAATCTTTTTTTTTAGATGATACCGGCTTTTTGAAAGTGCTTTTTGAATAATCCTTTTTGCAATCAAAGCTCCGATAATTCCAGCCACAAAGGTAACTACCGCAATAATTACAATCATTGTGCTATTCATAAAACTATGAAGTTCTGTAAGATATTCAGCGCTTACTCCGTTAGATGTGGACATATCATCTACATATCCAGACATGATTACCATTGGAAGATATGTACCTAAAGCAAAAAAAAAGTCATATAAATAGAGTATCCAATCGTATTCAGCCAAAAGTTTTTATATTGTCCAATTCTGGATAAAATTTCGGCGATAATTGCTCCTGCAATAAAGCCAACAGCCACCGCCCATCCAGCACCAATTAAAAATTCTATCAGGCCAATCACAACGCCGCTTAGTAAAACGCTCCATGCCTTTGGTACTTTTGCTCTCATCAACATATAAATGATACCACCCGGAAGAGCAGCAATCGCGCAGCCAAAAGCAAAAGTAACAACGGTTGCGGCTGAAGCAAAAATGCATACCATAACTACCGCAAAGAAAAGTACGGTAAAAATCCCTAGCGTAATGAAGTCCTTAGCCTTCATTTTTGTGGTTCCTCCACTCATGTTTGTTTGATTGTTCATAAAAGAAAACTCCTTTCTATTACCATATAACTATATAACTAAGATGAAATTACCCCGTTTATTCTGATAATTCTGGAACATATTTTCATCAATAGTTCATTGTCATGGGAAATCACCAAAATTGTTTTCCCTTCTTTTGATAGTTTTTGTAAACTTTCAGCAACACTTTCCATATTTTTATAATCTAACCCGCTTGTAGGTTCATCAAAAAGAAGCACATCACAATCTCTAAGAGCCGCAACACCGATAGCAGTTCTTTGTTTCTGTCCCCCGATAATGACATCGGATGATGATCCTTATATTCTGTCAGGTTTAATTTTTCCATAATATTAATAATTTGTTGTTCATCTGGAGTCTTTTGCGCTAAAAGAGCTAAGGATAGTTCCTGATAAACCCTGTCTGTAAATAGCTGATAGTCTGGATCTTGCATAACAAGGTAAGCCTTCTTCATTCTCTGTTTTGTAGGTACTTTTTCTCCGTTATACAAAATTTCTCCTTGAATTTCCCTCTGCAATCCGCAAATTGTTCTGGCTAAGGTTGTTTTTCCCACAACCATTTTTCCCTACGATTCCAATAATTTCTCCGCGGTATGCAGAAAAGTTTATTTCCCGCGTTACCGCTACCCCTTTTTCATAACCGACAAGAAGATGTTTTGCACTGATTACGGGTATCTCATTTTTACAAGATTACCCTCCGGCAGATTTAAACAAGTCGGGAAATAACTGCGCAGCCCCAATTTTTGATATTCTTCCTTTGGGATTTTTTTAAATTCTTCTGCTGTCCATACTCTCTCCAGCATCCCATGCTTCATCAGTACAATTTTATCTGCAATCCCATTAAGAAAATATAGACGGTGTTCTGATACAATAATTGTTTTCCCCATCTCTTTAATCAATAAACACAGCCTCCGCAATTCTTCAATGGCTTCTGGATCAAGATTAGAGGACGGCTCATCTAAGACAAAAAATATCAGGATTTAACGCATAAACACTGGCAAAAGCAATCGTCTGTTTCTGTCCTCCAGACAATTCAAAAAGTTCCCGGTTCTTTAACTTCTCAATATGAAGTTCTCTGATAGTCGCTTCGTATCGCTGTACCATTTGGGGATAAGGCAGCCCCTTATTTTCCATCCCAAATACAATTTCACTATCGGTATCAAGACTAAAAAACTGACTTCTCGGATTTTGAAACACAGAACCAATTTTATCTGCAATTTCATGCGGCTGAACCGAAGCAGTATTTACTCCGTCAATTGTTACTTCACCAGTTAATTCACCTTCATAAAAATGTGGGATCAACGTATTTATCAAACGTGTCACACAAGTTTTTCCACATCCGGACTCACCGGTAAGAACCACACATTCGCCCTTTTCTATCCGCAAAGTAAAGTTCGTTAAATTTTCAGTATTAGAACCTGCGTAACGGAAAGATACACTGTTAATATTTATCATTTTATATTCTCCCGTAAATTTGATATTTTGCATAAAAGAGGGCGACAAACGCTATAACAAAAGATACTAGGACAATAATATCTTTTGGTGTCACTTTAAGCTGAACAAAAGAAGTTCGTTGATCCGGATTATCAATTCCTCTTGTAACTGCAGAAGCAGACAATTCATCCGCAATCGAAGCTGAACGCATGACAATCGGAACCACCATTGCTTCAAGCAACAACAATGGCCGGGTAAACACATTTTTCCATGAAAGCGCAATTCCTCTTAACTTCATAGCATCGTAAATTCTATGTATTTCTTCACTGAATGTAGGAAAAAGCGAAGTACCATTGCGAAAGTAATCGTAATACTCCGTGGAAATCTAAGAGAATACATTGCCGCAATCAGTTCGCTTACTTTTGTTGTTGCTATAAAGGTAGAAGCGAATAAAATTACCGGTATCATAACACGGATAAATAAAGTGAAAATAGAAAGAATCGTTTCAATCGCCTGTGGAGTATATGCACAAACTTCTTGTATGATAACGATAGCTACATAGAAAAAACAATATATTTCAAAACGATTTTCTTTTGTCCCATAAAACACGATAGAATGCAGATTAAAGCAAAGCAAATTGTGCCTAATATAAAATCTTTTAGGCCAAAAACCATAAAATTGATTAAAAGAAAGAGTAATAACTTAATACGCGTATCCATCTCAAGCAATACATCACCCCCATAAATACACTAGAACATTTAGTTAGTTTAGTCTAACTGTACTGTTCTATTATATACAGTAGTAATTCTATTTTCTACTCCATTCCTTTATAATTTTGCATAAAATAGCCCATTCTTCCTATTTGTTCTTCCGATAGTCCTTTGGCAATACTCCATAAACTGATTGGAATGCTTTTGTAAATTTGCTTGCATTATTATATCCTAGTTCCAAAGCAATATCTCCAATCTTTCGTTTTCCATCTAATAAGAGCTTTGCAGCAAGATTCATTTTATATTTTTTTAAATAAGCATAAGGAGTATCTCCATATATATGGAAAAAAATATTATGAAATACCGTAAGATTCAGATGTGCCTCCTTTGCTAAACATTCTAATGAAATTTTTTCATCTAAATGTCCTATAAGATAATCTCTGATTGCTTTTGTGGCTTCTATCTGTCTTTTGTCAAAGTATTTAAAATCGCAACTATTTATCTGTGTTAATTGTTCCATATAATAAAGCAATTCAATCGCTTTAATTTTAAAGTACCCTACATGTCTACAACCTTTTGCCTCGTATATCTCAGTAAATAAATGTTGAAGGCTTGACGACGGTTGCTCAATATACCATTTTTTTTCAACTCCCAGTGTTTCACCTATTTTATCAAGATTGATCGGAATTTCTGCCATCATTTTACGGGTAGATGTTGAGAGCATTTGTTTATCAATCACAAGGCTTACTGCAAAACACCTTTTAATGGAAAGAAAAGGATACTGGTAAGTAACGCGTTCCTGCAACTCCAAAATAGCCCTCTGGTAAATAAGATACTGTATGATTTGCAAATTCACATTCATATCTTCCTTCTTGACAATGTGTAATTTGGATAATATCCGGATTAAATTTTTGAGATGGCATAGACTCTGACGTATCGAAATCTAAAAAGCAAAGCTGTATACCATCAAAAAGAAAGTAATTGGTAATAATTCCATGACCTCGACACCCATAGTCTATAACAATAAAATCGTCTGTCTGCTCTATGATTTTTTAGATTGTATGCCATACCATTCCTGTTTAAAATCAACTTCCATTTTGAACCTTCTTTCCAGCGCTAGTTATTATAGTTGTTTACTATGTAGAATATTTTTTAATAATATTTACTATTTTTTCTGGATAACAACTTAATGTCTCTGCATGTCCCTTATTATCATATATTTTACTGTTGATTAGTTTTGGTGTGCAACCAGCTATAATTTCTTCTGATTGTGCTGGAAAACTTTCCCCACTTCCATATATAAAACGTACATTACTTTCAATTTTGTTCTTCTTCGTAATATCATACCTATAACATTCATAAGCTGATTTTCGCAATGTTTGAAAGCTAATTGGATTACACATTAGGGGTTTTAAGATTGTAATTTCATCTTTCGTTGTATAACCCATTTGCTTTTTATGTAAGAAAACATAGGTTTGTCACTAAGTATTCTTTTAAATTGCCATGCCATAATCAAAGCGGAAAACCAACTCATAAGTCCTTGATCTACAAACATCGCCCCGTCCAAAATCAAATTATTAACCTTTATTTTTCCATTGCACGCAAATTCCGCAGCAATACTTGCACCAAATGAAATTCCATACACTACGTCAACCTGCTTTATATTGTTTGAAGTAAGCTCCTGCTCCAGCCGATTCACACAATCTGCAATTTTAATATCTGTTTTTTCGCTCTTATTGTGGTGTCCCTCCAGTTCCGGTAATCAGGCAATATTCTAACTCTAGAGCTTCAATAATCGGGTAAAACATTTTTCCCAATAAAATCCCATACCATGTATTAAAACAACTTTGGGATTATTTACATTTCCAATAAAATGACAATTATAGGATCCCTTCTTCATATACAATTCCCTCCGTTCCGATATTTATTGATTCATCGTTACAGTAATAATTAATTTCTCTATTCACATTTTGTTTTATCACATCTAGCATTGAGATAATATCTGTTGCATAATAAATTCTGGAGTAAGTCCTTTCTCCATGATTTTTGCTGTAACTGTATCAAGGACTGCCGCTGTTAAGCTACTTCCGAAGCTACTCTTAATAACAATACTTCTCTCTCTCTGTTTTCCGCCACTTAAACCAGATGACCAAATATTTATTTCACATCCGGTTTCGCATTCTCCTCTGCTTTTTTCTTCAATTAGCTTTTGTATCTTTTGTGCATATGTAAAAATAGAAATATACTGTTCTGTTTGAATATATCCCACAACAGCTTTCTGCATAATTTCTGTAATCTCTCGACCTAACGCTGGAGTATACCAAATCGCCTTTCGGGGAGAAAATTTGTTAATCACATCTGCAATTTCCGTTGTAAAATATTTTTGTATTTCCACTTCTTTTCCATCATAATCTCTAAAATTTTCTTGTTTATCGTCATATTTCTTGTTTCCTGCATAATAATAATACGATGTTTCACCAAATCCTTTTAACCCACTTATAATGAAATCTATAATTCCATTTACACCCGGAATCTGCCTATCAATACAAATTCCTGAAATCGAATTTACACTTTCATAAGAATCACACAAATATTTCATTGCAAGACCAGTAAAACCTGGAAAACAGCCACACGATAAAATGAATGTTCCCGGTACATTTGCCTTTCTTATCTCTTGTTCCAAGTAATTGGCGCCAAATGGATCAATATAGATAGCCCCAGTATCCGAACAAATTTGAGCCACATACATTCCATCTATAAAGGAGGCTCCTGCACAATTTATAACAATGTAACACTCTTGGATAAAAAAAGTCAACCTTTTTCTATCGTGTATATCGAATTGACTGTATTCTACACTACTCCACATTTTATCAGGATTCACTTTATGAAATCCAGCTTTTACACTATAATTTTTCTGTAAAAGCTCTACTATTCTTTTTCAATTTCCCTGTACAACCTAAAACTCCTACTTTCTTCATTAATTTTCACCTCGCATGAAAGGGCATATTGCAAGTGTCCGCACCAAGCAACATGCCCTCATTTTTTATAAATCAAGAATTTTCTTTACATTTTCTTCTATATACGGACTATTCATGCATGATATGTGATCTCCTTTCATAGTATCAAATAGAAACTCTCCTTGTGCATACTGTTCCCATGTCTTTTTTTATCTTCAGAAAATAAACTAGGAAAGAAATTTGCTATTGCACTTTCACAATCAAACACTCGCATTTTTCCTGTATATACCTTTGGTATATATGAGGACACACATCTAAAGTTCTGTGCAAAAACCCTAAAGAGTACATTCAGCATTTTCCTCTGATGTTCCATTAATTGACCATTTGGTCTTTCTATAGTTGTATACAAATCGTTCATACGCTCTGTTGCACTCATACTATGAAGCCGTTGAAACTCTGCCCCTACCTCTGCAAATTTACCTGTAAGAGAACATAACGCCTGAACTGTAATATTGCCACCATTATTAAAAATCAAATACTCAATTACCTGCTGCAAGGTATCGTTGTCAACTTGATGTCCTGCTTTTTTGATATCCGCATCAATAAGACTTGCAAAAGTTCTTTCTAAAAGCAATTCATTATACAAACTGGTTTGAACCGCTGTTTCAAAAATTTTCATATCTAAATCAGCCAGTACCGTCTCCTCTTTTTTTGTGAGGTATACTTGTGCTAAGCAATGTAACACTAGAAACATTCTTTCCTTTATCTTTCAAATAATGTGCTGTTTCTAAAGCAATAAGGCCGCCGACACAATGCCCGATTAAGGTGATTCTCAAATATTCCGTAAAAATCCCAACTCTGACAAAATTCTGTTCCCATATTTCTTGCCAAGATTCTCAAATATTTTGTCTGTCGGAATGGCTTAAATCACTCTGCAATCAACAAAGAATCTCCACCGCTCAAATAAAAGTTATCGTTTCTCCCAAGCTCAATATTCAATTTGTTCTTCTAAATCGTTTTGCGGAAGCTCAGCGACATCAACTTTTTATTTTCTTCCGCACTCGCAGAAATCCACTTGCTAATTCTACCTCTATCAATTTTGTCATTTGATGTTTGCGGAAGCCTTGGAAGAAATGTGATCACACTTGGAATCATATACTCCGGTATCCTTCTTTCCAATTCATCCAGCATATTATTTTTATCCGGACAAATATAGTTTTCCTTAAATCTGACCACATAAATAGTCTGCCCAGCCATTTCCAAAGGGGTTCCCTTTTCTGGGAACTGATACACGATATCTGCTTTATGCTCTTTAAACACCCCTTCCCATTGTTCTCTTTTAAAGAAAGTTTGATTGTTCTCTTTCATCTGTAAAGCCTGTTAAACCATCTTTAAACTCCATTGATGTTAATAAAGTATATGCTTCTAAGGTTTCCTCTAAAATAATAATAGTTCCATTTGGTTTCAGTAATTTTTTTTCAAATTTTCTAAAAACATAATGGATGTTTTTAGCGTTATGTAAAACATTTGCTGCCAAAATTATGTCTACTGAGAATGGCGCAATTGTCTGTTCCATAATATCTTTATTAATGTCAAAGATATTATATTTTACCCATTCATAACCACTAAACTTCTCTCTTGCATTGTTCAAGAAAAAAGGCAGATAAATCTGTAAAATAATATTCTGCACCAGTTCCATCCAGTGACGGAATAACATCAACAGAAGTTCCACCAACTCCAGCCCCTACTTCTAATATTCTAATCGGTGTCCGCCTGTTATCTAAGGCCAAAAACTCTATTTCTTCTTTTGCCAGCCCGTTCATAATCCTATTTATAATGTTATCGTGATATGCCGCCATCGCAACTCCATTTCGCCTTTCGGAAATAACAGATTTAATGGATCTTCTTTACCAGCCATTAATTCTGGCAAAACATCACTGGAAGTCTTCAAATAATCTAATAACTTTTTTGACTATAATGTAATCTTCCTTCTATCGAATACATTTCATCCCATAATTTTTTGTTGTTTTTATATTGTTCTGCGATAAATAAATTAACACAATAGCCTCCATCTCTATGTACCACAATCTTTTCATTACACAAAACGGTCAGCCATCGGTGCATTAATTTATACAATTTATTTGGAATATTTAATGTTTTAACAATTTCTTCGTATGTATATAATCTGTTGGAATCAGTAAATACTCCTTTTCCATATAAAGCAAGAAAAATATCTGATAATACAACTTTATTGGCTGCATGTACCCATTCAGACAGCAATTCCTTATTCACTTCCTTAGTAAGTTCCTCCTCCTTATTTTTTGATATTAGCTATTTCCTGACTTGTATCTTCAGTAGCAACTTCAGCTTGTTTAGGTACTGCCACTGTTACAATTCGCCGATCTTCCTGGGCATCCCCTACAATGATAGAGACAACATCATCCAACTCTTTATTTTCCGATAAAATACTGTCTATCTCTGTTAATTCAATTCTATGTCCACGAACTTTTACTTGGTTATCTGAGCGTCCTAAAAACTCAATAATACCTGCTTCGTCATACTGCCCCACATCACCCGTCTTATAAATTCTTTCTCCAATTCTAGGCAAAAAGATAAACTTCTGGTCTGTCATTTCCTTATCTTTAAAATATTATTCTTTTGCCAATCCTTTTCCAGCAATATAAATATCGCCGGATACTCCATCTGGACAATCTTCCATACCAGCATTGAGTATATAAAATTTTTGATTGCTTAATGGCTTTCCGTATGGAATACTATTCTTTTTCTCATACCCCCTTGGTATAATGTGGAAAATTGACCAAATAGCACATTCTGTTGCTCCACCCATGCTCACTACTATAGCATTAGTAAATTTCTTAAACAAATTTTCTGGAAGCCCTACTGGAATCCAGTCTCCCGACATAATAATCAGCTTTACCCATGAAATTTCTAATATTCCCGCATTATCCATATAGGAATCCAGCATTTTCATTTGAGCAGGAACTGCATTTAATACAGTCACACGATTTATAATAATTAAATCTAAAATATGTTTTGGATTTTTCTTTAACTCATCATCCGGTAATACCAGAGTTCCCCCACCGGAAACAGCCAAAAATATCAAATACTGATAAATCAAAAGCCAGATTAGATAATCCCAAAATAACTGTTTCTCTATTCAGCGAAAAACGCTCAATCACATCATATATGGTGTTCATAGCTGCTTCATGAGAGATAACAACACCTTTGGGTTTTCCAGTTGTTCCAGATGTATAAATAATATAAGCTGGATCAGAACCTCTTACTCCTGCAATTTCACGAAGTTGATACTCTGTTGTTGCATCTAGTATGTTTACATTTATTGTCGTTAGCTTCTCTGGTTATATAATTCTTCCACTTTCTCTGTTAATACAAATTTAACTCCTGAATCCTGAATAATATCATTTCTTCTTTGAAGCGGTTGTTTTTGAATCTATCGGCAGATATACACCACCCGCCAATAAAGTTCCTAATACACCTGCTATCTGCCAAATTCCCTTTGGCAGCATTACCGCAGCAGAATCTCCTGGCTTAAGTCCATTTTCAAGCAACGTGTGCTGAACAGCACTTACATATTGCTTAAGTGCCGCATATGTATACTCTCCATCTTTTTGTAATCAGAGCTGTCTTATTAGGATACAAAACACAACTTTTTACAAATCCTTCCGCCATCAAACTCTCTGGTAGCTCTCTTTCTGTTGCATTTACCTTATTACGAACAGCCTGTGTTTTTCTGGAAGTCCGATAGGATCTGTTTCCTTCAGAACAGTGTTATCTTTTTTTTCCTAATCTCTTTAGAACTCTCTCAAATGCCTCAAACATATCTCTAATTACATTCTGCAAAAAGACACCTGTTCTATAGTCCCAATTAACTGCAACACCACCATTTTCCTCTGCTATTTGACAGTCAATCCATACTTGCGGTGTTTGACTAATCTTATAAGAAATGTTGCTTCTTGAAAGAAAAGAATTATCAGAATCACTTACACCTAATGTACTTGTATAAACAATTGGAATCATCACATTTTTCTTTTTTCTCTCGTCCAAGTTCTCTTAACACTTCAATACCAGATACTGCGTTATTCTGTAAATCTTCCCACAAACTTACTTGATTCTCTAAAATTCTCGATTCAAATGATTTACATGAACTATAATCCATAGAATATACATTTACATCTGTAAAATCTCCAACCACTTTATCCACTCCTGGGATTGTTTTATCACGGCTGAGCATAGTCATATTAATACTAAACTTCGAGTTCTTAGACCATTTATTGATCACTTCCCCAAAGGCAGTCAAAATTACCGTTGATGCCGTAACTCGCAATTCTTTTGCAATTTCATTAATATTTTCTTTTCCCTCCTCATCAATAAAGAACTTTAATTGTTTAAAAGTTTCTCTTTCCCCGGTTTTCTGATTGTTTATTATCAATTCAGGAGCTGTTCCCATATATTTCTAATTTTGTCTTGCCAGTATCTTTCGGCCTTCTTTCTTTCCTTAGATTTTGACATACTCTTCCTCTGGTTATAAAGGACAATATCTCTGTATAGTGTCTCTACCTTTACTTCAACCGCCTTACCATGATAATAATTATCCAAATCATTTAAGATCAAATTTGCACTCATAAAATCTGTAATAAGCATATCCAATGAAAAATGTATAATACTTTTCCCTTTCCAAAGTGATAGCACAATATCACACATCGGCCACTGCCCCAATGGATATTGTTTTTCTGCATAATTGGCTCTAATATTTTGAAGGTTTAATAATTGTTCATCTTCGCTACAAGTTCTTAAATCATACTATTTCTTCCTATAACATATGAATTTGAAAAACAGAAACGGCTCATATCTTTTTGTTACTTTTAAAAGAACTTTTGTTATTTAGAAATTCCAGAATTTCAACTTTCTTTTCCTTGATCTTTTCCAATGTCTGACTGTCCATAGCCCCTTTAGCCGCTTGATACCGTAGCTTCTCATTATCAGACCAAATCCTTATCCCTTTTTTCTTTCAATGCTTCAATAAATTCTTCTATTCGTTCCATCTTTGATTCCTTTCCTTTATATATTCCTCTTAATAATTTCGTTTAATGACTGTACCGTCTTTGCATTTGATTTTATGAAAAAATGATCTCCTGCAAATACCTCTAAAGCAAAATCAGATGTATATTCTCCCCCACTCTTGCATATCCGTTTCCGTTGCTTCCGTATCATTCTCTCCGCAAAATGCATTAATAGAACACTCCAATTTAACCTTGTTTTTCTAAGATATTTTTCGTCCATTTCGAAATCAGCTCTTAATAACGGAATGAAGAAATTCATCATTTCTTCATTTCCCAAAATCTCTTTAGGAGTTCCTGCAAAGCGGGTAAGTTCTCTAATAAATTCCCTTTTTAGGTAAGTTACAAATTGGATTTGGCTCTGGTATATGCGGTGGGCGGCTACCTGACACAATTAGATGTCTTGCATAAATACCCGACTGTTCTAATCTTTTTTCTAGTTCGTATGCGATTTTAGCGCCCATGCTGTGTCCGAATAAAATAAATTTCTCCTTAACAATTTCTCCTACCGCTTCAAGTAAATCTGGCATTATTTCATCAACGGATGCATACATAGGTTCACTTATCCTATTTTCTCTTCCTTCCGGAAGCTGTATTGCATAAATCATGACCTTGTTTCCAAAATATTCTTTCCACCGATAATATACTGAGGCACCCGCCCCTGCATAAGGGAAACAAAGCAAATTTAACTTCGCAATCTCTTGTTTGCCTGATATTTTCTCAATAAGCCTGTTTTTCATTATGCTCCTCCTAAATAGTTCCTTCCTCAACTATCATAAACTTTTTTCAATTCATCTTCTACTTTTAAACTTATTTTTTTAATTGTAGAATTTAAAAATAAATCTTTTATCTCCAACTCAAGTCCCTGAAATAAATGATTTATTTCGGCAATTACCTCTACTGCTTTTAAACTATTACCTCCACACTGAAAGAAATCAACATCATAAATTATAGTTTCCTTTGAGTCCCAATATTCTCATCCAAACTTCTGCAATCTGCTTTTCAATATTGTTTTCAAGTCTTTCTTTTGTTTCTATCTTATTATTTGCATAATCGCAACAACTTTGCCATATCAATTTTACCGTTTATGTTTTCTGGAAATCGCTCAAGTATTGTTATTGAATCTGGCAAATTAAACTGTGGTAATTTCCCTTTAATAATAGTTTCAATATCACTAATTTCCCAAGAAAAATCCTTGTTCTGGTACTACAAAAGCCAGTAACTGGCTGTCTTTGTACACCACCTTCGAAGCCTTTATCCCCGTTACACTGTTAAGTATACTCGATTTCTCCCAACTCAATCCGATAGCCGCGTCTTTTAATTTGTGTATCTTCTCTTCCCAAGTACCAAATACACCCCTCTACGCAAACTCCTCTATCTCCTGTTTTGTATATCCGCTGTTCAATATCTTCATTATATTGAATTTTTCTATAGTAAGTTTCTTATCATTCACATATTCCTTTGCAAGTCCCTCTCCAGCAATACATAACTCCCCCGGCACGTTATCTGGACAAATCAGGCCATCTGCATTCATTACATAATATTTTTGATTAGTAAGCGGATATCCATATGGGATACTAAACCATTTATTATTTATCTCTTTTGGCTCATAATAATTTGACCAAATTGATGCTTCAGTTGCTCCGCCTAAACACACAATCCTCGCATTCGGCATTATAGAATGTATCTTATCGGGCAGATCCAAAGGGACTTTTTCTCCACTTATCAAAATTAGTCTTATCGACTTTAAACTTTCTTTAGATATCTCATTTTTTTATTACATAGGTATAAAGCATTTCCATTCGCATTGGCACGAGGTTACATATCGTTATAGAATTTTTTTCAATCATTTCAACCCATACTTTTGGTTCCTTAGTACTTACATCCTCTGGTAATACCAATGTTCCTCCCTGCTTCGAAAATCCCAAAAATGTCAAATACCGATAAATCAAAAGCAATATTAGAAAGCCCTAAAACACTATCATTTTCCTTTATACTGAATCTTCTATTAATATCTAGAATTGTATTATTAGCATTACTATGTTCTATTAGTACACCTTTGGGGATTCCCTGTAGTACCAGATGTAAAAATAATATAGGCTTCTTTATTATATGGCTGTTCTTCTATAACTTCCTGTACACATTTGTCCTCCAACAAATCTACGCACACGTTTTCACAAGTCATCCCCTTAAGTCTAGTGAGATATGCCTGAGTTGTAAGAATCAGCTCTACAGATGCTTGTTCAATAATCGTCTTTATTCTTTCTTTAGGATTGTTTATATCTATTGGAACATATGTTGTTGATACCATAGCTGCGGCAAGAATACTTGCAATTTGCAACATTCCCTTATCCATCAAAATTCCCACAATCTTTTTTTCCCCGATTATATAGCTTCCTATTTTTACTGCTTTTTGGTAGCATTCGCAATATGTGTACTGTCCTTTCGGCGTTATTATAGCTATTTTATCTGGATTCTTCAGATAACTTCTTTCAAACCCTTTGTATAATGATTCCTCTTTTATTAGGGTTGCATCTCTATCTTCTTTTGGTAAACTACTCTGAAAATTTCCTATATGGTTTTTTGTGGAGTCTCCCAAAAACGCCTATCTGTCATTTTTTCAAGGCTATCTAAATAGCATGAAAACATTTGTGCAATTACACCATCATCATATTTCCTCTCAGAACATCCCAATTCAAATAAAGCTTTCCAGCAATTTCACTTACTTGATAATCCAACCACACCTGTGGCGTTTGAGTTAATCCGTAAGATATTTTTCCCGGCATGTCCAACAAATCGGCTGTTCCTAGTAAACTGGTAAAAACTATTGGAAATGCAGTTCCCATTAAAAAGCCATGTTCTTTAGTCCAATCTCGCTGAACCGCAACGCCATTATATGAAGAATACTTTAAATTATTGAGTAATTCATTTTGTATGCTCTTGCATTTTTCTATAAAGTTCCTCTTTTTCCAGCATTCACTTCTACTAATATTGTATCTGTAAACTCACCTAATACCTTCGCATATCCACTGTCTAACAAAGCTTTTTTTTTATTTATGGTCAGATTAATTGTAAATTTATTTTCTTTTCCCCCATCTATATAATACTTCTGAGAAGCTGGTTAATAGAACGTTTGAGGGTGTTATCCCATACTTAGCAGAAAGCATCTTCAATACATTCCATTTTTCTTTCTGCAATACAGTTGATAGCCGATAAAATTCTCCATTAACATTTTTATTTAATAGAGGCAATTCCGGCGTGGAGGCATATTTACTATTTTTTTTATTCCAGTATTCCTGCGCCATACTATACTCTGAAGATAACTCAAGCGTTTTCAAATAGTTCACATAATCTTTAAATGTTTTCTTCCCTATATCGGACTTTAATACTTCTCCCTTATACAATTTATTCCACTCGTCTAAAAAAAACAGCGCAAATAGCAGTACCATCTAGTATCATGTTATCCATACTTACATGAATGCGAAACTTGTCTTTTAATTTAGATACCCTAATATCAAATACTGGCCATCTACTAATGTCCAACACTTGATCTTCCATATCACGCCGTAGCTCATAAAACCCTTTTAAATCTTCTTCGAAATCTAGCAGCTCTATTTTATAATCCTGAACCCTGGTTAAAATCTTTTGCTTCATAGCTTTCACATCAATGATTGTCCTCAAGGCCGGCTGTCTTACAACAACTACATTCCATGCTTCTTCCAAACGCAAAATGTCTACTGTTTCACACTCTAACTCCACATAATAGTGCGCAGCTACTTTCCCTTCTCCAGTTATTCCTTGTCGTCCAATTAAATATGCTTTCTGTATTTCGGTAAGTTCAAATGCTTCTTTCGTTTCTTCATTACAATATCTTTCTTCTTCCATTTTGGTTTTCTCATTATATATCTTTGCTATATAAGATATTAAAAGATTTTACCGTCACGTACTCAAAAATATCCTGTATTGCAAGATTAATCCCCAAACATGTTTTTATTTTCTGCACCACTTTCGCAGCAAGAATCGAATTACCCCCTATTTCAAAAAAATTGGTATCCTCAGCAATATCTGGAATTCCGAAAACTTCCTTGTATATCTTTTTCTATATTAGTTTGTATCTCTATCATTTCATACTTTTTCATTAATATCACTCCTCAATTTTGCTATATAAGAAGCAAGTTCTCTAATTGTAGAATGTTCGAAAATATCATATGGTGTCATATGTACATTAAATTCTTTCTTGATAATTGCTGCAATTCTCATCGCTGTAACAGAGTCCCCGCCCAGATTGTAAAAAACTCTCTTTTACGCCTATCTTTTCAACTTCAAAAATATTTTCACATATCCTTGCTACAAAATCCTCTAATTCCGTTTCTGCTTTCTCCTGCTCCCCTGTTTTTGGAACCATTCGTTCCAATTCTCTATAATCAACCTTTTTATTTCTATTATAGGGAAGCCTTTTTATTTCATAAAAGGCTGTAGGAATCATATATTCAGGAAGTATTCCAGATAATATTTTTTAATATTATTCACTTCCGTTTTATCCTCCGCCACATAATATGCCACTATTCTTTTTATCTTTACATATTACTGCCCCCTTAGTTATACCTTTTATCGAATTTAGTTTTTCTTCAATCCCGTCTAATTCTATTCTTTTTTCCGTTTATCTTTATTTGTCTATCTTTTTCTTCCTCTAAATAGAATCTCTCCGGTTCTCATATATACTCCATAATCACCAGAACAATATACCCTTAACCCTTTATATCTGTAAACTTCCCCTGTTCTCCTGTTCCAACATATCCCGGCGTAACTCCATCTCCAGCGATGTACATTTGTCCCTCTTTCCCAACCGGACATAATTCTTGCTTTTTGTCCAATATATAATACTGTGTATTCGGAAATGGTTTTCCATAAGGAATATTATTATTTTGAATATCTTCTCCTGATACTTCATGATAAATATTCCACATTGTAGTCTCTGTCGGTCCACCTACATTAAATATTTTTCCTTTTTGATTCCATTTTCTAAATTTTTTCACAATATCTATATGCAAATAATCTCCGCCCTGTATAACTCTATGTAGTTTTCCCACCACCTCTGGGAGTTTTTCCAAATCACTGTACAGCAACATTTCTAATAATGCCGGAACAGATATCCAAACTGTTACCTTATATTTATTCATCAAGTCTATCCATATCTCAGGATTCTTATAATTATGCTGATTAGGTATTACTGTCGTTCCACCAATATATACCATTCCTAAATGTCAAAAATAGACATATCATGTCCATAGTTCGTTACACCAAATGCTACGTCCTTGGATGTTATACTAAAAAGCTTCTGAGTTGCATTTATACAATTCATAATCCCCCGCCAAGTAAAATTACCGTTTTAGGCATTCCTGTTGTTCCAGACGTATTTATCAGCATTGTCTCTGAATTTTCTTCCAATGCCTCTTTCCCTATCTCTGCACTTGGTATTTCATTCTCAAGAGTTACAATAGTAGTCGTCACAGCAGCAATGTCTTCCATATGTTCTTTAGTATCTGTTAATATCATCCTTAATCCGATTGCCGAAACACAATGTTCCACAATTTTAACTGGAAATTCAACATCGATCGGAAGGAACACAATGTTTAAATATGCTAATGCAACCTCACAAGCCGCTTGCTCTACCCCTTTAGGTAAATATAACCCCACTTTATCTCCATGTTTCAAAGAATATTTTTTTTAGTAATATAAAATTCAGCTTATCAGAAAACTCTTTCAGCTCCTGATATGTCATATGTGACTGCTCATCTATAAAAGCGTATTTTTTCAGCATAGATTTCACAGTTTTTCTTTAATTTTTCTCTAAAAGATATAGAACTGCTTATTTCTGTAGTGTCATTTAATTTTTTTTTATGATTTCAGAATCCCGTATTGCTAATGGTATATCAGTCATTTCAAATAATTCTTTATCCTTATTGCCAAACATAGTAAGTATAGTAATAAATACATCTACAATTCCGTTAACTACATCTTCGTCAAATAGTTCCTTTATATAACTCAGTGTAAACAGTATCCCTTCTGGCACTTCTGTAAGAAGGCCTTCAAGCCAAACCTGACTTGTATAAGAAAGCGTCATATTTTTCTTAAATTTCGCTTCTCCCTGTCTTAATCCGCCTACTGTACTGGTAAACACAACTGGTGCTATAATTTCTTCCTTTTTGGTCTGTTTAACCTTTTTTAATACATCTGTGCCTGATAGCAACATGCCTTCTTCCCGACTAGAAAACAACTTATTTTGATTGTCCTCTATCTGTTCTAAAAAACCAATTGAACGACTATCATCGAAGCCAAATAAAATGAAATTAGAACACAATCCCACTAAATTTTCTACACCTTCCAACTCCATCGGTCGGTACGATACCGGAAGATTTAAAAGAAACTTAGAATTGTCACTATATTTCGCAAGTGCCTTACCAAAAGCAGTTAGCAAAATAGAAAATGGAGTAACCGCATTTTCCCTTCCCTTCTCACATATTTTAAAATATAAGTCTTCTGGTATAATCCGAGCTACTACCCCCACGTTAGGTTTCATAACCTCTTTTGCATCTTTCAATGCGTCTAATTGAGGCTTTGTATCAAACTCTGACAATCTCTTAACCTTTTCATTTAATAATTCACTATACTCCGGATTCTCTTTCATGTCTTTAATATAATGAGTGTACTCTGAAAAAGAACAATGACTGGCATTTTGCTTTCCATAATACAAATTTTCTAATTCTTTTAATATAATTTGATGGCTCTCTCCATCCGCTACTAATCCGTCGTGGCATATATGAACAATCGTCTTTTTTATCATCAATCCTTGTCGCTACAAAACAAATTAAAGGACCTTTATTAATATTAAAATTTCTCTCGAATAAATCTTTCCTGATTTCTTCCAATTTTTCGTCTTTCTCTTTGCTAGATAAGATCTGTAAATCATAGTAAGTAAAGTCTATCTCTTGTGACTCTTGCACATTAGCATACTGGTCCTCATGGAATGTACATCTTAACGCCTCTTGTTCTTCCACTAGATTTTTTTATCGCCTTTTGCAACCTAGCGATATCTACATCTTCTACTTCAAACGAGAAGTACGCCCGAGATCCTTTTCCGCCCAAAATCATTTCAGGTTTCCGACCATATAAATAGGCAGTCTGCAAATCTGTAATATCTATCTTCTCCCCATTATGTTCTTCAATCCCCAGGGACTTTACATAGCTGTTCAATCGTACCGTTCTGAAATAGCTGCTGAATAGGTACTTTTAATCCAAATGTTCTTTTTTAGTTCAATCTGAAGTCTTCCGAAGAATAGAGAATCTCCGCCATATTTAATCAAGGATGTACGATCATCCAGCTCATACTCAATCCCTAATAACTTTTTAATTATTCCTTCTAGTTCCTTTCTACTCATCTAAATTACCTCCTTCACTTTTATCTATTTCTGTAAGAATTTTTATATATAAATCCATCATTTCAGATAGTTCTGTCTCATCTAAAATACCCTCTAAAATAACCCACGAAAAAAGAAGTCCTGCTTTAACTGATATACCTGTGCATCAAGCCAAACCCCGGTGTTTGTGATATGATATAGGATAAATCTCCAATCTCATTTAAGAAAACTTCACTTAACATAGGGATTTCAAAGCTAGGCGAAAATACCAAAGGTACTGGATATTTTTCATTGCCCTGGCAATGGTTTTTTTAAAATACGCTGTACAGATACTCCATCTAAATCAACGTGTTTTATATCCTCCTTATATTTCTTATGCATAGCCTTACAGAATTCATTAAACGCAACACCTCTCTTTATATCGCATCTATATATAATACTTTTTGTATAATCGCCCACTCTGTTCTGCCTTTCCTTTGTTCTATTCGAAAAAGGGAAATTTATTAATACTTGTTCTTTTTTTTGTGTATTTCAAAACAGTATAGGAAAATACTATCAACAAAATTTCTTCGGTAGATATTTTTAACTTTAAAGTAAGTCTATCCAGCACTTTCTTATCCATCTTTCTGTTAATACTGATATATTTAGTTTTTACTAATTCTTCTATACTTCCTTTTACCTTTAAAGGAAAAGCAATATCACTATTTCTTAGTCTCTGTTCCCAATACACTTTATCCGATTTTCTGTTTTCTGATAACAAAACCTCCTCCTCGATTTCATTTGAATGGTACTCTCTAATTATCCCCCTCTTAAAGTACCTATAAAACTCCCCCAAGTCCCTTAATATAATTAAAAAGCTCAACACGTCACACATAGTCAAGTCTAAATCGAATGCTAGACGAACAATTTTCTGATGGCGTTTAATTAGATGAAGCCTACAATTAATTCCATTTCGTATATCTAATTTTTCATGTGATAGTATTTCTCTCATGTTTTCTTTTATAAAAATATCTTCTTCCCATATCTTAATGGTTCTTTTCGGCTTCCCTGTCGTTAAGTTCTTCAATTTTCAAGAGTCCACACATTTCAGCCTTTGCTCTCATCATCGGGTGTCTAACATATAGAGTTTCCCAAGCCTTCCTTAAATGAGTTTCGTTAATACTGACCGTATCAAATTCCATATACACATGACAGGGTGTACCTGTGGTTTTCAAACCTCTTTCCCGCTCAATCATATATGCACATTGTAATGATGACATTGGTATAAATAATTCTTTACTCATAATGCTCCTTTTCCAGTATTCGTAGCGCCTCTTTATCAACTTTTTTCATAGCAGTAACCGGAATCCTTTTTACAAGTCTTAATACGTCCGGTAATTTGAACATGGCAATTCCAGCCTCTTCTAAATGCTTTCTAATATCCAGAAGACTAATATTTTTTCTTGCAACAGCATAAACACAAATTTTATTACCTAACATTTCGTCTTCTATTCCGATAACTGCGCAGTCCATAATATCAGGATGCTTAATGATGAGTTCTTCTAATTCACTTGGCATAATCTTCTCTCCTGCTCGATTAATTTGTTCTTTAACCCTCCCCACAACTTTTAGATTACCATCCTCAAGTTTTCTCACTTTATCTCCGCTTAAATAGAATCCTTCTTCGTTAAAATATTTGTCATTATCCAGCAACCGATAATATTCTTGGATCGTATATGGTCCCTTTACTATTAATTCACCAATTTCTCCCTGCGCTACTTCTTTTCCATCACTATCTATAATTTTTATCTCATCATATTCGCTAATTGGTTGCCCCTGACAAGAAACACGTGTTTCATAAGAATCATCCATACTGTTTGTACATATTAATCCTTCTGCAGTACCAAATACTTGTATAAGTTTCCCCCAAGTACTAAATCTACTTGTCTGGCGGTTTCTTCTGGAAGCATTGCACCTCCTACCAGTACCTGCTGCAAAGAAGAAATATCATCTCCATCATCGAGTATTCTATATTCCAAGCACATTTTTAAAATTGACGGCACAAATGCCGTAAACGTTACTTTTGTTTCTTCAATTAAAGAAAAAATTTCCATAGCTGCTATATCATTGCAAATAACAACAGTTCCACCAGAGCACAAGGTTCCCAAAATTCTGGATTTCCCAGAGCAAAATTATGTGCCATTGGAAGAACCGATAAAAAATACACTTTCTTGAGTCAATTTAAGTCTTTCAGTTATTCTTTTTTACATTATATAAATAGTCTCCATGTGTCCTCGGAATCAGTTTCGGGATACCTGTAGTTCCTCCAGACAAAAGTAAAAAGAGCTAAATCTTCTGGTACAATTTGTTCTTTATACGTTTTTCTTCTTTTGTTTTTTCTACTTCCGAGCTTTCAAGCATACTTGTAAAAATTGTTTTCTCAATTCCTTTAAGTTCTTTATTTCCTTCAGCAACTAAACTCCCCAAAACACTAACTGCTGCATCATAAATATATAATTTGGGGGTTGCTACCCGAACAATGCCTCGAACTTCATTTTTCTTTTGGGCAGAGAGTATTAAAATAGGAACCGCCCCCCATTGTTACCAATGAAAGAAAAACCATTATAAATTCACTATGATTTCCCATATGAACTGCTATATTATCTCCCTTTTTACTCCTTGTTCAAAAAAGAATTTCCTACAGCGTATAATCAAATTCCCCAATTCTCTATATGTTATTTTTCTTTCTCCTTCAATAATCGCAATATTATTTGAATAGTTTTTAATCCAAGCTCCTACCGCTTCCTGAAAATTTTCCGTTAAAATATGACCATATCTATTCTTCTCCATGTATTTTTCCTCATCTTTCTATAATTTGATTTATTTTTTCAGTTATCTGCTGTATATTTTTCAAAGCTGCATAATGTCCCCCTTCAATATATCTTTCTTCATATTTAGTTGTATATTTTCCCCAGCCCTGCACATCATCCTTTATTAATTTTGAATCAAATGGATCATAAATAGTAATAATAGGACAATTAAACTTATGATAACTTGCGTGATAGCTGGCAAAAAGCCTAAAATCCGCTCGCAGTATCGGAAAATAATATTCCTGAAACTCTGGCATCTCCAAAATAGATTTATCCACCAATCTTTCTGTTTCCAAGTAGGCTTGTATTTCTGAATCCGATGCCCCTGCTAATAGTATCGCTTCTTTTGGTATTATCGCTGGCTCCTGAGAACTCGACGCAATTATTACAGTTGGTTCATTTCCCGTTTTTCATAGGTTTGTCTTGCTATTTCATAACCTAAAATTGCACCAGTACAATGACCAAATATGGAATACCTTTTTCTCATAATATCTATTTTCTTTTACAAATACTTCTGCCAATTTTTGAACACTTTCAGGTAACTTTTTCTTTTCTTCTTGCATCTCTAAACGGCAACTTAACTGGGCAAACAATAACTTTATCAATATATTCTTTCCACATCGAAAACATATTGATACTTGCCCCTGCGTAGGGGAAACATAATAAAATCTCTTTATCTATATTTTTTACATTCTCATCTACAAACCATTTACTTTCCACTTTTTTCTTTCTCCTTTAATGCTCTATATGCAGCATATCCCTGTACCTTAATTGGTATTAATTTCCAATGATCTTTTTTCTTCCATTTTCTTTTTATTACTCCGTCTTTAACTGAAAAAAAGCTCATTCCTTTAAGTAGTCCTACACCTATCGCTTTTAAATAAGCTTCTTTCGCTGACCAATATTGAAAAAATAATTCTTTGCTATTACTCTCCTCGATATTTTTTACCTCCTCAGGCTCAAAAAAACTTCTAGCAATTTCTAAATATTCGCTGCAATCTATTATTTCTTGTATATCCACTCCAATCTTCGCATCTCTAGAAAAGGCTACAAGTATCATTTCACCAGAATGAGAAATATTAAATTCTATATCCTGTTTTCCCGAAATACTCTTATAATACGGTTTTCCAAATTTATGTGATAAAAAAACTTATCTCCTCTTCTTCCAAATATTGTATTAAAACTAATTTAGTAATTACTTTCCCTGCTACATAACGCATCCTATCCTCATAGAAATAGTATTCTTCCATTTTTTCTTTTTTCTTTCTGATCCAGCATCAATTGGTAGTATTCAAAAACAGGAATCACTTCTTTCCAGCGTATACACCAAATATGTACTTCTTCTTGCATTAATTTAATCTGAGTTCTTCTCATAAAATCTCTATTTTCGTATAACTTAATTCTCATTTCCAAAGCCCCTCTCGCCTTTATAAGAAATTAAATACATTTCAAATAGCATTCGTTTCTTAATATTGAAGTTATTTATCAATAGTTAGCTATAACTTACCTATAATCAAAAAAAATTTGCTTTTCCTGTTATCAAGCTAACCATTAAAATAATATGAGCTATTGCTATACCTTTGGTTACCACTATAAAGCCACATACCCAAAAGCAAATTGCAATCATAACTTCTATAACCAATACTCCTCTTGCACGTCTTCCATAAATCTTTTTTTTGCAGTCTTATCCAATTTTTTGCCTTTAGTATCTATTGGTGCCAACACGAATATAAGTAAAATCGCAGCAACCCACAAAGCACATAATATTTTCCCTATGTCTGATGCTACTGCTAAATATTGCCCACAACCGAAAACAAGGAAACCAGAGAAAATAATACAGTTCATAGGCTTTTTCTAAATGAATCCCTCCCGCATACTGCCTTAAAATAGTAAAAAGGCAGCAAAAAGCTGAACATTCCTATCCAGTTTCCCGTTATTGTACCGACTATAGCAATAATGGCATATATAGCTATCTTATTCAGAAGCAGGCCGTAAGCATATGTATACAACCTACGTTCTTTTTCCCCAAGAATTCCCCGTTGACTTTGTAGAGTGAAAATCCAGTCAATTATCCTTTTTCTCATTAAAACTTTCTCATCTTCTTAACTTCGTCCGGTTCTTCATCCTGAAAATATAACCAGTCACATGCAAGATTTGCGGAACGTGCTGTCAATTTGAGCGCAAGCAAATTGATGCCCTCTAATACCTTTGTTTTTACTTTGTCTAATATTTTCTTCATGATTTTTGCCTCCTTTTTTCAAAATTCTACTAAAAAATCGCCTCTACTACAATTACCTCGGCCAAAACGGTAATTTTTTGGGCGATTTTTGCATCGTCTTACTTAATTGTAAAGATTATCTCAACAGAAAACTCCTGTTCTCCTGCAACAATCCTCATGATTCCTCCATATCTTTCCACCAGCTTCTTTACCGTATGAAGCCCGATTCCATGACTGCCGGAATCTCTTTTTGTACTTATATATCGCTCCTTCTCTTTTATTAAAGGCACAATATAATTATTGCGAAATTCCATTACCAGGGAAATGATTTTCATTCCCCCATATACATATTACAAATCACATACTTATCTTTCTCTGTCTTTTCAGCAGCCTCGATTGCATCACCCAAAAGGTTCCCCACAATAGAAATCAAATCCAGGTCTTCTATAAAATCTGTTCTAAGATTATTTCCAAGTTTGATTTTATACAATATGCCTTTTGATTCGGCGACAAATTTTCTTTCACATAAAATACTGTTTAGAACCGGATCAGCGCAGCAACTATAATTTTTCATTTCCTGTATCCGGATCCCCAAATGTCTTACCATGTTATCCAACTCAAGATTTTTTCCATTTTCTATCAAGTTCGCTGTAATACAAAGAAATTTATTCACATCATGCAAAAAAGCCCTTTTATCTTCGTTTACTTTATTGATATATTTCTGATTGATATTTTCAGCTTTACTTTTCTGATAAAGCAATTCCATCTTTTTACTTCTTCAGACCTTTCAATTAATTTATCAAAGACTGCAAATATACAAATATTCGTCATTAACAGCAATGCTGCTCCAATAGGAATCATGATACGATTTACACCGGTAAAAGAAATATGCGAATAGTATATACACATAAAAATGATAATTGTCGCTATCGGCAGAGTTAACAGCACAGTAAACAATTTATTTTCAATCGTCAGATAATTCTTCTTTCTTGTTATCTGGTTAATACATTTCACGAGTAAAAAGTCATCGTTTTCATCAGCAAAATAGCCAATGTTTTTCCAGCTCAGACTGAAATTCGTTTGCTGTTCCAGTTACTCCATAGGCTTCAGTAATCGCAGCAAACAAAACTCTGGTATGATTGCCAACATATAATAACAACAGGCCATGATAACTTTCTTCCACTTACTGCCTTGAAAAATAATAATGGCAGCAATCGTATAACTTACAGGGATAATCGTAATATTAAATAGCGTCGTTCCCATATGATTTGCAATAAAAATACAAAGTGCCGCAGCAAAATACACCCCAATTCTTTTCCATAAAGATCCTACCCTATATGGAAACATATTTTTCCCAAAATCATTCAGCATCCATACCTGAAGGCTGCAAACTAAAACATCTCTTAGTAAATCCATCAGATCAACCATTCCTTTCCCTCAGATATTCAAACAGCGCCTCGGTAAAATCTTCTTTCTTTGCTCTTGAAACATTCAGTTCTATTCCGTATTTCAACCGTAGTACGCCTTTTTCTAACCCTTCTACTTTTCCCAAATTAACAATGTAACTATAATGCGCCTGTGCAAATCCCTGATCTTTTAACTGTTCACATAATTCTCCAAACGATTCTCTGCACCGAACTGTCTCTTTTTTCTTGCTCTTTCACAATGGTTATCACACATCCTCTTTTGGCTCTGGAAACATATAAGATATTTTCCACATGTATGCGTATTATCTTCCCCGCCGATGTCACCGTTACCGCATAGTCATTCGAAAGCGTCTCTTTACCTCAGTCATAATAGCTGCAATTTCCCGGCGTAAGCTGGTATCGTGTAAGTCCTTCATAATATACCGGAAGGGCTGCCCAAAATTAATACTGTCCACTGTCGGCTCAAAATAACTAGAACAGAAGATTAAAACTGCATCTTTGTTATAATTTCTCAATTTTAATGCTGTTTGGTTTCCATCCAGCCCCGGCATACGGATGTCTATAAAGACCAATTCGTGGAGAATATCCGTATGTTTCAAAAGTTCATTTCCAGATTCGTATTCATAAAATCTGATTTCATTTTCATGCAAACTATTTTCATGCTCTACAATCTCCCTGATCGTTTTTCTATATCTTTTATCATCATCGCAAATAGCTATCTTATACATAATCCTTCCTTTTGTTAGTTGCAACTAACCTCATTTCATAAAAAAAAACCATCCCGCAGAATTTTGCCATGAGATTATCTCTTACTTCTATAACTCCGGTTCCAACTCTGCAAAGATGGAATCTCCAAAAAATTCTGGTATTGTGATTTCTAATCCATCACACAATTTCTTGATTGTAACTACGCCTACATTCTTACTCTGCCCATACAAAATATTCTTCAGCGTTGATGGCGGAACACCAGAACGTATCGCCGCCTCATTCACGGTAATATCGTTTTGCCTTATCAATTCTTCAAGACGATATATAACTGCTGTTTTTCATATCCATGATTTCTACCACCTTTTCTCTATTCTATATAAATTGCCCGTAAAAGGTCGCCCATATATAGTCTTTTTGAACAAAGATACATCTTTGTAAGCTTTGTATACTTTCGTGGTAGATAATTCAGCATTTTTACCAAAACAAAAAAAGCCGAAAGCCACATTGTTATCCGTGACCTCCGACTCCTTTCTATCTCATACTACACCGTCCTTACATCCAAATCAGCCCTCTCTCTGGCTTATCTTTTCCCTGTTTTTCCCTGGATAATTCTCTTATTGATTTCCAACCTCGATGGTTTCTTCTCTTTTCCTGTCATTGTCTTTTTTCTCTGTTATTGCCTTTCTTTTCAGCTTTCCCCACATCCTTAACTGCTGTATTTGTTTCAACGCCAGTTCTTGGCACAGCTTCTCTGCTCTCATTTTTCTCTGCTACCTGCTGTTCTCGTCTCTCCTGCACACCTTTTTCTTCCAGACTGCAAAAGCTCTGCAGATACGGCAGTACATGATTCTGCATATCCGTCAGATCTTCCATATACTTCTGATACTCTTCATTGCCTTTTCCTTGCTGGTAGCTGATCCAGCTTTCATCTGTCAACTTCATTTCATTCTGGATCTTTAATTGACTGATGATGCCGCCATTGCCGCTACCAATGTCTATCTTACCTTGAAAATGATGCAGCATCTTGTCGCCCTTCTCAGCATAATATACTGTAAAAACATCTGTGCTGTCGTTTTTGGTTCGTTGGTGTTTTGATCACGATCAGCATACCAGGTTTTGTCCTGTTCTACGGTTTTGGAATCCAGATCAGATAACTTTTGACATCTTGGATTCCCCAGATCACTTTTCTCACAATAATTCACATACACCATCGGTTCTATATCTTTTGGAAGTTCTGGTTCATAGGCTTTCAGTCTTTCAAGCAATACTCCTGCACGAACAGACATATCGCATTCTTCGTCTACAATATCCTTCAAGTATGAAATATAATAATGAATATTACCGCTTTGTAAATCCAGCATTACTTCCTGCACCGTATTTTCTCCCCTCTCCACATTATCTCGATACTCATACGGATCAAAAGCTTCTGCAATCTCATCCATTGCCTCTGCCAGCTGTTCTGTGCTCATCTTCTCTGGATACATTGCTTCCCGAACATCCCGCATCGATACATACTTATAGTCCGGTAATGCTTCATGAATTTTCTCAATTCCTCCCCTTACCAATGCAAGCTCTCCATAAAACCGAACATCGTCCATCAGATTTCCAAATACGGTATTTCCTTTTACGATTGCAAATTCGGCTTCATCATAGTAACTATCTTCCGAATCACGATAAATAATTCCCATTGAGCATCCCAAATACGCAGTTTCTGGATTCTCCCTATATTTTTCATAGACTGCAGCGATCTGATTAACATCGGTACTTCTTTCATAAGCCCCCATATCGTGAAACTCATCGCATTCTGTGGCGAAATATTCCAGATAAGGCTCTTTCTTCTGTGGCATATTATTAAGGACGTTATCAATCATGTTATAATTTGCTTCTTCCAGTTCCTCTACCTTTGCTAGTGGTTTATATTCGCCCTGGCTTTTCTGAATCTCTGCCATTACAACCTCATCCATTTCTTCTACTTTTTCCATCAACTGATCATAATCTCCACGAATGTGTTCTCCAGTCCAGCCTTCGTCTTCCAAAAGTTCCTCTGCCGCTTCTTCAATAGAAATTTCATCATTTTCATAGACGCCACCATCCAGCAGACGGAAATCTCCATCGTAAAAGAATAATCGTATCCTTCTTCTGTCCTCTGAATAGCAAAATAACGTTCTCCTACCTCATATGCCAATTCGTCAAGAACCTGTTCTTCCAGATTCAAAAAAAGAATCCAGCTGTTCAAAACTGATACTGTCTACAAAATGAGCGGTTACTTTTTCTCCGTCATTCAGAACTACGATATCACTGACAGACAGGGAATGCCCACGGAAGTCTTTCGGTCTATCAATGTTGAACCTTTCAAAAATATCATCCAGTGACATATTTCCCAGAAATTCTCCAACATAGACCAGCTTATAATCTTCTTTTTTTATCTGCATACCATGACTTTCAATAAAGCGCATATTCATAAATGCATAGTTTTCGCCCGGTGAATCGTCCTTGATCTGATAAATACCAAAGGTTCGCCTTGTTCCTAACAACAGGTTTGCCTCTTTCAAAGACTGAATCTGCGGATATTTCTGCATTTCCCATTCCAGGTTACGGAAACGCTCCCGTTCTTCCATGGACATCTGATAATGCTCCGGTCCTCGTTCAATTTCCATGCGTTCCGTGACATAAATCGGTGATGAAAAATTAGTGATCAGATAGATATCTGCTCCGGCATCGTATAATTTCAGTGCTTCTTCCTGCTCAATGACACTCATAGGCTCCTGAAATGCTCCAAAATCTTCATCGGCATAATCCAGGTCATTCTCCTCTATCCGTTCCCACATCTGCGATTCCATGCCAAACAGACCTTCATGCGCCTGTATCATTTCTTTACTTGCATACTCTCCCTTGTCGCCATCGCTGCCCAGGCAATAAATTTTAGAACCCATTCTGTGATAATCCAAAGCTGCTTCTTTTCTAAGCGGCACCATGTCTTCTGCTGTATATCCATAATCACGTAATTCCAGCTTACCTATGGTTGGATCTGGTAGGTCCTGAATATCCATTTTTGCACCATCCAGAAGTTCCTCTACTTTATCTTCATCTGCCTGATTGATTATCATATTTCTCGCCATTCAAATTCCTCCTGTGTTCTAAAAAATGGCATAACCGGCAGAACCTTCTTCTACCAAATTATGCCATCTTTCCTGTTTACTTATTCCAAACCGAAGTCCCGTTTTCTGGTTTCCTTGCCAGTTTCACTTTCCCGCTGACTCTTTTCTTTATAAATCTGCAGCTTCTCATGGATAGAACCTCGTGCCGGTCTTTCTTCTTTTCTCTTTTGATTCCGACTGCTCTGTTTCTGTATCTTCCCGTTCATCCATATTGAGAAGTGCATTTAATTCTGACAGCCGCTCCAGTTTTTGGCTCAGTTCCTCTTCTTTTGGAAATGGCTTCCCGACTTCCTCTTTGGCATTTGCCATCTGCTCCTGTACCGTTTCCAGCCGTTGTTCTGCTTCTGCCAGTTTTTCCGGATAACTTTCTAAAAGATTATTGATACGAATGATATTTCCCAGGGCATCGGCTCCCAACCGAACTTTAGCTACCGATTCATGCTTTACAGACAGGATAAACTCTTTGCTCCAGCTGTCGAATTGGATTCTCATGTTAAATCCCTGATAACTTCCAATGTCCATAGCTGCATCTACAGACTTAATGTCTTTGCAGACCGCCAGAAGAGCCGCTCCTGCCTCTTTCTTTTCTGTGAACACTTTGCCACTGATTTCCATAGAAAACTGCTCTGGATCTGTAATTTTATGCTCAGAAAAATGAGCGATATCTGCCTTGTAGCTGTCAATAATCTCCGTCAGTTTTGCAATCTGTTGCGGAAAATTTCTTGCAATATCATCTTCCAGTCGGTATTGGTTATTCATGTGGTTCGCTTTTAGAAGCTTTAATTTCGCCACATCCACATCCAATGCCATCTTCTCTTTTACTGCTGGATTTCCGGTTGCCAGTGCTTTGACCTCTGCATAGGACAGTGCCGCTTCGTCCACATCTTCGCAGCTTCTGACCGGTGCTTTGCTGGTCATGATCTGGGAAATAAACTTCTGCTTGTTTTCGATCAACTGCCGCATGTAGCTGTCAAATGTGGATTCAGTTACATACCGGAAGATATGAACCTTTTTGTTATGGTTTCCCTGACGGATAATACGTCCTTCCCTCTGTTCCAAGTCAGACGGTTTCCAACCAATATCCAAATGATGCAGGGCAATCAAACGATCCTGCACATTGGTTCCTGCACCCATTTTTGCTGTTGAGCCAATCAAAAACGAACCTGTCCGGATTTCACTTTCCCAAACAGCTCCGTCTTCTTTGCTTCTGTATTTGCATCATGAATAAACGCAATCTCTTTTTCCGGTACACCTTTCTCTATCAGTTTCTGCTTCAAATCATCATAAACATTGAAACTGCCATCGCCTTTCGGTGTGCTCAAATCACAGAAAATCAACTGTGCTGATTTCTGTGCTGCTGTATCTTTCCAGATTTCATAGCTTTTCTCTGCACAGACTGCTATTTTGCTTTCCGGATTATCTGGCAATAATTCATTCACCAAACGCTGATCCAATGCTAACTTTCTTCCATCATTGGTAATTGTCAGCATATTATCAACGGAAGCATCTACCCCTCCATTTCTGACAACTTCTGCACGTTCCCCAAGGCTTTCTACGATTTCTTTCTGCTGTTCCGTTGGTTTCAGCACCACTGTTTCATATTCCGCTTCCGGCACAGGAAGTTTTAACTGATCAGAAGTCTTGATATCTGCAATCTCCTTAAACATATTCATCAGTTCCGGAATATTATAAAATCTTGCAAATCTTGACTTTGCACGGTAGCCTGTTCCTTCTGGTGCAAGCTCAATGCTCGTGACTACCTCGCCAAAGGTGGAGGCCCAGGAATCAAACAGTCCAAGTCCCATATTTTGTAATTTGCTGTTCTGCAGATACCTCTGCATAACATATAATTCCGTCATGCTATTGCTAATCGGTGTGCCCGTAGCAAAGGTAATGCCTTTTCCTCCGGTAATCTCATCTAGATACTGACATTTATTAAACATATCCGCCGACTTCTGTGCTTCATTCTGCGCAATCCCGGCTACATTTCTCATTTTTGTATAAAGAAATGCAGTTTTTATAACTGTGTGCTTCATCGACATACAAGTGATCCACTCCTAGTTCTTCAAACGTAACTACCTGATCTTTTTTTTCTCTTTCTGATTCAGTTTCTCCAGCCTTGTCTGCAATGTTTTTCTTGTCTTTTCAATCTGTTTGACGGTATAACGTCCGCCGTCCTGTTCATACCTTGCACTCTGGATTGCCATTTCCAGATCATCAATCTGCTTCCGCAGCATAGCTTCCTGCCTCTCATCAGAGATTGGAATACGCTCAAACTGGGAATGTCCAATGATAATGGCATCATAATTCCCCATAGCAATTCTAGCACAGAATTTTTTCGGTTTGCTGGTTCAAAATCTTTCTTGGTTGCAACCAGGATATTGGCTCCCGGATATAACTGTAGGAATTCTGCACCCCACTGCTCCGTCAAATGGTTTGGCACGACAAAGAGATTCTTCTGTGATAATCCCAGTCTTTTACTTTCCATTGCCGCCGCTACCATTTCGTAAGTCTTCCCAGCTCCTACTACATGTGCCAGAAGCACATTATCACCGTATAGCTGATGTGCGACCGCATTTTTCTGATGCGATCGAAGTTCTATTTCCGGGTTCATTCCTGGGAAAGTCAAATGACTGCCATCGTATTCACGGGGACGGATGCTGTTAAATCGTTCATTGTACACGCTTACCAGTCTTTCTCTCCTCTGCTGATCCTTAAAAATCCAATCCTTTAAATGCTGCTTTCATGGCATCCTGCTTTTGTGATGCCAGCATGGTTTCTTTCTTATTTAGGACACGGATCTCATCACCATTCTCATTGACGACTCTTATCATAGATGCGTACATCTCAGATTCAAGGTATCTTCCAGAATCCGGTAGGCATTTGCTCTCTCCGTTCCATACGTTGCATAGGCAAACGCATTTCTTGGACTGTCGGCGTTCTTTCCTGTAATCCTCCACTCACCATTTATCTCAGAGAATTTTACCTGTATTTCCTTCTGCGCAAGATACCATCGGCGTATGAAGCAGTTCCACCATAAACTCCTGATAATCCGAAGGTTCAATCCAGGTAGCTCCAATACGCACTTCAATCTCCGATGCTTCCAGATCTCTCGGCTGAACTGCCTCTAGTGCACGCACATTCGATGTGAATTCCGGATGATTCTCTGCAAAAGTTCTCGCTGTATTTAATTTATCCCTAACATTTCCGGACAGATATTCATCTCCACTTTCCCACTGGTCTGTCAGTGGATTTTTGAAGATAACTCCAACCAGCTCTTCTGTGATTTTCTCTTCGGTCTTTCCGGTCAACTGTGCCATATAGGGAGATCTACTTTAGCCTTTCATTCAAAGACAATGCTAACGCTTCTGTCGCTGTTTCTACGCTGGTTACAGCGACCGCCTTTTTAATGGTTCGTTTGGTAAACATGTCCGCTTTCCGCTTCAATGTTCCATCTTCATTCAAGTCTTCCAGGGAACACAGCAGACAATAAGAAGAGTCATCAGAAAATGCACGTTTGTTAGCATTACTTCCAATAACTCCATACTTTGCTGTGTAGGTATCATACACCTGATTCAGTTTTTTCCTGCTGTTTCTGGATTTCTTCGTCTGTGACAAATTCTTCCATCTGCATGGCGATCAGTTCACGAACGGTATCACGGATTGCAACCATGCCTTTTACACGTTCTGCAGTGGCTGCAGGCATTTTCACCTGATTCATCAAAGAGTTGACACGATAATATACCTGATCATCTACCACCGTATAGCTGTAATTTCTAACATTCGGATCAGCCGGAATACTCTCTGGCATCTCATCCAGTTCTGCCTCTATATCTACTGCCGCTACCATGCTTCCCTTGATGTGTTTTACAGCTTCTTGTAACTGTAATTCCAGATCAGCTCCTTCCATTGGAGCACAGGTTGTTTCCATACCATACGGACCGGACACTTCTTTCATCTCACCAAGAATCAATCCCGGATGCTGAACAAAATACTTGTTAATGGTAATCCCATTTGCATCACTCTCCAAATTCACCCAGTCTGGCATCTCTTTTGTGAAACTCTCACGCTTCTGGAAAAACAAAATATCAGCACTGACTTCTGTTCCTGCATTTGCCTTAAAAGCTGTGTTCGGCAGTCGGATTGCCCCCAACAAGTCTGCACGCTCTGCCAAATATTTCCGGACTTCCGGTGATGCTTTATCCATGGTTCCCTTTGTTGTGATCAGCGCAGCCACGCCGCCTGGACGTAACTGATCTATAGTCTTGGCAAGAAAGTAATCATGAATCATAAAATTGTAGCGGTCATACTGACGGTCATTGACCTTATATGCACCGAATGGCACATTTCCGATTGCCACGTCAAAGAAATCATTGGGATAATCCGTCTTCTCAAAGCCTTTGATCTGGATATTGGCATCTGGATAGAAGTTTAGCAATTCTGCCACTGATGCTGTCCAGTTCCACTCCATAGAGTTTGGACTGGTTTAGATTCTCTGGAAGCTTTCCAAAGAAGTTCCCGACTCCCATAGATGGCTCCAGGATATTTCCCTTTGTAAATCCCAGATTCTCCAACACCTGATACATACTTTCAATCACAATCGGCTGTGTATAATGAGCATTTAATGTGGAAGCTCTGGCTGTAGCATATGCTTCCGGTGTAACGACGGTCTTTAATTCTAGATATTCTGTCTCCCATGCAGATTTTGTCTCATCAAATGCATCTGCAAGACCTCCCCAGCCGACGTACCTGGATAAGCTTTCCTGTTCTTCCGGTGTTGCATTGCGATTCTCATCCTCACATTTCTTTAACAACTGGATAGCCATGATATTTGCTCGGAATTTCTCCTTCGGTGTTCCCTGTCCAAGTTCATCATCTGTAATACGGAAGTTCGTTGCTTGAATCGGTTCTGCTATTCCGTTAATCTCTTCCAAAGATTCTTTTTCTTCCGATACCTCAGCTTCTCCCGATAATTCTTTTTCTTTTTTATCATAATCTGTCCACACACGTTGAGAAATAGCAGTAAAATAGGAAGACTCTTCCTCCATAATTTCTTCCCTGATTTCACGTAATTCATCTAAGGTATCCGCATTTACAGTTTTGTTGTGATAATGATAATAAAGTACTTCTTGTCCGAGTTTTACATCCAGACGTTCCAATTCTTGTGTTGACATTCGATTCCAAATATCATCTTTTTCCGTATGAATCGTGAAACCTTCTCCATCATCATGATATTCTAATGTGTATTGAAGTCGATTCTCTTCTCCCTTAACTTTGCAATCAAAATCGTGGATTGTTGTTCTGCTACCAGACATATATTCTGAATCAACCAATCGCAAATCAGTTATATCTTCCGCTGTCAAAGTATCCTGCTCTAGCTGTTCTCCTAACATCTGCTGTGCCGCTTCCAAATCTGCCAGTCTTTGTGCTTCCTGTCGCTCTTCGTACTTTTCCATTTCTTCCGGTGACAAATAATCATCTGTGCGGATTAACTGGCGGACACGTTCTGCAACTTTGTTCCACTTTAATAAAACTTCTACCTCTGGGCTGCCAATCTTCCCTTTTTCAAGCTTTAATCCTTTTGCATCGTGGGATGCGTCGGAAGCAGCTGCTCCTGGTATTCCTGGTGAGGAACCACCTGTTCCATATTCATTTTTCAGAAACTCAGCTGCATCTTTCATATCATGATGTTCCATGAAATACTCGTAGATCCGGTTACGTCCTCCTGCAGTAATGCCGCCTCTTCTTAACACTGCGTCAATTTCATCCTGTGTGATAAAGGATAGTGCCGGACGTTCGACCGTAAATTTCTGGTCCACCCAGGAATCTGGAGATCTTTATAGCGCTGGAAATATTCCGGATTATGCTGGATTTCCCAACGATGGTAATCTTCTGGATTCTTTTCCATATATTTCTGCAGCCATTCAAAACGATAGACAATCGCAGCTGCTTCCTCTGATCTGTCCAAGCTCCACTCACTACATCCTGCCAGTCTGAATAGGACAATTGTTTTCTCTGTTTCTGCTCGTATCACGGAAATGAAGTGCCAGAAGATCTGTCATTTCTTTCTGTTCCTGTTCAATAGCATTATTGGAGATAAGATTATCAACGTAATTTCCCGCCTCATACATATCCCGGATCCTGTCAGCAGCTTCTTCCCACGTAACGATACGGTCAAAGTTTCTTCTTGCTGAGTCGCCTCGCCGGATACGAATACCATCGTTGTCGTACCAGATACTGATTTTCTGCCCATCTATGGTAAATCCTTTGCCACCAGTTCCATATTCCTCTTTCAGGAAGCTTTGCATTTCTTCATTATCCAGACCTTCGATCAATCTTGCAGTAATGTGAAACAGCGTATTTTTCTGTCCGCTTCCTGTTCGGAGAATATCGTCTACCACTTCATCGGAAATAAGAAAAGCGGCTGGCTGTTCCAATGCAGCTGCCGCTTTCCTTATTTCTCCTAACTGTTCCTCTTCTGTTGGGAACAGGCTTAACTGTAAATAATCTCCTGAATCACCAGCTCCTCTGCCTGTGCCTTGATCTGATTCATGTGTCTGGTCCATGCCATCCCGTCTGCCATTTTGTCCGGTGCCGGATCTTTCTCCAGAAGTTCGTTCATCAGGTCGTCTACTCTCTGCCTTGCCTGGCTGTCGATCTCCATCAGATGACTGTCCAGACGGTTCTGCAGTGTCAGAATGTTGAACCTGGCTACCTTGTGATTTCTCAGATACTCTTTCCGCATCATTCCGTACTTGCCGATGGTTCCTCTCGTCTCTTCCAGGCTGATATCTGGAATCTGATACTCTCCGTTCTGGCTGTAACTGATCTCTCTCATAGTCTGTTTCCTCCTTTTTTTCTTCTCTATCTTCTGTGTTATCTGTATTGCTTTTGCGAATTAACGTGTTAAATTCATTATAGACTACTTCTTTTTCTTTTGCAACCGTTTTCAGGTCATTTTCCAGATCATTCAGAACATATCGTCCAATCTGCATCAGGACTGGTCTGCTGATCTCGTTGACTGCACTTCCCAGATGTCCTAATACTTTCAGCTGATTGAAGTCCGTAATATGCCGAAAATCCTCTGCATCCAGATATTCCTGTGCATCCAGCCCACATCGGTTTAGTAATACATACCAGACACTATTGGTCATCAGTTCCCGGAATTCTACTTCCTGATTCTGTTCGTCCAGTTCTTCCAAAAATGTCCCTGTTACATCCAGTCTCAGTTCTTCCAATGTATCTGGAAGCCATTCCTGCATACTCTCCTTCGCTGCCTGATGCAGACTTTCAGCAAGTCCTCCTTCTATATCTTCCAGTGATAACTGCTCCTGCAGATAATCTGCCAACCAGCTGTTCTCCTTCCACCGGAAGATTCCATAACTGAGGATCCTTTCCAAGATTCCGCACTTTATAAGTGTCCTGCACATCAAATACATAACGAAGTTTTGTTTTCGATCCGGAAGTATTGTCAATCAAGGCAATCCCCTTAGATCCCTTTTTGATCCAGCGGTACATCTTCTGATTCCAGATTTCCATGGATGCTACGGCAGTTGCTTCCGGCCGCTGTGCATAAATTAAAAGCTGTTCTGGAAAAGTGTATTTGTACAGTCTGGATGCCGTGTTTAGGAACCGCATCCATTCCTGCGGACTGGCAGCTACATCTTTTGCCACCTCTTCCGTCAGCTGTTCCATTGCATATAATTTATTTGCCATGTGCTACTCCTTTTCATAAAATCAGGGACTGCCTAGTACAGTCCCCTTAAAATCATCGTTGTTTCTCTTTATAATGCTGCGGCAAGATCTTTTGACTTATTCTTTGGCACTTTGTCTGCCTCTTTTGCCTTGATCTCTGCCTTAGCTTTTCCAGTCTTCCATGGATTCCACCTTTTACTTCCACTTTCTCGGCTGCCTTTTCTTTCTCCAGACGTGCTTCCCTGCGCTCAGCATTTTCCATTACTGCCGTCTTTTTATCACAAAACTGAACTTATCAGAAAGCTGCTCCTGTCTCTCCACCCTTGTCTCATTGACTTCCTGTACCATCGCATTTAATTCTGGAACCTGAAAAATTCCGTTATCAGGGAGAATCAACACTTCATGAACGGAAGATGGAATAACAAAGAAATCACTTCCCAAACATTCCCCAATCTGTTTACGAATATCTTCCTGCAGTAACAGGGACGCCCCATTCATCTTAGATTCATTGGTAAGGCAGAACATTGGATTCTCCACAGTTTCCATATCCAGTTTTTTTTCATTCAGCAGGTTTTCTTTGGTTCTTCACCAAAAATCGTAGATTTGATAATCTATTCATATCCATAAGTGTGACACCACTGTTTTCGGTCTGCCACCATCGCATCTGCCTGAATCTGTTCGACAGATACTCCCCACTCATTCATCAGAGAGACAGTTACTGGAATACTGCCGATTTCCTCTCCATTTTCTTTCAGGTTTACTGCATAATAAGCTGCAAAATCTCCGTGTTCTGTGACTACTTTATCTGCAAGAAGATCGGTATTCCATTCCTTATCACAAATTCTCACCTGTAATTTGTCTTTCATCTTTTCATAATCCAAAATGTCAGGTACTCCCATTTCAATAAATTCTGCTTATCCTGTGCCTCAATACGCATATCAGCTACATCACCAACACAAGAATCTACATCTTTTCCATTGATATATTCCTGATAAAGAGAATCCAGATAGATTGTTGGTACGATTCTCTGATTCCCATTCGGAATCGTAATACCTGTCAGCTTCAACCCGTTGTTCTTTTCAACTTCCTGAAGTTTAATTTCTGCGTCCTTATAAGACTCTGGCAGATACTCCTTTACATTGTCTTTGACATATTCATAAAATTCTTTTCTGTTCATCATACGCTTTTACCCCTTTCTGATCATGTGATGGTTCATTCTTTTTCTGCTGACCATCTGCTCGGCTTTCTTCTGATAAGCCATCATTCTCTTTAAAGTTTTCTCCTGGTTTTTTCGTGCTTCCTGTCTTTTTTCCATTGCTTTCATCATAGTTTTCTGTTCCTTTCTGTGATTTTTTTGTATGAAAAAGGGAGCCTCACATAGAAGCTCCCAATCATAACCGATGGTTTCCTTATTTGCTTTTCCTTTTTCTGCAGATATAAAGTCCTGCCATACCTCCTGTGGAGATTACCAGAAGCAGAATCGGCAGCCAGATATTCGTGCTGTCACCTGTTTTTCGGTGCATTTGATACCTTTGTCTCTTCATGGGACTGTGGTGTATCCGGTGTGTTCGGTGTTTCTGGAACTTCCGGTTTCTCATTTGTCAGATTGAAAGTAACTTCCACGACCGGTGTACTGTCATCTGCATAAGCAAATGTCACTTCATGCTTGGTCTGATCCAGTGTGTATCCGTCCAGTGTCTTTGTTTCCACCAGATAATACTTCATCTCGGTATCATATTTGCCGTTCTTAAATGTGGCAATCTCATACAGCTTACTTTCTGCATGACCGGCAGCATCTGTCTTTAAGGTTTCCAGAACCTTTCCTTTGCTGTCACGGAGTTCAAATTCTACCCCTTTCAGTGGTTCTCCTGACGATTTATCTGTCTTATTGAGAATCACTTTTCCCTTGGCAGTATCATCTTTCATAGCCACTTTCTGGATTTCTCCGGTGTCTTTCACCTCAAACGTCACATCGGCTGTCAGAAGATATCCTTTCGGTGACTGCTCTTCACGTAAGGTATATTTACCGATTGGCAGTTTTTCGATATAGTGTGCTTCCTCTGTGGAAGTCCAGCTCTCTACTACCTGATCATCCTTATCGAGAATCGTCAGTTTCGCACCCGGAATCTCAGTTTCTCCTGTGATATCCGTCTTACTGATCTCTACTTTTGTCACATCATCTTTCATCTCCTACTTCTGAATTTCTGCTGTATTCTCTACTGTAAAGGTAATACTTTCTGCAGTGACATATCCATCTGCCGGTTTTGTCTCTGTCATGGTGTATTCCTTACCAACAACCAGTTCTTTGATCACATGGGATTCCTCCGTAGAAGTCCATTCATCTACTGTATTGCCATCTGAATCCGTCACTTTCAGGTGTGCACCTGGAAGTTCTTTGCCTGTTGTCAGGTCTGTTTTGGTCAGCTCCACTGAGGTTGGCTGATTCTCAAAAGTAAAATCGTAGCTTACTTCTGTCTGGTCTTCTCCAGCATATTCAAAGGTAAACTCCTGTACTTCTTCTGTTGTAACAAATCCGTCCGGTGCAAAGATCTCTTTCACATAGTATTTTCCGTCTACCGGAAGATCTGCCGTAAAAGTAATCTGTCCTTTTTCATCTGTTACTCGCTGCTCGATCAAACTGTCTTTCTCAAGAAGTACCTCGCCCTTTGCATTTTTGATATCTTCACTGGTATAAAGACCGAAGACACCACCTGCAAGAACACGTTCTGTGTCTTTTTCTTTCTTCAGAACCGTAACCTTTACTTTCTGACGGGCATTCTGCCATTTTCATCATAAGTGATGACTGGTGTATTCTGGTCCCGGTAGGAAAGGTCAACATATCTCGGCTCTCCGTCCAGCACATAACCATGGGCTGTTTTCACTTCTTTCACATAATATTTGCCAGCCGGGAGATCTCCCATCTGTGCAATGCCATTAGAATCTGTAGTAATAGTTCCCACTTTTTCATCTGCTTTGAAATAATCTTCGCTGACACCATCTGCCGCTTTGATATCTTCCGCAGCAAATACATCGAAAGTTACATCTGTAAGACTTCCGGTTACATATTCAAAGAGATGCTCCACAGTACCTTTTACAAGGTCCAGAAGTGTCACCTTATCCAAAATCCATTTTTGTTGATGATCAGAAGTCCTGTCGGAACTTCATCTTTCATCTCTACTTTTTGAATCTCTGCGGTATCTTTCAGCGTGAACTTCACATCCATTGCTTTCAGATAACCATAAGGTGCCATTTCCTCATGAAGGGTGTATTCCTCTCCAACTGTCAGTCGTTTGATCACATGTGGCTGATCTTTTACAGAAATCCACTGATCCACAACATTTCCTTCTTTATCAAGAACGGTGAGTTTTGCCCCATCCAGTTCCACACCTGTTGTTACATCAGATTTTGTGATTTCAACTGTTGTTGGCTGGTTCTTTTTCACAGTTTTCAGTTTTACTGCCTTCACATCCTGTCCCTGATAAGAAGCATTCAGATTCAGAACTTCATCAGAGGATACAAATCCAGCCGGTGCTTTTAACTCTTTTACATAATACTGTCCAAGTGGCAGATCCAGCGTACATACTGCAAGACCATCATTATCAGAAGTCATTTCCTGTAAAAGTGTCTCTGCTTTCACGATTACTTTTCCATCTGCCTTGATATCTTCTTTGTTATAGATACCAAAGACAGCGCCTGCTACGGTTGCACCATTTTCTGCATCCTGTTTTTCTACCTGGATTGCAACTTTCTGTCGGTCATCGCCAACAGTCACTTCCTGTTCAATCACAGGTGTATCCTGATCTGCATAGACAAATGTGACATCAGATCTGTCATGGTTCAGAACGAATCCTTCCGGTGCAGTCTTTTCTACCACATAGTAAGAACCAAGCGGCAGATTCTCTGCAACTGCTTTTCCATCTTCTCCGGTCGTTACCGTTGTTACCAGTGCATCCTTCGCATAGATTAGCTGCCTGTTTCCATTTTCATCTTTCTGATAATCCGGTGTATAGATATTTTCAGCTGCATAGACATGAAATTCCGCACCCTTCAGGTATCTTTCTTCATAAACAAAATCCTTTTTTGAATCCGGTCAGCATCTCACCTTTTTTATAGATCGTCAGCTTTCCTTTTACCGGATGGTTCTCGTAATCTACCGTAATAATGGCATCTCCACTCTCAGAATCCATCTGGTATGCTGTGTTAGCATCCACTGCAATCTCTACATAATTCTTGTTGATTGTGTACCCTTCCGGTGCGTTGACTTCCTCAATCCGGTAATGTCCGATCTTCAGATTCTTCGGCATGATCAGATATCCCTGACTGTCCGTAAAATAGGACTTGTGAGTGGTTGTCACTGGGTAAGTTGTTACCTGTTTCACGTACTTTTTGTTGTCAAGGTCGTACACTTTAAATTCTGTTCCTGCAATCAGGACGGATTTCTTTGTTTCATCGTCTTTTTTCACAATTTTCAGTTTTGCCTTAAACTCTTCATCCAGAAGCACACGCCAGATCTGTGGCTCATTCGGATGATGTTCTGTGATATTCACTTCAAAATCATCGACTGGCTTTGTAGTTGTGCGGTGTTGTAGTTTCACGCACAATATAGCTTCCAAATGGTAATGGAATACTGCAGGCATATCCTTTTTCATCTGTGAAAATCTCCGTTGCTCCATTTTCTCCACTCACTACTGGTTTTGCAGAATCAAAATCATAACTTCCATCTGCTTTCTTTGTAAGGGAAGATTTCAGATAAACTGTAAATCCTGCTCCGGATAACAGATCTGCATCTGTCTTTCCATTGTTGGCTGCTTTAATGATCTGGAATGGCTGCTTGATGACCTGCTCACTGGAAGTGCACTCTCTTTTTACTTCTGATGTCATATCTCCTTCATAACTGCACGTAAGATCATGCTCTTCTGCATCTGCCAGGTATCCGGTCGGAGGAGTAATCTCTTTGACATAATATTTGCCAAGATACAAGCCATTTACAGAAGCCTGTCCTTTGTCATCTGTTGTAAGAGAAGCTACCTGCTCTCCTGCTTTATAAATAGTTCCCGTTGCTCCGTCCGGGTGCACGATATCTTCACGGGCATACAGTCCATAAACTGCACCTTTCAGTGTGGCATCTCCCTGCGGTACTGCTTTTCCTGTTTCTTTATCAACTTTGAATAAATTGATCTTTGCTGTCACACGGTCATTGCTGAAGGTATGGGCAAAAGATACGCTTGCTTCTTTATCATTGGTATAAGAAAACTTGAACGTATACACATCTTCTGTATTTCTTACATAGCCTTCCGGTGCCTGATCTTCTTTTACAAAATAGGAATATCCAATCGGAAGATCCGCTGTGAATTTTGCATTCCCATCTGCTCCAGTAGTTGCTTTCTCAATCAATGTTCCTTTTTTCACAACAACGGTTCCGTCTGCATTTCTAATATCATCGGATGCATACAGAGCAAAAAATACCGCCATTCAGTGGTTTCTTTGTATCTTTATCCTGTTTTACTACGGAAACATCTGCTTTCTGTCTTTCGTTGGTAAAAGTCACATCTGCAAATACAACTTCTTTATTCTGTCCGGCATAAGTCAGAGTCACTGGCTTTTCTTCGCTGCCGTTATAGAAATTGTCCGGTGCTTTTGCTTCTTTACCACATAGTTTCCAAGATGCAGGTTTTTCAGTGTGACAGAACCATTCTCACCTGTTGTCAGATTTTTCTTTTACAAGTTCACCTTTGCTGTACACTTTTGTGCCATAAGCTGTTACGATATCTGCCCCGGCATACACGTTATATACTGCATTTTTTCTGTCTGCGGTTTTCATACTGAAATACTGTTCCATTTTCACTGACCTCTGCTCCTGTCAGAACCTGTCCTTCTTTGTAAATGGTAAGCTCTGCCAGCTGTTCTTTATTTTCCACGGTTACAGCTGAGGTCTTACTTGCTACCAGTTTTACATTCGTAGCCGTTGCATTTACCACATATCCCTGTGGTGCGGTGATCTCTTTCAGATAAACAGTATCCTGTGTCTTGATGATCGTAACAGAAGATTTTCCATTCTTATCTGTTGCCGGCATCTGAATAATCAGCTTTGTGCAAGCCTCATCGCTGTATACACCGAACACTGCACCTGCAAGATTAACGTCCGCTGTATCGTCTTTCTTTTACGATTTCGATCGTAGCCTGTTCAATCCAGGACACCTTTAAGCTTACATATTTTTCATCAGCAACACCTTCTCCAAATACAAATGCCAGATCCTGAACACTTGCATTCGTAGTCAGTTTATATGCGGAATAATCTTTTGTAATACTTCCCTTCATTTTTGCAGAAAAAGTATCACTTACATCTCTTGTCTGTGTCAGAGGAGCTGAGAGATAAAACGTGGTTCCGCCTCCAATTGTTACGCTTGCACCTGCCGCACTTACATTTCCAGTAGATACATTATGGAGCTTTACTCCCTTTGGTAAGTCCATTGTGATTTTCTGCTGGGAAGATGCGTTGAACTTGATATTCTCCGTTCTCTGAACATTACCATCTACATAAGCTTTTTACATTCGGTTTGGAAAATGACATCGCTACATCTGGTATTTCCGGCTTATTCACACAATAATTATAGAGTTCTTTTGCCAAAGTCTCTCCTGTATCATTTGCCGTAAAATGCATCACTACTTCCGTTGGCATATGATGCAGCCATATGAATGATGATGAATCTTTTTCCTTCTGAAAAATCCGTGTATTTATTCGCAAAAAAGCTTTCACTTCCTGCGGCATCTGTACCGTAATAACACACTTTCGCTAACGCCTGATTGTCTCCAATCTTTGTGATTGTATAATTTCCGGATCCAGTCCTGGCTTTGCTGGCTGTACACAATACGCAGTTGCTCTGACACTTCCGTAGCTGATATAGTACGGCTCTGTCAGATAGGTTCCAAGATTATAATCTGCATATCTATACAGAGGTCCTTTTTCGATTGTTACCTGCTGTGTACTTTTTCTGAATAAGCCGAAACTGCTTCAAATGTTGCAATCTCTCCTTCTTCCATAGAATCAAGATCCACACCTTCGTCTCCTGCCTGTTCCAAAACATCATGAAGCTCTAACCCTGATTCTTCATCATAGGTATAGTTGGTTCTGTGCCTGCTCTACCAAATCATCAAATTCATCAGCGTCAATATCGGTAATCTCCGATTCTGCTTTTCTTTCTCACTCACAATCAGTTTTCGGCTGATCTGATACTTCGGATGCTCCTGATTTACCGGTTCCACATAATAGACCGCTTTGTAAGTGTCCGCATGATCTGTCGTAAAATCCTCATCCTTGTCGTTCTTTGCTTCCTCAAATGTGACTTTGACCTTGTTATCATCCTTGATTTCCAGTCCTGTGTAGTCTGATTTCACATCAAATACACTGCCTGTTTCGATTTCATAATCTTTGGCAGTCACCACCTCATCTTCATCCAGAAGGTCTTTCACTTCCTCATAAAGTGGAGGTTTTTCCTCTGGCTGGATCTCCGCTGCATATGCCGTCATCGGAGATAACACTGTACTAAGCATTGTCATGCCTGCCAGCAAGCCAGATACTCTCTTTCATATATTTGTATTTAAAACATAAAACAGACAGTCCTTAGACTGCCTGCAATACACTGCTTATCGTTGCGGGAAACTCAGATTGAACTGCACATTTCCCTCTCCGGGATCGACCATCTCCACAGTTGCTTC
>VOFI01000676.1_pt1 | contig 74489 bp, 69 predicted proteins | sample 5384131 | NCBI WGS metagenome assembly VOFI01 (sample SAMN12384728, study PRJNA508395) | human gut metagenome | isolation source: healthy gut H | host: Homo sapiens
AGGTATCTATCTTCCCGGTCTGGAGGTTCATCATATGCAGGTCTGTTTCTTGGTGCCAGATCGGGAAGGTTCCATAATCGGCTACCGTGAAAAGTAGGTATTTACCGTCGGGCGATATCTTGGGATGGCAGGCGGAGCCATTATGCTTCTGGGCATCCCATACGGTTTCGATCTGTCGGCCCCATTCCTTGGTATCTTTATGGAAAGATATGCGGCATAGGGAATATTTTAGGTTATGGATGCTATCGGGCAACGGCTGGATGGGAGCGGAGCAATAATAGATCCAGTTCCCATCGGGACGGCGAACTGCCCCGATGGATGGAAATCGCCATAGACAGCCCCATTCGGCAGACTGTCGTTGCTCAATTTCAACTTCCTCAAATGTCCGTTACGGTTCAGCTTTCCCAGGGTGTATCCTTTTGATTTCCCTTTTAAGGTTACTTGCATAGCGTCCGCATCGTTTCTCAATAAGAAGTTGAGAGGGGCAATATTCGTGGGAATCATGATATCCGTATAATCGGGATACATGGGGATTGGGTCTGTGGTATCCTCTATTTGCTTCGGGGTAGGGGTACATCCTGCCAGCAAGCAGATTATCCAGACGAGGTAATAGGTTATGTTCTCTTTCATGATTCTTGCTTCTTTCATGGCTTACTCTCCTTTCCGGGCTCTGTGGTCGCAAAATGATAATAGAACCAATAGGTCTTGCCGTATTTCTCTTTCAAACTCGTGTCCTTTGCCTCATAAAGCCGGGTATAATCGGCGAATTCTATAATCGGCGAATTCTTTCGCTATCTTTACCGGGATTTGGTATTTTATAAGCTCTTCCGCACGGATATTACCTTGGCGGGCGAGATGGATCAGCAGGGCCTCGGCGAAAATGGAACTAGAGACCTTACCCGGTACATAATCTTCTACAAAAGAACGGAGATCTTTAGAGAGTAAATGATAGCAGAGTAAGTATTCGTAAGCACGGAGATTGCCGGCGTTCGAGGCGACTAAGTTCCGTAAGGAAGTCACGGCATCGTTACCGGAACGTAGATGGTCTTGGGTCGGGATGTCTCTGCGTTTCTTCTCCAGCCACTCCTTTACTCGCGGGGTTTGCTGACCGGGTATTCTCTTTTCGGCCCAGCTTTTATGAAGGAGTGTCTTGTCTAATATACGTAGATATTTAAGAGCTGCCTCATCATCCCCATTGACCAGATTGATCTCAGCCAGCCGTTTGATCATACGGCTACCCGAATTGCGGGGAGAGAAGATCATACTTAGCATGGCGCAATGCTCGGCCATGGTCATATCTCCTAACGTAAACCATAACTCGTTGGCGAATAGGATAGAGAGAAAAGAAGCGGATGGGTTCACGGGGAGGATCAACCCATTCGTACCCGGTTGATTCCACGCTAGGAGGTTCCGGGAGAGAGATACGGGTGAGTTGATCTCGGACGGATGCGTGGCATTGTACAGGTTCCGGTAATAGGTCACCCAAAGGATTTGGCGGTCTGTCTCGAGATGTTTCCTCATCTTTTGTATATTTCCGAAATAATGTTCCACATCGAGGCTGAGTACATACTCCCGGTCGAGATCCGGCTTACTCCACCAAGTGGTAGCGGGATATTGGGTCGCTGGAAGAAGTAATATACCTGCCGCAAGCAGGGCACTTAGCTTTTGATGGTGCGCTATGATTCCGGCGGCCAGCATAAGGGCCAGACAGAGCCATGCCCCGTACCCGAAGCACCAATAGCAAAGAAGCATGGCGGGAATGCAGGTAAGAAGACGTTGCCCCTCAGTTTGGCTCCGGCTATATAACAGGAAAACACCTTCTGCTCCGATCAAGGAGAGAGTCGCGGATAACGGATAGGCGAGTCCGCAAGACCTTCCGGCCTCCCATAATACAAGTAGTATCATAAGAGGAAGGGCGTATCTCTTGCTGACGAATTGCCGGAATGTCCGATAGGTAAGCAGGGCAAATAAAGTTAAGACAACGCTTAGGATGAACGGGCCTCCCCCGATATAATAAAAGAATTGCGTAAGGAAATCGCCGGTGAGACAAGCCAGCCACGCTTCCTCCTGAAAATATCCACGGAGAAACTCGCCGCTGTACAAGAACAGCATCATTTGCTCTTTGTGGAACAAATGATAGGGGTACATCCAGAAGAAGAAAGCGAAGATCGCTATCGCCAGTACCGCTAGCGTGATCGACAGATCCTGTTTAATGATTCGCTTCATCCAGTTCCTTTCGTAGCTCTTCGGTCAAGGAGGTTTTTATCATCTTATAGAGGAATTTCCCGACCGTTTGGTTGATATGTTCTTTCATGAACGCATAATTAAAAGCTTGCGTCTCTACTCTCAAGGAATCCCATGTCTGCTTGATGCGGATGGAATCTTCCGGCGAGCAAGTCTTAAGCGCTGTCCATAGGGCATAGGATTCGCTATCGGTCTTTTGCTTCCGGTCTTTCCAATGCTGCAAGGCGTCGTTTTGCGGTGTACCGGAGGCCGAGCTGATGGAGTCTATCCGTACTGAGGTCACACCCGGTTCCGTTACGACCAGTAGCTCTTGGAACTTGAGACGCAAAAGGATGCGCATACGGAGGACTTTCATCTCTTCTCCCGTTCCTTGGAAAGTAAACCGTGCGTTCTCTATTCTCGTAGAATCGATATTTTCGATTGAGGCGTTTTCCATGGGTGCCAGATAAATCCATTCCCCATCCTGCTGTGCGGTGGGTAGGGTGCCTTCTATGATGTATTTGGAATCGTTAGATTGACAGGCAAATAGGCACAATAAAGTGAATACTCCTATAAATAGATATTTCATCGATCGTGTTCATTAGTAATTAGAGACTCAAAGTTTAGACTGCGTAAAGTTAGTATTTTTTCGGAAAAGGGAATGATGTTTTTTTGACAAAGGGTGATACTTAATTTACGTCGCTGTTGGGGAGGAATGGAAAAAAGGAGGACACTAATTCAGACATCCTCCCTTTTTATGAAATAAAGAACAATTAAGCGTTTAGGACTTTCTTGAAGCGACGGATAAATTCCTTGGCCTCATCCATCGTCAAGCAAAGCGGAGGAAGCAGACGGATCGTATGGGTTCCGGCTACACCCGTGAACACTTTCTCCTCAAAGAGAAGTTTGCTACGTACTTCCTTGATAGATTCCTCGAACTCGATACCGATCATCAAACCACGGCCCCGAATTTCCTTGATACCCGGAAGTTTATGAAGCTCATCCAATAAATAGGCACCCACTTTCGCCGCGTTATCAATCAAACGCTCGTCTTCCATAATATCGAGAACGGCGATAGCGGCCGCGCAAGCCAAATGGTTACCGCCGAAAGTAGTGCCGAGCATACCATAAACCGGCTTGAATTTCGGGCTGATCAATAACCCACCCATCGGGAAGCCATTGGCGATACCTTTCGCTACTGAGATCAAATCCGGCTTGATACCGGCATATTGATGTGCGAAGAATTTACCGCTTCTTCCATATCCGGACTGGATCTCATCCAAGATCAGACAGGCATCATAAGCCGTACACAAGTTGCGTAACTTACGCATAAAATCATCCGTTGGTAACTGGATGCCACCTACACCTTGGATACCTTCGATGATCACGGAAGATACATCCCCCTTCTTCAACTCTTCCTCTACGGCGGAAGCGTCGTTCAATGGAAGATAAGTAACCGCTAGATCCTCATTTACCGGAGCGATGATCTTTGGGTTATCCGTGACACGGACGGCGGCGGAGGTACGCCCATGAAAGGCGTGCTTGAATGCGATCACCCGCTTCTTGCCATTATGAAAAGAGGCCAGTTTTAACGCGTTCTCGTTCGCCTCCGCTCCGGAGTTGATCAAGAACAACGAATAATCATCGTAGCCGGAAGCCTTCCCTAGCTTATCCGCTAATTTTTGTTGCAAGCTATTGATAACCGAGTTCGAGTAAAAGCCTAATTTATTTACCTGCTCGGTAATCGCCTTTACGTAAGTAGGGTGGCTGTGACCCACCGAGATCACGGCATGGCCGCCATATAAGTCGAGGTACTCGTTTCCCTCGCTATCCCATACATGGCATCCTTTGCCTTGTACGATCTCTATATTAAATAATGGATATACGTCGAATAAATTCATCTTTATAGTATTTTTTAAAACGCAGAGGGTTTTAAGTGTAAGCCAACCGTCTCCTCCAACCCGAACAATAAGTTCATGTTGTGGACCGCTTGGCCGCTAGCGCCCTTCAATAAGTTATCGATCATAGAGATAATAAGAAGCTTATCATCTATTTTCTGTAAGTGGATCAAGCATTTATTCGTATTTACCACTTGTTTCAAATCCGGGTTCTTATCAGTGATAAACGTGAAGCTGTGATCATCATAATATTCCTCATAAATACGTCGGATCTCTACCAAGTCGATCTTGCAATCGATGTATGTCGTGGCGAATATACCACGGGAGAAATTACCGCGTACGGGGATGAAGTTGATCCGGCTTGAATAACTCTTCTGCAACTGGCTCAAGCTTTGGTTGATCTCGGCCAAGTGCTGATGCGTAAAAGGCTTATAGATCGATATGTTGTCGTTGCGCCAGCTAAAGTGAGAGGTGGAAGAAGGCTTCACGCCCGCTCCCGTCGATCCCGTGATGGCATTGACATGCAAGTCGGAATTCAGCATCAAGTGCTTCGCCAACGGCAATACGCCCAATTGGATGCAAGTAGCGAAACAACCGGGGTTCGCTATATGCCGGGCGTTGCAAATCCGGCGGCGGTTCAATTCCGGCAGGCCGTACACGAAATCGTGCTCCGGGCCTTCGATCCGGTAATCCATGCTCAGGTCGATAATCTTCACGTTCTCGGGGACCGTGTGGCTCTCCATGAACTTTTTCGTATCGCCATGAGCGGTACAGAAGAACAGAAGGTTGATGCTATCTAACGGCAACTCGCTGGTGAACACCAAATCCGTCTCGCCATAAAGACCGCCATGCACGTCCGTGATCTTGTTACCGGCGTTACTGCTACTGTTTATAAATGTAAGCTCGGCATCAGGGTGGTTTAGGAGCAGGCGGATCAATTCACCCGCCGTGTAACCCGCTCCGCCTATAATTCCGCATTTAATCATATCTCTTCGTCTTTATGGTTCGTATAATAAACACGCAACGGAGTGGAAAGAACCTTGATGAAGCCTTTAGCGTCCTCGGCGGTCCAGCCTTTCTGCATCTCTCCGTACTCACCGAATTTCGTCTTCACCAAGTCATCCTCAGATTCTACGCCAACGGTAGAGAAGGACAACGGACGAAGCTCCAGAATAGCCGTACCGTTCACGTTACGCTGAGACTCTTGCAACATCGCCTCGATATCGCGCATCACCGGTTCCAGATATTGGCTCTCGTGCAAGAACATGCCGTACCAGTTCGCTACCTGATCCTTCCAGTATTGTTGCCATTTGCTCAACGTATATTTCTCTAGGAAGCGGTGCGCCCCGATAATCAACATAGGAGCGGCTGCTTCGAAACCGACCCGTCCCTTGATGCCGATGATCGTATCGCCCACGTGCATATCACGGCCGATACCGTAAGCGGCCCCGATCTCCTCAATCTTCTGGATAGCGGCGATCTTATCCTCGAACACCTCACCATTCACGGCATGAACCTCACCGTTCTTGAACTCGATGCGCAATTGCTCGCTGCCGGTCTTCTCCACTTGTTTCAGATAAGCGCTCTCGGGCAGTCCTTGCGCGGAATCAAGAATCTCGCCACCGCAGATAGAGGTTCCCCAAAGACCTACGTTATAGGAATATTTCAACTTCGTGAAATCGGCCTCGAAACCGTGCTCCTTCAAGTAGTTGATCTCAAAATCACGGCTCAAGGCCATATCGCGGGTCAACGTGATAATCTCCACGTTCGGAGCCAATACCAAGAAAGTCATATCGAAACGGATCTGGTCGTTACCGGCTCCGGTAGAACCATGGGCGATAGCGTCGGCGCCAATCTCGTTCGCGTAGCGGGCGATCGCCAAGGCTTGGAAGATACGCTCGGAGCTTACGGAGATCGGATACGTACCATTACGCAACACGTTTCCGAAAATCATGTACTTCAAGCTCTTCTCGTAATACTCTTTCGTAACGTCGATCGTCACGTATTTCGTGGCGCCTAGCTTATAGGCGTTCTCCTCGTTTTGTTTCAATTGTTCCTCGCTGAAACCACCTGTGTTAGCGCAAGCGGCGTATACCTCGTATCCTTTTTCTTTAGCCAGATACATGACCGTGAATGAGGTATCCAAACCTCCGCTGAACGCTACTACTACTTTCTTCTTCATCGTTTCTTTATTTTATGTTGTTTTTCTATCGTATTAATTTAGTCCTTTTTAGTCTGATTACGGGCCTCCCGCTCTCGTTGCGCACGATGCGGATCGGCCGGGTCGAACAGCATGGCCGTGCAGATGCAATACTTACGTTCGGTGCGTTCCAAGATATCGTGGTTCACGCAACCGTTGCAACCTCGCCAGAAAGCCTCATCGTCCGTCAAGTCGGAGAACGTAACCGGTACATATCCCAGCTCGGTATTCATCTTCATCACGGCAGCGCCGGAGGTAAGGCTGAATATCTTCGCTTTCGGCCAGCGCATGCGGGCAAGTTGGAAAGTCATGTCTTTGATGCGTTTCGCGATACCCAAGCCCCGGAAATCCGGATGCACGATCAAGCCGGAGGTAGTCACGTACTGCTTGTTTCCCCATGACTCGATATAACTAAACCCGGCGAACTCGTTTCCCGCCAAGGCGATCACCGCTTTGCCCTCTTTCATCTTCTGGGCCACATACTCGTGCGTACGTTTGGCGATACCCGTGCCCCTGACTTTAGCGGCAGACTCGATCGTATCTAGGATCGTATCCACATATACCTCGTGAGAGGCATCAGCGATCATAACATCAATTTCTATTTCTTGTTCCATTTTATTGTTTGTTCTTAGTTTTTTCCTTTTATATAAAATGTGATAAAGCGGCAATCACCTTCTCTTGGCTCACACCGTTGCGGGGGATTACCAAGATCGTATCGTCTCCGGCTATGGTGGCCAGTATCTCGCTGGGGGCATGGGAGTCTATGTCCGAGGCGATTCCCATGGCGTAACCCGGTCGTGTTTTCACCACCGCTAAGTTTCCGGAAAACTCGATATTCGGCTTTTTCTTGCCTTCAGGCTGTGCTTGTTTGCTTATACTCTCTTCGGGAAGGCGATATACATAATCTCCGTTTCCGTCGTGTACCTTGGCTACTTTCAGTTGCTTGATGTCGCGGGAAAGCGTAGCTTGCGTAACCGAGAATCCGCTATCTTCCAACTCTTTAAGCAGTTCTTCTTGATTACTTATCACCTTCGTTTGTATAATACCGCAAATGGCATCCAATCGTTCCTTCTTTGTACTCATGTTGTATATTTATGCAAAACAGGCTGCAAATATAAAGAGTATTATTGAATAAATATACAATCAAGGGCTTTTTTTTCTGATATAAGTAGGGGGTAAGGGATTTTCCTGCTTAGCTTAGGTTTAATCACTGTAAGTGTTAGGCATTTCATCTATTTATATTCGTCTTCTATCAGCCATTGGATGATCATGCAACAGCTGTTAGAAGATCATCTACCAATTGGTGGATGATCATGCAACGGATGATAGATGATGAATGTCATTCAAAGGAAAGGCTAATACTTCCTATAGAAAGAACGAAAGGGTGTGGTCGTTTTGAACAAAATGGTAGTATCTTTGCGTTATTAAAAAGAGAGTATCAGGTTTAATTTCAAGTAAAAGGATATGAGAAAAATAGCAAGTTTATTCGTGGCCTTGCTTTTATTGGCAGGCTGTTCCAGCGTACCGTTGACAGGACGTAAGCAAGTGCTGTTGGTTTCGGACCAAGAGGTGTTATCGTCCAGCCTTACCCAGTATAACGATTATATAAAGACGGCGAAGAAGTCGACGAACGCGAACAAGAGCGCTATGGTAACCCGGGTCGGAAAGAAGATAGCCGCCGCTACGGAGGACTATTTGCGGGCGAACGGGATGGCGGATGAGGTAAAAAACTTCTCTTGGGAGTTTAATTTGGTGAATGATCCGCAGGTGAACGCCTTCTGTATGCCGGGAGGCAAGATCGTGGTGTACGAGGGATTGCTGCCTTTAGTTTCCTCGGACGATGAATTGGCGGTGGTCATCGGGCATGAGGTCGCCCATGCCGTAGCTAAACACAGCAATGAGCGTATGAGCCAGCAACTAATGGCCCAATATGGGGCGGCTATTTTAGGTGCGGCCGTAAGCAATAAGAGCGCGGCGGTACAGCAAGCGGCCAATACGGTATATGGTGTGGGAGCGCAGTATGGCGTAATGCTTCCTTTCTCCCGTAAGCACGAGTCGGAAGCGGATTATATGGGATTGGTATTCATGACTATGGCGGGATACAATCCGGACGTGGCAGTCAACTTCTGGCAAAAGATGTCCGCCGGAAAGAGTGGCTCTACGCCGGAATTTATGAGTACGCACCCCAGTGATGCCACTCGTATAGCGGAAATCCAAAAAGTCCTACCCGCAATCAAAACCAAATACAAAAAGTAGTTGACAGTTGACAAGTGACAGCTATTTTACCACTTGTCTCAATTTTCAATTCTCAATTTTCAATTAAACAAGATTCCCATCTTGTTCATTAAGAAACAAGCATTCATATTCTGGGCTATCCCTTCTCTTAGTTGATAAGAGAAGGATAGCTCCTCGTCTTTTATATCCGCTTCGAAGCGGTAATTCTTTATTTGTTCCGGGAACTCTTCCTCCAAAGTACCCAACACTAAATCGTGGGTGGCGATGATGCCGCAAGCCTTATAAGCGACCAACTGTTTCATAAGGGCAAGAGAGCCTTTCTGCTTGTCGATAGAATTTGTTCCCTTCAAGATCTCGTCCAAGATGATAAATAGCTTCTCCCCGTTTTGCAGCCTGTCGATAATCATTTTCAGCCGTTTCAACTCCGCGAAAAAATAAGACTCGTTGCTAGCCAAGGAATCCGAGGTACGCAAGCTGGTAACCATGTGGGCGGGATAAACCGTCAAGGAGGCGGCACAGACCGGAGCGCCTACGCAAGCCAATAAGTAATTGACACCGATCGTCCGGAGGTATGTACTTTTTCCGGCCATATTCGCTCCGGTGATAATCAGGAACCAAGGACTTTTGCGGATATCGATATCGTTCTTTACGCAGACATCCCGGTTCAAAAGAGGATGTCCCAAAGCCTTGCCTTCCATTTGGAAATAAGTGTCGGCAATCTCCGGATAGATGTATTCCGGATGGTTGAAAGCGAAACCACCCAACGAGTTCAGCGCGTCGAAACGAGCCAGCGCGTCGAACCAAAGCGGAAGTTTATCGGAGTAAGTCTGAATCCAGCGTTCCAAAAGGATGGCATGGCGTGTATCCCGCAAGTAGAAGAGATTGAAAATGATACCCGCCAAACTGAATCGTTGGTCTAATCCTCCGATATACGACGACAAGCGTTTGATAGCATGCGAGGCCAATTCCTTCTCATTCGCTAATTGTCCGCTGATCTCTTTCAGCTCTTCCGACTGGAAATTATCTTCTTCCACACATTGCATCAGCTTTGAGTACCGATTGAAAATAGACTCCATCTTATTGACGGTCGCGTAAAGCGCATTGATTTCCTTGGCTCGTCCGTAAGCGATCACTAACGTGATTAAGAAATAAATATTCAATAAACTCCCGCTGATCCAATCCAGTGAGTAAGCGATACCCAATACGATCCACAACACTGGGACCGCCCAGATCAATAGTTTCCACGGTAGGCTATCAACGAATTTATGCTTACGCTGAGTGAGTCGGTCCATAAAGTTGATATCGTTGTCTCTCGTATCTTGCGTGTCCTGCCGGATGATTCCCGTCACATAGAAATGCTGCCGTAAGGCGGATAAAGTCGCTAATTCCTTGACAGCCTCTTGCCGTTTGACGATCTCCTTCTTATCCGTCAAGGGATTCGAGAGCCAACCGGCCAGTCGTTCCCGCCCGAACCCGGTTACGGTACGATTGAGCGATTGAAACAAGGAGCGGTCTCCAAACACATCCAGATCCAAGCAGAAAGAGTGCTCGCCCGAGATCTTATCGGCTGCCCCGTCGAACGCGCTGAAATCATAGTCCAGTCCTTTTAGCTCATCCTCGTTCAGTTTGATCAAGGTCTCGGCGTATACTTTTCGTGCGTACATTTTATTATGGTACCACATCAGGAGCGCGAACGGGATGATATAAGCGAAGGTGATCCCCGTCAGGCATTGCCAACTCTCATCCCTGAATATCCATAAGGAGAGGATCGCTCCTGCCACTAAAGCCAACCGGATACTCCCCATCAAATGGATCTTCTTTTTCAAATTACCCAAGCGCCGTGTATAAGCGTCGATATTTTCTTTATAATAACTATAGATTTCTTCCATAGCCGCGAATATAGGAAAAATGAACTAACCTCTTGAATTTTGGTTTATATATTATATTCATAGGTGAAATGACCATTATTCATGTAATTTGGGCGATAAAGCCAACTGCCGTTTCCCCTATATTCGCGGACACATTTATAATTTAAGATCATTTATGAAAAAAACGATTATATCCTTTCTCTTCCTTCTTGTTTGCGGTATGGCACATTCGCAAGTTTTAGCGAAAGGGCCGGAAGAGAGTTATAATGCGGATAGTATTCGTGCGATTTTGGATAAGTCACCTTATTTTACCTTATTCAAGGACAATTATTTTATTGGCGGTATCCCTATCGGCAACAAGCCTACGGCGAGAAACTCCGACGTTAAATTCCAGTTGAGCATCGCCCAACGTCTTACGAAAAGTAAACTCCCTTTCGATACCTATCTTTTCTTGCAATACACGCAAAAGGCTTTTTGGAATGTCTTTCAAGAGTCTTTGCCGATGCGCGACTTGAATTTTAATCCGGGTATCGGTTTGGGGCACCTTATCGTACATAAGAATAAATATATCGGGAAAGGCTATTTGATGGTCGAGCACGAGTCGAACGGTAAAGATAGCATCTTCTCCCGAAGCTGGAACAAGATCACCCTAGCTGCGGCTGTCCTGTTGAATAAGAACTGGGAAGTTCAATTCAAGGGCTGGATACCGATCGTGGATGGCAAGGAAAATAAAGACATCCTTAAATATAATGGTATATTCCAAGTAGCCGCCAATTACCGGACAGACAACAGGCGCTTTAACTGCGGGGTTATCTTGACCAAACGAAAGACTTGGTTCAGCTTTAACACTCAGATCGAGTTGAGCTATAAGTTTAATAATAACGAGAACCAATATTTCTTCCTGCAATATTATAATGGTTACGGTGAGAACCTTTTGGAATATAATCAATACAAAAGCATGCTGCGGATCGGTTTCGTGATCAAGCCACAAGATTTCAGTATTTACTAAAAAATATCCTTCTTGATAGATCTCATTGATCGGGCGATAGATGTAATATATGATACATTTCGTTTCTTTAGGAAACAATACATTTACAGACTTTGTTTTCTAATATATTGAACGTTTCCCGGATAATTAAAGAGATACGCCATGAAGGAAAAAATTGAACAATTAAAAGCTCTCAACCACAAAGCTGAGTTAGGGGGCGGAGAAGACCGCATTGCGAAGCAACATGCGGCAGGTAAACTAACCGCTAGAGAAAGAATCGAACTACTATTGGAAAAAGGTAGTTTCGTGGAAATCGACAAGTTCGTGACACATACGTGCCATGAGTTCGGTTTAGAAAAACAGCGTCCATTGGGAGATGGCGTGGTCACCGGTTACGGAATGATCGGGCAACGCACGGTATTTGTTTTCGCTCAGGACTTCACGGTATTCGGTGGGGCCTTGTCTGAGACGTATGCCCGTAAGATCTGTAAGATCATGGACATGGCAACGGAACTAGGCGCTCCGGTGATCGGGTTGAACGATTCGGGAGGCGCACGTATTCAAGAAGGGGTTCGTTCCTTGGCGGGATACGCCGAGATATTCCTCCGGAACTCGTTGGCTTCGGGCGTGATCCCGCAGATTAGCGCTATTATGGGCCCGTGTGCGGGTGGAGCGGTTTACTCGCCGGCGTTGACGGACTTTATCTTTATGGTAAAACAAACGAGCTATATGTTTATCACCGGCCCGGAGGTCGTGAAAAGCGTGACGCAAGAAGAGGTTACGATGGAGAATCTGGGAGGCTCGGAAGTGCATAGCACCCGTTCCGGAGTGGCTCATTGCACGGCGGATAACGATATGGATTGTATCTTGAAGATACGTGAGTTGATGTCGTTCTTGCCGAATAATAATATGGAAGAGCCGCCATTCGTCCCTACCACCGATAGCCCGAACCGCATCGATCCGCAATTGGATCTGCTGGTTCCTACCAATCCCAACCAGCCGTACGACATGAAAGAGTTGATCCTTTCCGTGGCTGATGATCAAAACTTCTTCGAGATACAAGAGGAATATGCCAAGAATATCATTATCGGTTATATCCGTTTGAATGGAAAGACGATCGGTGTCGTGGCGAATCAACCTGCTGCGTTGGCCGGTACGCTGGATATCAACGCGTCCGTAAAGGCCGCCCGTTTCGTCCGTTTCTGCGATGCGTTTAATATACCGTTGTTGACGCTGGTGGATGTACCGGGTTTCTTGCCGGGCGTGAACCAAGAGTACGAGGGAATTATCCGTCATGGCGCTAAGTTATTGTATGCGTATTGCGAGGCTACCGTGCCGAAAGTGACCGTCATTACCCGAAAGGCTTACGGTGGCGCTTACGACGTGATGAGCTCCAAGCATATCCGGGGCGATATCAACTTCGCTTATCCAACCGCCGAGATCGCTGTCATGGGACCGGATGGTGCCGTGAATATCTTGTTCCGTAAGGATTTGAAGACCGCGGAAGATCCCGAAGGCAAACGGAAGGAATTGCAAGCCGATTACCGGGAGAAGTTCGCTAACCCGTACCGGGCCGCTGAGTTAGGCTATGTAGACGAGATCATCGAGCCGTCTATCACACGCAGCCGCTTGATCCGTAGTTTTGAGTTGCTGGCCAACAAACGGCAATCCAATCCTCCGAAGAAGCATTCCAATATTCCTCTTTAAAAACGAATCCTTATGATAAAGAAAGTATTAGTTGCCAATCGTGGCGAGATAGCGATGCGGATATTCCGCACCTGCCGGGTGATGAACATCCCGACCGTAGCGATCTATACGCATGTGGATCGCGGAGCATTACATGTACGTTATGCGGAGGAAGCTTACTGCATCTCGGAAGATGAAGCGGATACCTCTTACTTGAAGCCGGACTTGATCCTTGAGATCGCCAAGAAGACAGGAGCCGCTATTCATCCGGGTTACGGCTTTTTGTCGGAGAACGCCGACTTCGCCCGCCGTTGCGAGGAGGAGGGCGTGATCTTTATCGGCCCGAGCGCCGACGTGATCGCGAAGATGGGTATAAAGACCGAGGCCCGTAAGATCATGAAAGAAGCCGGTGTGCCGGTTGTTCCCGGAACGGAAAAGCCGGTGACGGACATAGAGGATGCCAAGAAGGTAGCCGCCGAGGTGGGTTATCCGATTATGCTAAAGGCGCTTGCCGGAGGCGGTGGAAAGGGTATGCGTTTGGTACATAGCGAGGATGAGATGGAAGCGGCTTTCCGTATGTCTCGTTCCGAGGCGGCCAACTCGTTCGGAAACGATGCCATCTATATCGAGAAGTATATCGAGAACCCCCATCATATCGAGGTGCAGGTACTCGGGGATAAATATGGGAACGTGATCCATCTGTATGAGCGTGAGTGCTCTATCCAGCGCCGTAACCAGAAGGTGATCGAGGAAGCGCCCTCTCCATTCGTGAAGGAGGCCGCTCGCCAGAAGATGTTGGCCGTAGCGGTGGAGGCTTGCAAGAAAATCGGTTACTACAGTGCCGGGACGTTGGAGTTCATGATGGATAAGGACCAGAACTTCTATTTCCTCGAGATGAATACCCGCCTTCAAGTGGAGCATCTGGTGACGGAGGAGACAACGGGCGTGGACTTGGTTCGCGATATGATCTTGGTGGCCGCAGGAAATCGTCTGCCTTATAAGCAGGAAGATGTGGCTTGCCGGGGGCATGCCTTGGAATGTCGTATCTACGCGGAGGACCCGGAAAATAACTTTATGCCCTCTCCGGGTGTGATCAAGGTGCGTGAGGCTCCCGAGGGACGTAACGTACGTCTGGATAGCGCCGCTTACGCCGGTTTCGAGGTCTCCTTGCATTACGACCCGATGATCGCCAAGCTTTGCACGTGGGGCCGGACTCGTGAGTCCGCCATCTCGAACATGATACGTGCCTTGCGGGAATACAAGATCTTGGGAATCAAGACAACGATTCCATTCCACCTGCGTGTGTTGCATAACGAGACCTTCTTGAAGGGGAATTACGATACAACCTTCATTGACACCAAGTTCGATAAGGAAGACTTGAAACGTCGCCAGAACAGCGACCCGACCGTAGCCGTGATCGCCGCCGCCTTGAAGCATTACGAGGAGGAGAAAGAGGCGGCCGCCCGTGCGACGACCGTTCCGCTGGTAGGGGAGTCCCTGTGGAAACACTACGGGAAGTTACAAATGTTGGCCAATAACTTTTAATGAGAGGAGGAATGATTATGTCAAAGGCTTTAGCGACTTATTTTGCCACGGTTAACGATATTCCCGACACAGAGTTCAAGGTAGAGATTCTGGAAGACGGGCCTATCAAGAAAGTATCCGTAAACGGTACCGTTTATGATGTAGATTACAATCTGGGCGGAGATACGATCCACTCGATCATCATGAACCATAAATCTCATGGCGTACAAATATCCAGTGTTGGAGATTCCACCTATGAGGTAAAGAATAAAGGTGATTATTTCCAAGTACAGGTGATTGACGAGTTGAAGAAATTACGCCTGTCGAGAACCAGTTCCAAGACGGTCGGCCGTCAGGTCATACAGGCCCAGATGCCGGGCGTGATCCAGAAGGTATATGTCAAGGTAGGCGATGAGGTCAAGGCGGGAGACCCGCTTTGCGTATTGGTTGCCATGAAGATGGAGAACGAGATTCGTACGCCGATCGATGGGGTGGTGAAAGAGGTGTATGTCAATGAGACGGACAAGGTCTCCGTGGGTGATAAGATGTTGGTTGTAGAGTGAGTTGTCTCGGGGTTATAGTTTTCCCTCGAGAGAATAGGAAAGGAATCGGAGCAGTCCGGTTCCTTTCGCATGTTTGGTAAAATTATCTTAAAAAACATTCCGTCTTTCTATCGTGTTACAGAGTTATTATTTCTACATTTGTAGCGTTTAAACCTAAATCATGAAGTTATGTTGACAGCAATGGTCATTGTGTTCCTTGTCGGTTATTTGATGATCGCATTGGAACATCCTCTAAAGATAAACAAGGCGGGAACGGCTTTGCTTATCGGTACGGTCTTATGGGTTATGTACACGTACGCGGCCCCGTTTTTCATCCCGAGGGCCTCGGCAGAGGAATTCAGCTTGTTCTTGGAATCGTTCCCCTCTTTGGGTTCTTTAACGTTTAAGGAACAATGTACCCGGTTCGTCGTGGAGCATCAGGTTCTGGATAGTATCGGAGAGATCGCCGAGACACTTATATTCCTGATCGGGGCGATGATAACCGTGGAGCTGATCGATGCCCATGGCGGTTTCATGTTTATCACGAATCATATTACCACGAAGAAAAAGAAGAAACTGCTGGCGTTGATCGCCGTGATCACGTTCTTTATGTCGGCCGTGTTGGACAACCTTACCACCTCGATCGTCATGATCATGTTGATCCGTAAGTTGCTCGGGAATTATAAAGAGCGGTGGGTGTTCGGCAGTATCATTATTATAGCGGCGAATAGCGGTGGCGCTTGGTCACCGATCGGCGACGTGACTACGATCATGCTTTGGGTAAGGGGAAATATCTCCACCTCATCCACGATCCCCCATTTGATCCTGCCGAGTATCGTATCGGCGTTGATCCCGGTCTTGATCGCCATGCGTTTCTTGCATGGCAACGTGACGCCCCCTAACGCATTCTCGCAAATGGAGGCGGACAATGAGTTGCTGAAGAAATTGAAGGATAAGGAGAAGTTATCGATCTTGATCATCGGTGTGTTGTGTTTATTGTTCGTGCCTGTATTCAAGACGGTTACTCATCTTCCCCCGTTTATGGGTATCTTGATGGGAGTGGGTATTCTTTGGTTCTATACGGAGATGCTATACGCCCGTAAACCGATCGACGAGGACTTGAAATTGCGCTTGTCCAAGGTGGTTCACCGTATAGACGGGGCGACCTTGTTATTCTTCCTCGGAATCCTTTTGGCGGTGGATGCCTTGCGTTGCAGCGGCGTATTGTCGGATTTCGCTTTCTGGCTGGACGATACGGTAGGCAATGTGTATGCGGTGAACCTGATTATCGGCGCCTTATCGTCTATCGTGGATAATGTTCCGTTGGTAGCGGGTGCTATCGGTATGTACCCGGTGGCTACGGACGCTATGGTGGCTGCGGCGACTGATCCGGCTTATCTGGCGAACTTCATGCAAGACGGCGTGTTCTGGCAGTTCTTGGCTTATTGCGCAGGAGTAGGTGGAAGTATGTTGATCATCGGTTCCGCCGCCGGAGTCGTCGTGATGGGCCTGGAGCGGATCAATTTCATTTGGTACTTGAAGAATATCTCGCTGCTGGCCTTGGCGGGATATTTGTCTGGTGCGGTGGTATATATTCTCCAGAATTTGATATTATAATAAGTGTATGATATTAATTGCGGATAGCGGATCTACAAAGACGGAGTGGTGCCTGGCGGATCAAGGCAGACCGGTGCGTACGGTCGTGACGGCGGGTATCAATCCCTTCTTCCAGACACGGGAGGAGATCGCCGGAGAAATCCGGGATGCCTTATTGCCCGCCTTGAAGGGTGAGCGGATCGATGCCATTTACTTCTATGGCGCCGGTTGCGCCTTCCCGGAGAAGAACCGGATCGTGGAAGAGGCGATTACGCCTTATATCCCGGCTCCCATAGAGGTGTATAGTGACTTGATGGCGGCTGCTCGTGCCTTATGCGGGAGCCGTCCGGGAATCGCCTGTATATTGGGGACGGGATCGAATTCTTGTCTGTATGACGGGACGGAGATAACGGAGCATATCTCTCCCTTGGGATTCATTCTGGGGGATGAGGGGAGTGGCGCCGTGCTCGGGAAGTTATTGGTAGGGGATTGCTTGAAGCGTCAGTTGCCGGCGCCTTTGGTTCGGAAGTTTATGGATCAATATGAGTTGACGCCCGCCTTATTGTTGGAGCGGGTATATAAACAACCTTTCCCGAATCGTTTCTTGGCTACCTTGTCCCGTTTCTTGTTGGAGAATATCACCGAGCAACCGATTTATAATTTGGTCTATACGAGTTTCCGTAGCTTTTTCCTCCGTAACGTGGCGTTATATCCGGGAGCTGATACGTACCCGATTCATTTCGTAGGCTCTATCGCCTATTATTATCAGGAGGTATTGAGAGCGGCGGCCTTATCCTTAGGCTTGAAGGTCGGTACGGTCGTACAGGCTCCCATGAACGGATTGATCCGGTATCATTTTACGAACGAAGAAAAAAATGAATGAGTTATGGCATTTCAAAAGATAACCGAGTCGGAATCGTTGTACGATAATCTGGATCAGATGTCTGTCCGGGAGTTGCTGGAAGGCATCAATAACGAGGACCGGAAAGTGGCGATCGCCGTTGGCCGGGAGATCCCGAAGATCGAGAAGCTGGTAACCCGTATCGTAGAGCGAATGCGGAGAGGCGGTAGGCTCTTCTATATCGGGGCGGGTACGAGTGGTCGCTTGGGCGTCTTGGACGCCTCCGAGATCCCTCCCACGTATGGTATGCCGAATACCTTGGTGATCGGTTTGATCGCCGGCGGCGACCGGGCGCTCCGGAATCCAGTGGAGTCGGCGGAAGACGATCTGGATAAGGCTTGGGAGGAACTTCAACAATATCATATCAATACGAACGATACTTTGGTGGGGATAGCCGCCTCGGGTACGACTCCCTACGTGATCGGCGCCCTGCGTAAGGCACGCTCCGAGGGAATCCTGACGGCCTCTATCTCCTGCAACCCGGACTCTCCGATGGCGGCGGAGGCGGAGATCGCCATCGAGCCGGTAGTAGGTCCGGAGTTCGTCACCGGAAGTACGCGGATGAAGAGCGGTACGGCCCAGAAGATGGTGCTGAATATGATCACGACCTCCACGATGATCAAGCTTGGCCGGGTGAAGGGGAACCGGATGGTGAACATGCAACTGACCAACCAAAAATTGGTGGACCGTGGCACCCGTATGATCATGGAAGAGCTTCGTCTGGATTACGAGCAGAGCAAGAACCTCCTGCTCCTACATGGCTCCGTCCGGGAGGCGATCGATTCTTATCACCGTGAATGGCGGCTGAATCAATAAATAATTCCTATCTTTCGGGGTAAAACCTAAAAGATCGTTGATTATGATGTGGGATTTCATACTAAGACTTTTCGTGGCAGGTATTCTGGGCGCCGTTGTCGGACTAGACCGTGAGTACCGTGCGAAGGAGGCGGGTTACCGGACTCACTTCCTTGTTTCGTTGGGTAGCGCGTTGATCATGGTTGTCTCCCAATATGGCTTCCAAGATGTCATCCTAGAGAATAGCGTAAGTCTCGATCCGAGCCGTGTGGCCGCCCAAGTGGTGAGTGGCATCGGTTTCATCGGGGCGGGTACGATCATCATCCAGAAACAATTCGTGCGGGGATTGACTACCGCCGCCGGTATCTGGGCGACCGCCGGTATCGGTCTGGCCGTCGGCTCAGGCATGTACGGGCTCGGTATCGCCGCCACTTTGTTGACGCTCGCCGGGCTGGAGCTGTTGAGCGTTATTTTTAAAAGCATCGGGATGCGAAGTTCCTTGGTGGTATTCTCTACCTCCGACAAGGAGGCGATCAACCGGATCGCCCGTGTTATCTACGAGAAAGGTTTCCTGTTGGTAAGCTATGACATGAAAAGACTGGGGCATCAGGAGAAGGACGAGTACGTCGTCAGCATCGTGTTGAAAGCCCGTAAAAACACGGAGGAAAGTCCACTGTTGCTATTGATGGAGCAATTTCCGGAGGTTACGGTGGAGAGAATTGAATAGTTATTCTGTATTGGCGGTAAGTTTTCGTATATTCGCGGCTCGAAACTATTTAATAATCGTACGATGAATTTTATTTCTAAGCTATTCAAGAAGAACGTATCTGAGGCGGAAGAGGCCGGCAAAGGTTCCGTGGAGGAGTTCGTATCTTTAATCCGTGTATATTATCAAGCCGTTATGGCCGTGAACTTAGGTATCACCAACTTGAACATGCTCGCCGATATGGCTTTGTTCAAACGCATGTTGAAGATACCGACCCAGAATAACAAATTGGGTGTCGCCGAGAAATCCCGTGTGCGCAAGGTGTTGATGGAGGATTACGGCCTAAGCGAGGCTTTCTTCAAGGAGATCGATAGCTCGGTGAAGAAGAACTGCAAGAACCAGAACGATATCAAGACGTATTTCTTCATGTTCCAAGGTTTCTGCAATGACTTGTTCAACTTGCTTGGTAATCTGATGCAGTGGAAGTTCCGCTTCTCCATGCTGGTGAAGAAGTTGCTGTATAATATGACGACGAAGACGGTTCACGATATCTTGACCAAGTCCGAGTGGAAGGATATCAGCGTGCAGAAGGCCGCGTGGAGCGTGCGTAAGTATGCCGAGAAACTAGGCTACTCCGAGCAATGGATCACGGACTTCGTGTATAACGTCGTGCTTCTGGCGAAAGAGGACCAGAAGAAGGAACTCAAAAAGAACAAGGAAGCATGACCACCGAGCTGCATCCGCTAGGTTTCTTCCTCCCGGAGAATACGAGATTGCTGATGCTGGGAAGTTTCCCGCCTCCAAAAGCTCGTTGGAGCATGGATTTTTATTACCCGAATATCCAGAATGATATGTGGCGCATCCTTGGCTTGATTTTCTATGGGAACAAGGATGCGTTCCTGCGAGACAAGAAGGCGTTCAGCGAGGAGAAGGCGAAGGCTTTCTGCCGGGAAAAGGGGATCGGGATCGGTGATACCGCCATGGAGGTGATCCGCTTGAAAGCGAACGCCTCCGATAAGTTCCTTGAGGTGGTACGGCCGATCGATCCGGAGAAGGTCTTGTCCCAGATACCGGAATGCGTGGCGATCGTGGTAACCGGACAGAAAGCGATGGATACCCTCCTCTCCGTATTGCCCGGCACGGAGGAGCCGAAAGTGGGCTTCTCGTCGGAATTTTCTTGTATGGGAAGGACGATGAGGCTGTTCCGCATGCCCTCATCCTCTAGAGCTTATCCGAGGCCGTTGGAGGAGAAGGCCGCCGTTTACCGGGGGATGTTTGAGACGTTGGGGATGGTGTGAGGCAAGTCTGCCATACAGCATTCCTCGTTTACGCCCCACCTCTTCAAGGAGTGCGGTAAGCTCGGAAACGTCCTATCTGAATGATGTCCAATTATCTCTTTCGCGTATATACATATTTTAAGTACTTGATGCGACATTAGAACAGGAGAAACGCTGCGATATTTGCGACGTTATTCAGTTTAAAACGTCCGATTATGGAGTTTAATGCACGAACTTATTTTCAGTAAGGTACAGTTGTAGCATCTTATCGCCGTAAGATGTATGATCTTACTGTTGTAGGATGTATGATATTACCGTTGTAAGATGTATCATCTTTCACGGATACTTGACATCTCCTTGTCTTGCGTCTTTTAGCAAAGTGACAGTTTGTAAATTTAAGTCATGGAGAATCGATTCTTTCGGGTAAAGGTAAGGTATGCTCCCGAAAACGAAAGAAAAAAACGACAATCGATTGGTTGATAGGCTAATGTTGAATAACGGCCTTTTATTCTAGCGGAATTTATTCATCGTATTTCATGTTTTGGGGGCAGGAAGGGAAGAAAAACGGTGCTACAATAGGGTTATAACAGGGTAAGAATGCCCATTCGCGACTACTCATAACCCTATTCTTGACTACTTACGATGCCCAACGGCAGTATCGGCGTTGCCTAATACGACTAGTTACGCAGGCTTCCGGCACCTATTGTGTGTGGAAAACGCTGTATTTTAACAAAAAGGGGTGCTTATTGCTACTGCTTTCTCGCTATTTCGCTAGGTTTGGAAAATAGGTGTGTCAAGGTAAATGCTCTATGGAAATCAAAAAGATGGCCGGAGAGCGGTTTGGTTGACGGAAGGATATTTGCAGGGCGAGTACCGTGTAAGATAAAAAGAGAGGAGACGGAACGATAAACGCTCCGCCCCTCTTATATAACAAGAATGAATGAATTATTGGGATAATCTCATCATAAAATATTGCTAGTGAGATACATCTTCTTCATTTATCCGATCAGAGATACTCAATGTCACGGAGAACATTGAGTATCGTGATATTCATTTTTAGATCAATTATTTACGTAAAATCCAATATGCCCAGTTGCGCCGCTAAAAGTTATGACAGATCCTACTTGAACTGTAGATCCATTACAAGAGACTCTATATCCCTTATCTATGGAAACAACTTTATACTTTCCATGTTCAACAAAGTAAACCCATGGACCTCCACTATAAAAACCACTGGTGATAGTATATTCCATGAAATTTTGATCTTCAATAACCATTGATATATGGGCGTCCTGATTTTGAGCTGTAACGTACATTTTTGAATACCCTTCTCTTTCTGCGGCATAGGAAGGTGATGGACCATTTACGTCAGCATTGATATTAATAACAGTTGTTGTTAATAGTGCAATATAGAATGAATAATACTTTCTTCATGATATATTTTCTTTATTTTCTTGTTTTAAAATTCCAGAACCAAGCCTCTCCCCAATCACCTGCGCCGGGTTTCGGAGCCGCTAGTTTAAGATGCTCACCATCCGCTTCCAAGATGTGATATTCATATTGAGGAGCGAAGGTATCATCAGTGTCTCCCATTTTCACCAGTCCTAATAAAGGAATGGTTCCGGTGAACGTTAATGTACCTTGATCCCAACCTTCTTTGGCTACAGCGGATAAGTCCCATGCGATTGTTCCGGATTGACCGCGGCTGGTTTCTACTTTCTTGCCAGCCAAGGTAAAAGTCATCCAACCTTCTAACCCATCTTTGGCATATCCTTTCTCAGTACATTGTTGGTCGATGTCTGTGGCTTGAACTTGCCACCATTCCGGACCTGTGCTTTCCATATAAGCACCATTTCCCCAAAGGCCGTTGCTGGCATCTGTATCCCAAACCCAAGTTACAGAATTATACTCCGGTCCGAATAATCCTTCATAAATAGAAGGCACATCCACATACTCGGAGATCGTCACATCGTTAGAGAAAGAGGTGATGGAGCCGTCTTGGTTCATAGCCCGGACGGTCAAGCTCGTGAGGGGAGGAGTGCCAATGATGGAACCCTCGGTTCCGGTGGCTAGGATGGCCCCGTCTTGATCCAATACCTGTACCGTCAGTGTGGGATTGGTGGAGAAGGTGAACTTGTTTTGTCCGGCCGTCGTTTGCGTAAGCGCTACACGGGCTTGCAGATCCGCCTCGGTTAAGTTGGCGGATATGCCCGGATCACTTTCTGTGATTGGGTCGCAGGAAACCATCATTCCTGCGATCAATGCCATTACTATATAATATATATTCTTTATCATGATTGTATATTCTGAATTAAAAAGTTATTAATTAGCCCAGCCATTGTACTCGGCGTCCGCTCCCCAACCTTCGTTCTGCTGGAGTTCACTGGAGAGTGAGATCTGGCTCTCAGGTATCTTCATGAAACCGGCGGAGGTGTTGTAGCGGGAGGCGTAACCACCATTTTGCGCCTTGTTCGTGGCAGGATTACCAGCGATGTAGATAGGCGTACCTATCTGTTTCTGCAAGGCAGCGGCGGCAATGTGCCAGCGGCGGATGTCGTTCCAACGGGTACCCTCCAAAGCTAATTCCCAACGGCGCTCGTTTTGCAGAGCTTGGAGCGAGTAGCCGATAGCCGGAAGGCCGGCACGCTCCCGCACCTTATTCATACCGGTGGCATCTCCCTTGAGCTCGGATTGCATCAAGAGAACGTCAGCGAAGCGGATCAATACCAAGTCGTGGATGTTGTCCAAGGCTTGGTTATTCGCGCCTTGCGTCCAGCCATCGATTCCGTACATCTCGTTCTCGAAGGTCTTGAAGTAGCCACTCTCGTCATTGGATGTCTTGCATGCGACAGGAGACCATTTCATGGCATAGTAGTCCGTTTCCTGTACGAAGTCCGCCCAACCGCCTTTGTTATAAGCGGGTAATTTGTCCGTACGATATACGGAAGCGTCGCGACGCATGTCATTTGGTTCTGCGCTTGCCCAATCGTTCACGAAATTCGGTGCTACAGGCCCGGCTCCCCAACCTTGTCCGAAGGGGAAGGTATTTGCTACGTCTTGATCTCCGCGAAGACCGAAATGAAGCGCGTAACCATTGGCGAAAGCGATGGTAGTATTCCAACTGGCCAGCTTATTGAACTTGATGGCGAACATAGATTCCGGGTTGACGGCGTTATCATCCTCTACCCATTTCAATCCTTTTCCGGCGGTGTATTCGAAATCGTTCACCGTGCAACGGTTCGTGTAAGCCCAAAGGCTACGGAAGTCGGATGCTAAGGAATATCCGGAATTGTTCACGCAATCATCGATATAAGAGATCACTTGATCCTTCGTTAGGGTAGAGCCGTCGGCCAAGGTGACGGAGGTCAGCGGGTTGTAAGTGGCGCTGGTCAAGGCGGCTATATCTTCGCCATTCCCGTACATGCCGGTGTAGAACAACCAAGCACGGCCTAACATGGCCTCGGCGGTGTACTTGTCGACGTGTCCTGCCTCAAGGGATGACGTACCTCCACGCCATGCGGGCATGATGTCGGCGGCTGTCTTAAGGTCTAGCAAGATCTGTCCCCAGATCTCGGCGGGGCTTGCCTGTGGCACATCGCTTGTCTGGGATGTAGTGATTAGGGGTACACGATTGTACATCGAGGCTAGCTCGTAGTAGAAATAGGCACGCATGAAGAGAGCCTCGCCCATCAATTGGTTACGTGCTTCCGTGGAAGGAAAGTCCGGACAGTTATCCAAGGTCTCTATGGCGCTGTTGGCACGGAATACGCCGGCATAACGGTCTTTCCAGAACTGGCGGGTCATGTCGGACTGATAGTTGCAGAGCAGGTCCATGGCCTGCATCAGCTTGTCGTTCGAGCCGCCCCCGCCTAGCGCGTCATCGCTGGCTAGTTGGGCGTAATAAAGGAACGATCTCTCGGGGTTGGCGCAAACGGATGCCATGCTGGCGTAAACGCCTGCTATCATTTGCTGGGCATCGTCGTACGACTCCGGGAATGTAGCGGTTGTCTTCTCTGTGTAATTGGTCGTGTCGAGCATGTCCTCACAACTGGAGAAGGCTACGGCAGCGCCCATACATATTGCATATATTAACTTTTTCATGTTGCTTTTCTCTTAAAATTTAATGTTAACACCTACCATATAAGTTCTGGGTGAAGGATAAGAACCTAAGTCGATACCTCTTGCCCAAGGATTGTCCTCGCGATAACTATCGTTCGTACCGATTTCGGGGTCCATACCCTTGTATCCCGTGAAGGTGAAGAGGTTCTGGGCGCTTACGTACAGACGTAATTGCGGCAGTGGGCAGTTCTTCCATAGGTTCTTGAAGTCGTAGCCCAAAGTAACGTTCTGGATGCGGAAATAGCTGGCGTCTTCCACGAAGATATCGGATATCTGTTGGAAGTTGACACCTGTGTTACCCGGAACCAGACGAGGATAACGATTGGAGGTTCCCTCACCGTGCCAGTACTCAAATACCTCGGAGGTGTAATTCTCCACGTTGCCGTCGGTAAACTTACGATAAGAGCGCATATTTTGTTGTCCGAAGGCCCCATAGGTGGTTACCGCTAAATCGAATCCTTTGTAACCAACGTTGAAGCTTAGACCCATCGTGATATCCGGGTGCGGGTTGCCGACTTCGGTCTTGTCGTCCTCGTTGATCACGCCGTCGCCATTCACGTCTACGAATTTCAAGTCGCCCGGTTGGATGGAGCTACCTTGCAGGGAGTTGGCTGCGTTGCCTTTACAGTTCTTATCCAGATAAGCCTGCACGTCGGCGGCGTTTTGCATGACACCTTCCGTTTTATAGGCCCAGAAATAACCGATCGGGTGTCCTACTTCCATACGGGATACAGGACGTGTGTTCTCGGCCAGTACCTTGTCCGGACCTAGGATGTAACCGTCTTTGTTGTTGATCTGCGTAACCTCGTTCTTGTTATGGGCAAGGTTTAGGTTCACGCCATACGTCCAGTCGCCCTTCTGGTCGTTCCAGCCTAAGCCGATCTCGACACCTTTATTTTCCACGGTACCGCCGTTGATATAGGGAGCGTTCGTTCCGTAAGAGTCTAGGATCGGGGCAACGATCAACAGGTCCTTGGTTTTCTTGTTGTACCAATCGAAGTTCAAACTCAATCGGCCGCTTAGGAAACGGGCATCTAGACCAAGATCTAGCTGCTCGGAAGTCTCCCATGTCACGTCCTCGTTCGGCATGATGCTGGCATAACCGCCTTGCGTGGCCGTACCCTTGTTGTTGCCGAAGGAATATTGTCCGAGGTGGTCGAACGCTACGGTCGAGAAATATTGGAAGTTATCGATATTACAGTTACCGTTCTGACCCCAGCTGGCACGGATCTTCAAGAAGTCCATCCAGTCGTGCGTGTTTTCCATGAAATCTTCATTGCTCACGACCCAACCAGCCGATACGGAAGGGAACGTACCCCAGCGTTTACCACGGGCGAAGTTCGAGGAACCATCCGTACGTAAGATCACGCTAGCCATGTATTTCTCGTTGAAGTTATAGTTGATACGTCCGAAGAATGACGCTAAGGCGTTATCCCCTGTCGGATATCCTTTGGCTGAGGTCGGTTGCGAAGCCATGCTATTGCTGATATAAGCCCGGTCCCAGTCGGAGAACAGAAGGTCGTTCGCCGTTGCCTCCAGATACTCGCCCATACCGAAACCGCTCTTCTTGAAGGATTGACCGACTAATACATCGAAGTTGTGTTTCTCGATGTTGAAGGTGTAGCTAAGCGTATTCTCGATCTGCCAGTCCCAACCAGTCGTCATGTTCTGGGTAACCTCATTGGTTAGTTTTTGATCGGTAGAGGTTAGTTTATAAGCCGGACTGTAGCCACGGTAAGAACTGGAGTTCTGTTTGTAGCTGACCTGTCCTTTATAGACGAGTCCCTTGATTGGTTGTACCTTCAAGTAGCCAACCATAGTTAATCCGTAGTTTTTGCTCTTGTTGTTTCCACGGGAGGAGTTGACCATTGCGGCGATCGGGTTACTCGTATAAGAGTTGTAGTTGAACCAACCGGCCTTGTTCAAGTCGTCATACATATAGTAATCCCCGTTCTCGTTATAGATAGGAACCAGCGGGTTGGCACGTAACATCCAAGAGATGTCGTTACCGTATTGATTACCCTCGGAGATACCGGAAGATTCATTATGATTATAGTACAGGTTCTCGCCGAATGTGATGATATCCAAGTCACCCTCTTTCCACAAAATATGTTCAGAGTTCATGCGAACCGTGAAACGTTGGTAGTCGGAAGCGACCGGCTTGCCTAGCGTACCTTCCTGTTTCGTGTAGGATACACCCGTGGAGAATTTGGAGCGTTCCGTACCACCGGCCAAGTTCAGGGAGTGGCTGGTAGTGATGGCGTTCTTGTTGCGGATTGCGTCAAGCCAGTTGGTACCCTCATCCTCGCCGCTCATGTAACGGTTGTACTGTTCTTGTGACATGTAATTCGTCCACGTACAACACCGTTGGCCGCACGTGAACCGTAGATCGCGGCGGAAGCGGCATCTTTCAATACGTCCAAGCTCTCGATATCGGCGGGACTTAAGGAATTGATGTCGCCTTCGACGCCATCAATAATGTATAGCGGAGTCGTGCTGCCGTTTGTTCCGGTACCACGAATGTTGATATCGAAACTCTTACCCGGCTGGCCGGAGTTCGCTACGATATTGACGCCCGGGCTTTGGCTCTGCAAGGCACCTAGCGGGTTTGTCGTGTTTAATTTTTGGATATTCTCTCCCTTTACTTGAAGGGTAGCACCTGTCACCAACTTTTTCTTTTGTACACCATAACCTACTACCACTACCTCGTCCAAGCTCTGTGAGTCCTCTTTCAAGGTGATCTGTAAGTCGGATGTTTGGGCGGTTACGGGAATCTCTTGGGTCATATAACCGATGTAGGAGATCTCTATGATAGAGCCGGGGGCGGCCTCTAAGCTGAACTTACCATCCAAATCGGTTATCACTCCGTTTGTCGTTCCCTTTACGATAACATTGGCACCGATGACTTCCATTCCTGTTGCGTCTTTCACGGTACCAGTGATTCTTTTTGTTTGTTGCATGACTTCCATCGAAGTACTAGGGGCGGCTAACATTTGTGGTATGCCACCTAGCTGGAAGGCCATACATGCGCCTAAAAACAGCGTCGTTTTCTTAATTGTTGAATTCATTATTTTTTACATTAAATCATATAAGGCTAAACTAAAATTCATTTACTCAATAGGGTCATTAGCGGTTAACTGCTAAAAACATTAGATTTTCGGTCCTTCCTCATAGGCAATTGTTTTTTGTTGTTAATATGTATTGTTAATTTCTGTCGCAAAATTACGTCGGATCCCAAGTGCGTTCAAATACTATTTTATCCAAGAATAATACTTTTTTGCCGGAGTGTATTTTTAACACATCGATGGGGTAGCCGTAGGCATGAAAGCCTTTGTGACTGGTCGCAAAGATAGATGTGTGAAGGAAAAGAGAAGGGGGGATTTTGTATAGAAATAGGGGGGGATATGTATTTATCCCTGTTAAAAAGGTCTCTTATACAATGATTTTTGTCTTTTTGTAGTTATCCCGGAACTCTTTGGGAGAGCAGTTTTTCTTTTTCTTAAAGATACGGTTGAAGTTCGAGAGGTTATTGAAGCCGCAGTCATAACAAATCTCCGCGATGGATCGTTGCGTGTCCACCAGCATGCGGGCGGCGTAACCGATACGGATATCGGTGATATAGTCGGAGAGGGTCTTCCCGGTCCTCAACTTGAAGAAACGGCTGAAAGCGGAAGGGGCCATACCTACGAGTTCCGCCAGTTGGTTTAGGCGGATATCCTGTTGGTATCGTTCGTTAATGTAATTTTGTACTTTCTGGATACGACGGCTCTCGGAATGGATATCTGTTATTTTAGCGAATGAGGAGCTGGCCAATACTTTGTAGTTCTCCTCGACAGAAAGCTCATATAAGATGGTTAAGAAGTTGATGACCGCATAAAAGCTTTGCTCCTCGGAAACCAGCTTTTCCAGTAAATGGTAAACCTTCAGGATGGAAGACATCGGGAAACTGATGCCGCATTGGGCTTTCTCCAACATTTTCCGGATACTGTTGAATTGGTTTTTCTCCAATAGATTCTTCCCGAAGAGATTGGGAGAGAACTGGATCGTGATCTCATGGATCAGAGGCGATTTACATGCGTTCTGCTCCCAGACATGCTCCAGTTCTTTCCCGGTTATCAATACTAACTCGTATTCTCCGATCACTTCCGCAGAGTCACCGACCACACGCCTTACCCCCGGAGCGTGCTCAATGAAATTGAGCTCGTACTCCGAGTGGCAATGGATCGGATAGGTAAATTCTGTCTTACGCCGGTCTACGATGTAAAAGCAGTCCTTTTCCGATAGTGGGGTTATCTCGCGGATAATGTCCATTCTCTGTTGACAATTTAGTTAGTGAGCCTCGGTCAGCTCTATGACCTTGCTATGGGCATGAGCCGTAGAGAACACGTTCATTCCTATTTTCATCAAGAAATCTCCGCTGAAGGTACCTCCGTCGGTAACCAAGGTCGATTTCTGGCCCGGCATGAGGTTTATCTCTTGTACCTTATATTTCTTATTCGGGTCCAATCCTTGTAGCTTTACGGGGAAAGTCTTTTCTCCGAAGCGAGGGTGGATATCATAAGCGAATAGGACGGATTTGCTTTTTGCCTTATCCACGTACATCACGGATGAATGGTTGGTATCGTAAGGGGAGACTAGACGGTACAGATCGCCGTCGAGGATCGTGCCCTTTAGACGTTTGTAGTTGGCAACTGCTTCTTGGCAGTATTTCATCTCGTCATCGTTCATTTCCTTCAAGCTGATATCGAAGCCCATCTTACACATCATGGCCACGTCGGTACGGAACTTGATGGAGGTATTCTTGTTCCAGCTAGTCACGTGGGCGCACATTGCCTTTGCCGGGAAGAACTGGGAGAATCCCCATTGGATATACAAACGCTCGATCGGATCGGTGTTGTCGCTGCACCAGAATTCCGTGAAATATTTCAATGCCTCGTAATCACAGCGGGCACCCCCACCGGAGCAAAGCATGATCGGTAGGTGAGGGTATTTCTCGGCTACCCGTTTGAATACGTTATAGACACCTCGTACATGGTCGATATACAATTGATTCTGTTTCTCTTTAAGATAGGGGGAATAGACATTGGTAATCGGGCTGTTGCAATCCCATTTGAAGAAAGCCAGATCCGGATTCTCGATCATGATATTATCCACCACGCTGAATACATAATCCTGTACTTTCGGATTGCTTAAGTCTAAGACAAGTTGATTGCGATAGTAATAGGTCTCACGATTCGGTAGATGGATCGCCCAGTCCGGGTGTTTCTCGAAAAGTTCGCTCTTGGGGTTTACCATCTCCGGCTCGATCCAGATACCGAATTTCACGCCGGCATCTTTAGCGACCTGCACCAGATGAGGAATGCCGTTTGGCAACTTATCGTGTGTAACCTCCCAATCGCCCAATCCGGCCTTATCGTTTTGACGAGGGTATTTATTAGCGAACCAACCATCATCCAGCAAAAACATATCTACACCTAGATGCTTGGCTTCTTTCATTAGTTCCTCCAATTTCTTCTCGTTGAAATTGAAACCAGTCGATTCCCAGTTGTTCAGTAGGGTAAGTCGATCGCCTTTACCATCCTTGATCTGGTAATTACGTGCCCAATCATGGATATCACGACTGGCTTTTCCGGTTCCTTGATTACTCAACGTAAAGATAAACTCAGGAGTGACGAACCATTCGTTCGGTTTCAATTCATAGGCGGACGCATAGGGATTGATGCCGGAGATGACACGAAGGTTACCGGCGTTGTCCACCTCGAACGTAAAGCGGTAGTTTCCAGTCCAACCGATCGTTCCCATTAAAACATCTCCTGTATTCTCGCTGGCCGGGGCACCTAACCCAATCTCAAAAAACGGGTAAGCGTGCATGGCGGCACGGGAGCCTAGTTTCGTATCGATAATCTTTTTCCCGAATTTCAAGTCTTGGCTGCTCATCTGTACTTCTTTGGCCCAGTCACCGCTAAACTCGGTCAATACATAGCGAGGACTCTCGAAATAAAGCATATTGGAAGCGTATTGGGTAATCGTGACCGGTTTTTTCTCCATATGACGAATCTCAGTCCAAGCCTTGATCACGTTTTCTTTAGCGAAGGTTACATAATGTAATTTAGCCTCCACTGGGTATACATCGTCTTTCAGGGAGATAATTGTCTCCGTAACGTTATTGTCTAGTTTCTTAGATTCGCTGGAAACATACTTGAATATGCTAGTCATGTTTCCGTCGTTATGCTGGATGGCGAAAGCTATGCTGGATGGCGAAAGCTGGTTCGAAATAATCTTCCGCTCCTGAGCAAGGATATACTTCCCATCCACGGGTTGATACGCTGCCATCCGTTCCGGCTTGGATATTCCATGAGAGGTTCTCAAATTCGGATTCGTTTACTAATTTATTCCCTAGATAAGTTTGGTAGAGCCGTCCATTGGGGGCTACTTGTAAAATCAAGTCCGTCTCATTGGTTGAGATTAAGATCATCTTTTGATCGGCGGCTTTTACGAATGGCAAACAAAAACACAAAAGGATAACTGTAAGTAATAGATTTTTCATGGTAAATTATTTGAATGTGTAAATAGTAGAGACGTAGCGTGCCACGCCTCTACTAGAATACATATTGTAATTAATTCTGCTCTTTCAGGATCACGTCGTGAGCGCCACCCTCAACGATACTCGTAGAGGAGACAAGCGTGATCTTGGCATGCTGCTGCAACTCTTGGATAGAGATGGAACCACAGCTACACATCGTAGCGATCATCTTACCCAATGTTACGTTTAAATTATCTTTCAATTTTCCGGCATACGGTACATAGCTGTCCACGCCTTCCTCGAATTTCAAGGATTCGTTCCCACCCATGTCATAGCGCTGCCAGTTCTTCGCACGGTTAGAGCCCTCACCCCAATACTCCTTCACGAAGTTGTTTCCGATTTTCATCTTCTTCGTAGGCGACTCGTCGAAGCGGGCGAAATAACGGCCCATCATCAAGAAATCGGCACCCATAGCCAACGCCAATACCATATGGTAATCGTGTACCAGACCACCATCGCTACAGATAGGGATATAAACGCCGTGTCTTTTGAAATACTCGTCACGAGCTTTCGCTACGTCGATCAAGGCGGTAGCCTGTCCGCGACCGATACCTTTCTGCTCACGGGTGATACAGATGGAACCACCACCGATACCTACCTTGATGAAATCCGCTCCGGCGTCAGCCAAGTAGTTGAAACCATCTTGGTCAACCACGTTTCCGGCACCAACCAGTACCTTGTCTCCGTAGGTATCCTTGATCCAGTGCAAGGTCTCGTACTGCCATTCGGAATAGCCGTCGGAAGAGTCGATACACAATACGTCAACGCCAGCCTCTACCAATGCCGGAACACGTTCCTTATAGTCGCGGGTGTTGATACCGGCACCTACTAATAATTTCTTATCACCGCCGGATAACTCTTTCGGGTTCTCACGGTGGCTATCGTAGTCCTTGCGGAATACGAAGTATTGAAGCTTCTGATCCTTGTCGATGATTGGCAATGTATTCAACTTATGATCCCAGATAATCTGGTTCGCCTCTTTCAAGGTCATGCCTAGCTCGCCAACGATTAGTTTAGCGAACGGGGTCATGAAATCTTTCACCTTCATGTCGATCGGGTCTTTGCCTTCACGGTAATCGCGACTGGTTACCATACCTAGCAATTTGCCGTTAGGCGTACCATCATCTGTCACACCAATCGTAGAATGTTCTGTCCGGCGGACTAGCTCAAGCACGTCGGCCAAGGTATTCTCGGGCGTAAGGTTAGAGTCGCTGATAACAAATCCGGCCTTGAATTTCTTTACTTTGCGAACCATATCCGCTTGGCTCTCGATCGGTTGCGAGCCGAAGATGAAGGAAAGTCCTCCGTTGCGAGCCAACTCGATTGCCAGTTTAGGGCCGGAAACCGATTGCATGATCGCTGAAACGAAAGGAATATTTAATTCAATAGCGGATTTCTCGCCAGACTTGAATTTCACAAGCGGCGTTTTCAATGAAACGTTTGCGGGAATACATTCTTTGGTGGTTAAACCGGGAATAAGTAAATACTCACCAAATGTTCTCGATACATCGTTTAAGTAGATTGCCATAAGATTTTATATTTACAGGATGAGTTTTTTTAATTGTGCAAAAGTAGCGATTTCTGTTCATATATGAATCACATGTTTACATGAAATGTTCGAAATATGCGTCCCGCAACATTTATAGTTATGGATTTGTTATTAATGTAGATTTAAAAAGGAGGAAAATATGAGAGTTGTAGTTGATAAGGCTCAATCCAGAGGGTATGCGAATCACGGTTGGTTGAAAACACATCACACGTTTAGCTTTGCTAATTATTACAATCCGGAAAGGGTTCATTTCGGGATGCTACGTGTATTGAATGATGATTCCGTGGCGCCGGGTGAGGGATTCGATATGCATCCACATAAGAATATGGAGGTTATCTCCATCCCGTTAAAGGGATATTTACGCCATGGGGATAGCATAAAGAATAGCGAGGTGATTACGCCGGGAGATATTCAGGTGATGAGCGCCGGTACCGGTATCGTGCATAGTGAGTTCAACGACAGCGGTAATGAACAATTGGAGTTCTTGCAAATATGGGTATTTCCCCGTGAGGAGAATACCAAGCCTCATTATGCCAGTTATGACGTGCGTCCGGTTACTTCGGAAAAGAATAAGTTGTCCTTGATCATCGCTCCGGATGGTAGCGCTCCTGCGTCGATCAACCAAGACGCTTGGTTCTCTTTAGGAAACCTAGATGCCGGTCAAGTAAAAGAGTACAAGCTACATAGTAAAAATAATGGAGTTTATTTATTCGTGATCGACGGAGAGGTGGAGGTAAGTAATACGATCCTGTCTAAGCGTGACGGGGCCGGATTCTGGGAAACCGATAGCATTACGATAGAAGTCTTGAAGCACGCAAAAGTTCTTTTGATAGAAATTCCGATGATGAAATAAATGTTGATAGGTTAGTGCTGGCGGGTATCTTAATAGTTGATGTAACAAAGCTATTAGGGTACCCGCTCTTTCCTTGTTAATGTTTTATCGGTTTATCCGTGAAGTAATCGATCATCTTTAAGATCGCCCGGCTACAAGCTGGACAGAATGGAGCGTAATCACGCATCATACAGTGATCCATCGGGCGATAAATGCCTTTAGCGATGTAACCGCCTCCCTCGAATACGCCTGCCTTATCCTTATGGGCGTCATCTAATGGGGTAGGTATCGGTGTATTAGTCGGTAGAAGATCTTTCCATTTAGCATCGAAGTTAACCAAGGTCGTGATGTTCGGTTCCCAAGGCTCGTACTTCAAATTATAAAAATCTTGATAAGCGACCTCGGAACTGAAATATTCATCTGCTAGACCAGCGAAACTATGTCCGAACTCGTGAACGAATACGACCGGGGTACGTGGGTTATCGGCGGTTCCCATGGCATAAAAATTATACATACCGCCACCACCGTAAGCGTCCGTGTTTACCAAGATGAAGATTGCGTCGCAAGGAGCGTTCCATACGGCGTCACGTATAGACTTCATATCCGGGGTGGTTAAATAGCGATCTACACCGAATGTATAATAACCGGAATTCAATGCGGTATTCTTGAATATACCTTTACCGGATACATCTGTTCCCGATTCTTCCGAAACGGCATCTACCGCCCAAATATTGAAATCTTCCCGGCGAGTGTCATAAGGCGGGGTTTTAAACAATGCCTCCGTAAAACGTTTGGCATCAGCTACGAATTTCTCTTGCTCATCCGCCGTATAACCTTCCGCCAAAAATACGAGGTCTACTTTCCCGGAGGAATCCCCGTTATATTGGATTTTTGTGATCCGGTTTTCCTTGAGTTTTCCCCGGTCAATAAAAATACTGGCCGGATCAATCTCTTGTTTCAATAAAAGATGGAACTGCATGTCGGCCTTGTCTCTTGCCGTAATCTCAATGATGACAGGAGCTTTCGGATAGGGGATAGAGATGCTATTTGTCCAAGATTGTGTCTCGGTCTTCGCTTGCTCCGTACTTCTCCATTCTTCGAATAACGTATTGAATCCTCGTGAGTAGATCAACTCTTTACCGGCTTTATCATATACATTAATATAATACCCTCCATAACCAAACGGATCGATCAAGTTTTTGACCGGCCCTGCCCAGACGGGTTCTTCCCGGAGTTGTTGTATAGCGGCGGCTTGGAAATCCCAATTCCCGCTCAATGCGAAATCAATCCGGAGACTTTTCTTCGTGAAGTGTTTTTCAAAATTAGTTTGTGCCAGACAAGTGAAACTGAAAAGAATGGCGAATAATAATAATAAGGTTATTCTTGCTCTCATAGATCTATAATATTTATCATGTGTCAACTTTATGACGCAAATGTATATTATTTTTTTATAGATTTGCCACGATTAGTGTATTATACTCGTTTATAAATAAATTAGACCTATGTTTAGAGAGATCAGACGAAAAGACCGGATTTTGGATAATGAGTTGGCAATTCGTTTATTGGAGGAGGCGGAATATGGTTTTTTGGCCATGTCGGGGATAAATGGGTATGGGTATGGAATCCCGATCAATTATGTAAAGGAAGGGGATTCTATTTATTTCCATTGCGCTCCGGAAGGGTATAAGCTGGAATGTCTACGAGAAAACCCGAAAGTGAGTTTCACGGTAGTTGGCGCTACACAAATCGTTCCGGGAAAATTCACGACAGGTTACGAGAGCACTATCGCTTTTGGAGAGATACATTTGGATTTGCCGGAAGAAGAGCGTCGGTATGCCTTGCGGCTACTCGTGAATAAATATTCATCGGCGTTTAAGGAGATCGGCGAAAAGTATATTGAGAAATCTTTTTACCGGACTAATATCTTACGTCTAGATATCTCGCATATCTCGGGAAAGTGTAAACGATTGTCTCAATAGTATAAGAAAGGGGGCCTAGCCCCCTTTCTTGCAATATATCAATGATGGCTTAAATAATTAGAGACTCCTGCGTTTGTCGCTTTCATGGCGTCTTTTCCTTTGGACCAATTTGCCGGGCAAACCTCGCCATATTCTTCGAAGTGCTGTAAGGCATCGACCATACGGAGAGCCTCGTCTACGTTACGGCCTAATGGTAAATCGTTGATTACATAATGACGGATCAAGCCCTCTTTGTCAATCAGGAACAGACCCCGGTAAGCGACCGGATTTCCTCTGGAGATAAGTTCTCCACTTTCGTTTGTAATATAATCAGCGGCTAATACGCCAAAGTTTTCAGAGATGGTTTTGGAAAAATCGGATACGAGTGGATAAGTCACCCCATGGATACCTCCTTTATTCTTATCTTGGTTTAACCATGCGAAATGAGAAAATTGAGAATCGACGGAGCAACCAACCACCGCTACGTTACGTCTTTCGAATTCCTGTAACTTTTGTTGGAAGGCATGTAATTCTGTCGGGCAAACGAATGTAAAGTCCATCGGATAGAAAAACATGACTACATACTTCTTGCCTACATATTGTTCCAAAGAGAAATCCTCGATGATCTCATTGCCATTCACTACTGCCGGAGCGTGGAATTCCGGTGCCTTTTTACCTATTAATGCTTTCATATTATAATTAATTTGTTTGTTAAGTAACAAGCGTAAGTGAAGGTTTGTTGTTGCTTTTTTAGTAAAGAGACTGATTTTCTTGTGAAATAGACCTAAAGTTTATGCTTTAAAATTTCTCTGATTTTCAAAGATTTTATTTCTTTGTAACTTATTGATGTTAATAAAGAAAGTATATGGAGGTTTCCGAGGTAAAACAGCGTTTGCTGACAGATTTTTTTACATATTATCCCATGGGAGGTGCTCTGTATGATAAAAACGGTGCGCTAATTGATATAAATAAGTCCTTAAACGAGAAATTTCCTTTTACAAATGAAGCGGACTTCTTATTAAATAATCTTTTTCGTACAGATTTGTTGACCGATCTTCAAAAACAATATCTGCGTGGGGGAAGCGTGGTTTCCGGTTCTTTGCCTGTACCGTATTCTATCATCCCCTCAATGAAAGAGAATAGAGAGATTCTTGGATATACCTTATTATTAACGGGTAATCCGGCGGTCGGGCAGGAGGCAGCCGGTTATGACCGGGAATTGAAGGAATTGACGGACATGTCGCAAAAGATGGCGGAAGCGGTTCCTGATACGATCCTTTTGGTAAACAAGCAATTGATCGTAGAGCGGATTATCGCTTATGCTGTGGAGACTTGTATAACGCCGGAGTCGATCAATCGGCGTATCGATGATCTTCCGGGTTTCATTTATCCGGATGAGACTAAGCGTCGTGTGGCCACGATCGTGCAAAGTTGCTTGAATAAGTCGGAGATCATGAATTTAGATTTATCGATTCCGGGACATAACGCTCCGGTCGTTTATTTTAAACTACGGTTGGTACCTGTACATGACCGGTATGTGATTATTTATATACGGAATGTGTCGGAGCTCGTTGAGCAGGAGAAAGCGAATGAGGCGTTAAGCAGTAAGTTGTCCGAAAGTCGGATGATGATGGAGCTTGCTTTGCAGAATAGCAAGATTACGACTTATTCTTTTAATTTCAGCCGATTTAAGTCTTGCGATAAAGTACATTGTAACCGTTGTTTCCAGTTTTATGGCACGACCAATAGTTTATTGAAACGTAATCAGTTCATCTGTCAGGCTTTGCCGCAACTTCGTCACCCGGACGATTCTGGCGACTTTTTCTATCTATTCAATACGATCCGTGCGAATAAATTGGATGAATATAAAATAGATTTTCGTCTAAAGAACGATGATAATACCTATCGGATCTATGAGGTGATCGGTAAGACGCATGAGAAGGATGAAAATGGTTTCCCGAATTTGATTGTTGGCTGTATGATCGATGATCAAGAACGATTGGAGTTTGAGGAAGACTTGATCTCAGCCAAGGAAAAAGCGGAGGAGGCGGATATGCTTAAGTCGACTTTCTTAGCGAATATGACCCATGAGATCCGTACACCATTGAACGCTATTGTCGGTTTCTCTGATTTGTTAGGAGTGGAGGAGGATTTGGAATTGCGTCAAAATTATATTAGCTTGATCAAGATGAACAATGATTTACTTTTAAGTATAGTCAATGATGTTTTGGATATTTCCAGAATCGAGTCTGATATGATGACATTTACTTATATGGATGTTTATTTACCTTCCTTTATGAAAGATCTATATAACTCCATACAATTACGTAAGCCGGAAGGGGTGGAAATAACCTTGGATGCATGTCCCGATATCATATTTAATATAGATCGAAATCGATTATGGCAAATCTGCATGAATTTATTGACGAATGCGGTTAAGCATACCAAGAAAGGTAGTATCTGGTTTGGGTATACGCTTGAGGCTGAGGAGAAAATGATTAAGTTTTATGTTTCGGATACAGGCTGTGGCATTCCCAAAGATGAATTGGATAATATCTTTGCTCGGTTCGTGCAATTAAGCGATTTTGAGCAAGGAATCGGATTGGGATTAGCAATTTGTAAAGGTCTGGTATTAAAAATGGGCGGTAATATTTCAGTGATGTCCGAAGAAGGATTTGGTTCTACATTTATTTTCACTTTACCTATGAAAAGACCCAATAGTTGGAAAAACTAGTGAACAATACTCTTTGAAATTCGGTTGTCTATATAAGAGATGATTTAGGTTGTAGTCAATTTCCATAATAAGCATTAACTTATATATGCTTTTGGTTTATGTTTTGCCATAAGAAATTCTGGACTTATGGCCTAATCTTTTTGTATCATACCTGTAATCAAAGATTTTATATGACGAAAATAGAAATAAAGAATTTATCTATTCTTTTCGGCCCGGAGAAAATGCGTGCGAAAAGAATGCTAGTAGCGGGAAAAAGTAAACAAGACATTTTGAAAGAAACGGGTTGCACGGTAGCTGTACGTAATGCGAACCTAAAAATTGAGGAAGGGGAGTTATTTGTGATAATGGGACTTTCCGGAAGTGGAAAATCTACGCTGTTACGTTGTATTAACCGATTGAACGAGCCCTCTTTGGGAGAAGTCTTTATCAACGGAAAAAACATAACGACTTCCTCGGATAAAGAATTATTGGATATACGGCGTAAGGAAATGGCTATGGTTTTCCAGCATTTTGGATTGCTGCCCCATCGCACGGTATTGAGTAATATCGCTTTTGGCTTGGAGTTACAAGGGGTTCCTAAAAAAGAAAGAGACCAGAAAGCTGTGGAAAGTGTAGCCCTAGTAGGGTTAAAAGGATACGAGAACCAGAAGGTTAGCGAGTTGTCTGGAGGTATGCAGCAACGTGTCGGATTGGCCCGTGCGATCGCGAATGATCCCGAGGTGCTCTTAATGGATGAGGCTTTTTCTGCCTTAGACCCATTGATCCGTGTACAGATGCAGGATGAGCTATTGAAACTACAAGAGAAGATGCAAAAAACGATCATCTTTATTACGCATGATCTTGACGAGGCGATTAAGTTGGGGGATCGTATCGCCATTATGAAAGACGGGGAGGTCGTGCAAGTAGGTACCCCTGAGGAGATCTTGACAGATCCGGCCAATCATTATGTCTCTAGATTTACGGAAAATGTAGATCGTGGACGTATCGTTACAGCCTCATCGATAATGATAACCCAGCCGGTTGTCGCTCGTATCCGTAAAGATGGCCCGGAGACCGTGTTGAGGAAAATGAAAGAGAAAAACTTATATGTATTGCCGGTCGTGGATGGAAATAGGCAATTTCTGGGCGAGGTTCGTTTGAAAGATGTCTTGGCTCTTCGGAAAGCGGGGAATCATGATCTTTCATCGATTGTGATGAAAGAGGTTCCTTCGGTTCTGGAAAACACGACGGTTGAGGATATGCTTCCTTTGTTACCGGAGATCCGGCAGGCCTTACCGGTCGTTAATGAGGCCAATCAATTGGCTGGCTTGGTTTCTACTTCATCGATTATAATCGAGATGACGGGGAAGGATAAAGAGGAAATAGATCAAATTGTTCAAAACGCGATAGAATTATGATAAATATAGGAAAATATATAGAGATTGCCATTAATTGGCTGACTGAGCATTTCGCTCGTTTTTTTGATGTGATAAATGATGGGGTCGGAGGATTTATCGATGCTTTTCAAGATGGGCTGACTTGGATTCCGTTTTATGTGATGATTTTGGGCTTGGCATTGTTGGCTTGGTTCAAGGCAGGAAAAGGAGTCGGCGTGTTCACGGCATTGGGTCTATTGTTAATTTACGGAATGGGTTTCTGGGTGGAAACGATGCAGACTTTGGCCTTGGTACTGTCTTCTACCATTATCGCCTTGATGATCGGAGTTCCGTTAGGAATTTGGACCGCACGCAGTGATCGGGCGGATAAGATCATCCATCCGGTCTTGGATTTGATGCAAACGATGCCGGCTTTCGTCTACTTGATACCAGCCGTTTTGTTTTTTGGTTTAGGTCCGGTACCCGGCGCTTTCGCAACGGTGATTTTCGCCATGCCCCCGGTTGTGCGGTTGACCGATCTGGGAATCCGTCAAGTCCCGGCCGATATTGTGGAGGCTACCCGCTCATTTGGCGCTACTTCCTTTCAGTTGCTTTATAAGGTGCAATTGCCATTGGCTTTGCCAACGATCATGACGGGAGTGAATCAAACGATCATGCTTTCACTTTCTATGGTAGTGATAGCGGCCATGATCTCGGCAGGAGGATTGGGTGAGATTGTCTTGCGAGGAATTACCCAAATGAAAATAGGTTTAGGTTTCGAAGGAGGTATAGCGGTCGTTATCTTGGCTATTATCTTGGATCGTATTACGCAGGGCTGGGCGAAAGGTAAAGTGAATAAACAAAAGAAATAAGAAACATAGAAAAGAAAGAAATAGATATATGAGACGATTTACGATTATTATTGGATGCTGTATGCTTTTGGTGACCTTGCAATTTATTTTCAGTTGTGTGGATAGCAAGGATCGAAAGAAAATATCGATAGCGTACGCTAATTGGGCGGAGGGCATCGCTATGACCAACTTAGCCAAAGTGATATTAGAGGATCAAGGATATCGGGTAACATTAAAAAATGCGGATATCGCCCCGATCTTTACTTCTGTCGCTTCGGGAAAAGCGGATGTGTTCATGGATGCATGGTTACCGGTGACCCATGCGGATTATATGGAACAATACGGGGACCGGCTTGAGACACTCGGAACGGTTTATGAGCATGCGAAATTGGGCTTGGTAGTTCCGGAGTACGTTACCATTCGTTCCATCGAGGATTTGAATGCCCATAAAGATCAATTTAAAGGTGAGATTATAGGGATCGATGCCGGCGCCGGTTTGATGAACTCGGCGGATAAGGCGGTTCAAGATTATTCTTTGGATTTTGATTTGAAATCTTCCAGTGGGGCTACGATGGTTGCTTTCTTGAAGAAATCGATTGATGCGAACGAATGGATCGTGGTTACCGGATGGACCCCTCATTGGATGTTCTCACGTTATCCGTTAAAATTCTTGGAAGACCCGAAAGAGGAATTTGGAGACTCGGAGCATATCGAGGTTATCGCTACGAAAGGATTCTCTGAGAAAGATCCATATGCAGCCTCTTTTTTCAAGAACTTTAAGTTAACCGATGAACAACTGAGCGAATTGATGTATTATATGGAAGACGGGACACGTACGGAATCGCGATCAGCCCGTGCTTGGCTTGAAAAACATCCCGAGATAATCAAATTATTCTTACCTTCGCAGGAGAATCAATTGAATGGGAGCCATGAGACAAATTAAGGGAGTCATATGTATTTTAATAAGTATCGTTATGTGTTGGTCTGCTTCAGCCGCAAACAATAAACGTTATGTGAATATCGTATTTATCGGGAATAGTATCACGTTTGGCGCCGGGTTACCGAAGCCTGTCCATGATGCGCCTCCTGTAAAGGCTGCGTTGTTTTTAAGCAAGTGCCCGGAAGTGGCTTCGGTCAAGTATTCCAATAGAGGACAGAGCGGCTGTACTACCGTTGATTATTTGCCGGATACGAATACGCTCTTCCCGTGGGCCGTACGTGCTGCCGATAAATTTAAGGATGAGACTTGGGCGGATTTGGTGTTCTCTATTATGCTGGGGACGAACGATAGCGCGATAGAAGGCACGAACGGCTGCCCGGTAACGCCCGAGCGGTATTATGAGAACATGAAGACAATTATCAATCGCTTATTAGCTTTATACCCGAATTGCCGTATTGTGGTACATCGTCCTCTATGGTATAGCCCGAATACGTATAATGGAGCTAAATATTTGGAAGAAGGCTTGCGAAGGCTCCAAGATTATTATCCGCAAATACAACGATTAGTCGATTATTATGCGTCTCATTTTCCCGGACAAGTCTTTCTGGGAGATACGAAAGGATTTGATTATTTTAAGGAAAACCATTTAACGGATTTCCAAGCGGAGAAGGGCAACGCCGGAGTGTTCTATCTTCATCCGAATGAGAAAGGAGCGGTCCGGTTAGGCGAATTGTGGAGTGAGGCGATTCGTCAGGCTTTAGGGCTTTGACCTCTATAAAAAAGCCATGCCATCCCAAGAAGACGACATGGCTTTTTAGGTCCATTTATAGGTATGACAAGCAAGTATTCGTTTATCTTTTTCCTAATTGATGATCCATTAATACGGCATGATGTTCTCCGTATAATTTAAGTTTCTCGACAATATTTTTCGCTGTAGCCTCTTCCTCTACCTGTTCCCGGACGAAACCCCATAGGAAATCTTGTGTCGCCTTGTCTTTCTCTTCGGAAGCGATATCGACAATCTTGTCGATCAATCCGGATACATGCACCTCATGCTCGTAGATATGCTGGAAAATCTCCAACGGCTCTCCCCATGCCGTAGGAACGGAATTAACTACTCCGATCGTCACTTGTCCGCCACGCTTGATTGAGTAATCGATCATTTTATAGGCATGTTCAAGTTCCTCTTGCGATTGTTTTAGCGTCCAATGCGCGAAACCATCCAGCCCTATCTGAGTGAAATGTACCGACATGGATAAATATAGGTTGGATGACCACATCTCCATGTTGATTTGCTCGTTTAGAGCATCTGATAATTTTCTGCTTAAAATCATAATGGCTTATTCTATTTTATGTTGTTTATAAATAGAACAAGCCATTATCGGTTTTGTTGAGTTTTTACGAAGGAAAGTGTATCGAGGTTATTTGATCTCGATTACTTTCTCGGCCATTTTAGCCTCTTCCTCAGTTCTTTTCGGTATGCTGATACTCAAGACGCCGTTCTCAACCTTCGCCTCAATCTTGTCTTTCTCTACATTGTCAGGCAAAACCATGGTTTGTTGGAACTTGCTATAAGAGAATTCGCGTCTCAGATAGCGTCCGTCTTTCTTATCCTCATTCTTTTCTTCTTTTTTCTCCATAGATACGACCAAGTTGTTGTTCTCATCGATCTTGATGTTGAAATCGTTCTTCGTCATACCGGGAGCGGCTACCTCAACTCGATAATCCTTATCGGATTCTATCACGTTGATGGCTGGAGCTGTAGAGTTTGCTTTTATCATCCAGTCGTTGTCAAATAAATCATTGAATACATACGGTAACCAATTTTGACTTCTTCTCATCGGTGTCATAATACAGTCCTCCAATTATTAGTTAAATATTCTATTTACTATTCTTATTTCTGAACTCGTCCTTTTTAATCTCGAATTCGCTATAGATACTTCAAATGGTATGCCAATCTGATAATGTGTGTGTTAACTCGGATGAAAGAGATTGAATAAGGTTTAATCCACGCATGGGGAACTTATGTTTCGGGGGATGCGGGTGCAGGGAATAATATCTTTTAGAAACTGGAATAAGATACAATGAAACGGGAATCTGTAATATTGGCATAATATACGTTATTTTGGCACGATAGAATGACGGGTTGGATAATAACTTTTATCTTTAGACGTTCTATTCATGAATCATATGGGATCATGTTATCTAAAACAGTAAAGCTATTATGTCTAGAAGTAAGGAATTGATTTTATTGGCCCAACGTATCCGGGCCTTGTCCCAGACGGGGTTGGTTTATTCATTAAGCGAGTACGATACGGAACGTTATGAAGAGTTGAGCCGCCTAAGTGATGAAATAACGGCTCTGGCTACCGGATTGAAGCCCGATGATGTAGCGAGTGGTTACCGCCCGGCCCAAGAGTATGTAACCCCGAAAGTCGATATCCGTGCGGTTGTCTTTAACGAGAAAGACGAGATTTTGCTGGTCCGTGAGAAAATGGACGGATGTTGGTCGTTGCCCGGCGGATGGAGCGATGTGGGGTATTCCCCGAAAGAGGTAGCGGCGAAAGAGGTGAAAGAGGAGACGGGCTTGGATGTGCTTCCGGTCCGCTTGCTGGCCGTGATGGATATGAGCAAGCATCCGCATCCCGCTATACCTTATTATGTATATAAGTTTTTTATCCTTTGCGAGTTAAAGGGCGGATCGTTTACCGAGACTTTCGATATCTTGGGGAAAGGTTTCTTTCGATTGGAGGAGTTGCCCCCGTTGTCCTTGGAGCGTGTGCTGCCGGAGCAGATCCAACGGATGTATGCCTATTATAAGCATCCGGGCGAAGATGTTTATCTGGATTAAGGATACTTTTGTACCTTCGCGACTTCATTTTAAAAACAATGTTATGAAAAGATATTGTCAGACCTTGGATCTGAAAGAGGATGAGCAGTTGATAAAAGAGTATTGCTATTGGCATTCGCCGGAACATATCTGGCCGGAGATACCGGAAGGAATCCGTGCGGTAGGGATCTTGAATATGGAGATTTACCGTTTGGGAACCCGGTTGTTCATGATCGTGGAGACGCCCGATGATTTTGATTGGGATGCGGCGTTCGCCCGTTTGGCGACGATGGATAAGCAAGCGGAATGGGAGGACTTCGTGGCGAGGTATCAGAAAGCCGCTCCGGGAAGCTCCTCGTCGGAGAAATGGCAGTTAATGGAATGTATGTTTAAATTGCCGGGCGCGAGTAAATAGACGGAAGGATGGAAAAACAAAAGAAACAATCGCTGGTGGCCGCCCCGGGAGGGAAATCTTATTTGGTCCCGTTTATCTTGATCACGAGTTTGTTCTTGCTTTGGGGATTCGCCCACGGACTCTTGGATGTGCTGAACAAGCATTTCCAAGGAGTCTTCACGATGACCAAGGCAGAGAGCGGCTTGGTGCAATTCTCTACGTATATCGCTTATTTCTTGATGGCGTTGCCGGCGGGAGCGTTCATGAAACGTTACGGATATAGGAAAGGGATTATCATGGGTTTGCTATTGTTCGCTATCGGAGCTTTCGGGTTTATCCCGGCGGCTTTTTTGCATTCGGCTACACCTTTCTTGATCGCCTTGTTTGTGATCGCTTGCGGGCTTTGTATCTTGGAGACGGCGGCGAATCCTTATTCTACGATATTGGGGCCGCCTGCTTCCGCCGCCCAACGGCTGAACTTATCCCAGTCTTTTAATGGATTAGGTTGGATATTGGGGCCATTGGTAGGTGGTTTGTTGATATTCGGGGCACCGGAGGGAGATTCGATGGCGTTGACTAAACCTTATATCTTGGTAGGTGGTATCGTCTTGTTCGTAGCGTTGCTTTTCTTTTTCACGAAGTTGCCGGAGATTAAGCTGGAAGAAGAGGAGGAGGTGACCGCTATTGTCGAGGAGAAACCCGCTGCCTCCCTATGGAAACGTAGGCAGTTTGTGCGTTCCGTGGTCGCCCAATTCTGTTATTGCGCCGCGCAGACGGGAATCTTCGGGTTCTTTATTAATTACGTGACGGAGATGGACCCGGGTATCAGTAATTTGCGAGCGTCTCGTATTTTGGCATTCGGTGGAATGGCCTTGTTTATGATCGGGCGTTTGAGCGGTAGTTTTACGATGAAGTGGTTGGCTCCGGGCCGCTTGCTGACTTGGTATTCTTTGTTGAGTGCCGTTTGTATGGCTTTGGTGGTGGCTTCCGTAGGTACGCTTTCACTATACGCTCTTTATTTATCCTTTTTCTTCATGTCCATCATGTTCCCTACGATTTTCGCGTTGGGGCTGGAAGGTATGGGCGTTTATACCAAGAAAGCCTCTTCTTATATCGTGATGGGAGTTGCCGGCGGCGCTTTCAGTCCGATGCTGATGGGATATATCGGCGAGGAGAATATGGCGCTGGGCTTCATCGTCCCGTTGATCGCTTTCTTGTATATCTTGTATTTCGCTATCAAATGCAAGCGGTAAATTTGGAATGCTGTTTTTTACTTATGGAATCCGGATAATAAACCAGCATGGCTTGTGTATGAAGGCTTGGGTTTCATGGGATAAATGTTACGCTCAAGCAATATCTGCTTATCTATATCGTTTTCATTTTAAATAAAATAAAAGAGAGTGGATATGAATAAAGGTTTGTTTTTGTGTGGGCTATTTATAGCTCTATTTCTGGCTGCTTGTGGGGATGATGAGGTTAAAATCGCTAATCAGATGACTTTATATTCAAGGCCGGATACGATTCATCTGGGGGGTGACTTAGGGATGGACTCCATATTGGTGAAGGGCTTCACGGCTTGTGAGGCGTATGATGCGAAATGGGGAACATTGCCCGGGGATGTTGCGCAAGAGTTTGATATGAATGCCTCTTATCTCTATTTCTCGTATGAGGCAAGGGTGGTTTCTTTAGAGGATAGTATTTATGATATAGGGCAGAACTCGTATGCGGAAGAGAAAGCGGGTTTTTTGAAGGATTTTAGTTCGCAAGGCTTCGTTATCAGTTCACAGCATATGCGAGATGATAAGAGGCAAGTGATAGCATGTACCTATTTAATATATGTAGAGAAGAACTCAGATGGAGAGAAGATCGATCGCTGGCTTCCTGTACGGCCGGAGGAGTTGCGATGGCGTTATCTTCGTGTAAACTTTGATCAATTAAAAAATATAGAATGATATGAGACATTTAATCGTTGTATGTTTAGCTTTTATGATGGGCCTTAATGTGGCTTGCTCACGGGTGGAAGATCTTGGTAAGGATGATTTGCATTCTGAACCGACGATAGAGATCGTAAGTGGTGATACCTTGGATATTGTAGGGTTCACTCTTGCGCATGAGCTGGCTACTAGTGAAGGGCGTTTGCCTTATAACGTAGGGGATGAGTTTGGTTATACGGGTTCTTACACCTATAAGTCCTATGTGGTAAGGACGGAATATACGTATCAGGATGATGGAAATAGTATTTGGGTTTGGGAGGATACATTGAGTTCAATAATAGGTTTTTATCCTTATCTTAGATCTGAGGTATATGATCTTGCGGATGTTCAGTTCCATATCCGGTCGTGCGCTCAAGGGGGATCGGTCTCTGTCGGGGAAAGGACGGATAGGTATGATACGGCTCTCCTCCATATCATTCGTTCCGCGAATGGAGAGGATATGGATGTATGGATTCCTTGTAAACCATCGGAATTGAGGTATCGGTGTGTTGTCTATCATTTGGAAGAGTGAACGTTTTAGCCAAGCTCCGGCAGTAGATAATACCCGGAGCTTGACCATATCATTATCACTGCAACATCTGCATCAACTTATCCAACTTCGGAGCCATGATGATCTCCGTACGGCGGTTCTTGCTACGCCCATCAGCGGTCTCGTTATCAGCGACCGGCATAAACTCCCCACGACCACAAGGTTGTATCTGTAGCGGATTCACCCCATAGTCCTTGGTAAGGATACGCACTACGGAAGTCGCACGGATCACGCTTAGATCCCAATTATCCTTGAATTGGGCGGTATTGATCGGCTTGCTGTCCGTATGGCCCTCTATATAAACGTCTATATCGTTTTGCTTATTCAACACCTCGGCCAACTTAGCCAACGCTTCCTTGCCTCGTTTATCGACCTTTGCGCTACCCGATTGGAACAGAAGCTTATCCGACATGGCTACATATACTTTACCATTCTTCTCGGTTACGGTCAGCTCGTCGCTGTTGAAACCCAGCAAAGCGTCTTTCACGCTACTCAACAGATTCTGTACCTTCGCGTTCTGCGCGTTCATCATATCCTGTAGCTCGTTGATGGTACGCTCACGCTCGTCCAGCTCACTCATCTTTTGCTGTAACAAGGCATTCAGCTTGTCCTGCTCACCCATATTGGTATTCAACATGGTCTGGTAATTACGGATATCACGCCCCATTGTGGTCGTATCCCTTATCAAGGCGGCGATCCGGTTGTTGAGTGCGTCGTTATCGTCCTTACATTTAATCAATTCCTCCTTCAAGACGTCGCCACGTCCGATCGCCTCCAAGCGGCCGTTCTCGGCAAGGAGGTATTTCTTTTTACTCACGCACGAAGAGCATAAAAGGAGTGCGGAGACCGAGATAAATAACAATCTTTTCATTTTACGCATAAAATTTCGTGCAATGTAATATTTATTACAATTTCCCACACGCAAGTTTAGGATATTTGTGTCTCATAAACCAATATTAAAGAATCAGCGGTATGAAAATAAGAGAAATAATACAAACGCTGTTCCCGACAAGAACTTGGAAACTAGCCGCTATCATAGCCGGAGGTGTCCTTTGCGGGCTGGGGTCTTATACCTTATATGCTTCCCGGGCGTGGACCTATTTGTCCGATGACCCGGCTACTTGCGTGAATTGCCACATCATGGGCCCTTATTACGCTACATGGAATCATAGCTCGCACAGCCGTAACGCCACTTGCAACGATTGCCATGTGCCGCACGAGAACGCCGTGAAGAAGTGGTTCTTCAAGGGTATGGACGGAATGCGCCACGCCTCGGTATTCATGATGCGAGGGGAACCGCAAGTGATACAGGCGATCGACGAGAGCGCGGAGGTAATCATGAATAACTGTATCCGTTGCCATACGCAGTTGAATACGGAATTCGTGAATACCGGAAGGATCGATCATGAGATGGCTATGGCGGGAGAAGGGAAAGCCTGCTGGGATTGCCATCGCGAGGTGCCGCACGGGGGTACGAACAGCCTGTCTTCCACACCGAACGCGTTGGTGCCTTATCCGAAGTCCGTATCGCCGGACTGGTTGAAAGATATGCTAAGTAAATAATAATAAATCAGTATAGTTATGGAAAAGAAATTAAAATCATGGCAAGGTTGGTTGCTGTTTGGAGGAACCATGGTCGTTGTTTTTGTTTTGGGTATGATCGCTGCTTCCGTGAACGAGAGACATGCGGAGGTCACTAGCGTAATGAATAATAGGAAGACGGAGATCACAGGAATCGAGGCTCGCAATGATAAGTTCGAACCGAATTATCCACGTGAGTACCAGACTTGGGAGGCTACGGCGGATACGAGTTTCAAGAGTTTATACAACGGGAATCAGGCGGTCGATGTGCTGGAGGCTCGTCCGGAAATGGTGATCCTTTGGGCCGGTTACGCTTTCTCTAAGGATTATTCTACCCCGAGAGGGCATATGCATGCGATCGAGGATATGCGTAACACGTTGCGTGTGGGCGCTCCGATGACAGAGAACGAGGGGCCGCAACCGGCTACTTGCTGGACTTGCAAAAGCCCGGATGTTCCCCGCATGATGCAAGCGATGGGCGTGGATAATTTCTATAAGGGCAAATGGGCTTCTCTGGGTAAAGAGATTATGAATCCGATCGGTTGCGCCGATTGCCATGAGCCGGAGAATATGAACCTGCATATCAGTCGCCCGGCTTTGATCGAGGCTTTCCAGCGTCAAGGCAAGGACATCACGAAAGCGACCCAGCAAGAGATGCGTTCCTTGGTTTGCGCGCAATGCCACGTGGAATATTATTTCAAGGGCGATGGCAAATACTTGACTTTCCCTTGGGATAAAGGTTCTACGGTTGAGGATATGGAGGCTTATTATGATGAGGCCGGTTTCTCCGATTATACGCATAAGCTAAGCCGTGCTCCTATTTTAAAGGCACAGCATCCGGATTATGAGATCTCCCAAATGGGTATCCATGCGCAGCGGGGTGTATCTTGCGCCGATTGCCATATGCCGTATAAGAGCGAGGGGGGCGTGAAATATAGTGACCACCATATCCAAAGCCCGTTGGCTATGATCGACCGTACGTGTCAGGTTTGCCACCGTGAGAGCGAGGAGACCTTACGCAATAATGTGTACGAGCGTCAGAATAAGGCGAACGAGATGCGTAACCGTTTGGAGACCGAGTTGGCGAAAGCGCATATCGAGGCGAAGTTCGCGTGGGATAAGGGGGCTACCGAGGATCAGATGAAAGATGTATTGAAACTGATCCGTCAGGCACAATGGCGTTGGGATTTCGGCGTGGCTTCTCATGGTGGTGCGTTCCACGCTCCGCAAGAGATTCAAAGGATATTAGGCAATGGATTGGATAAGGCGATGCAGGCTCGTCTGGCTACTGCGAAAGTGTTAGCGAAATTAGGTTATACGGATGATGTTCCGATGCCGGACTTCTCTACGAAAGAAAAGGCTCAGCAATATATCGGTTTGGATATGGCCGCTGAACGTACCGCCAAGGAAAAATTCCTGAATACGATCGTTCCTCAATGGGTGAAAGAGGCGCAAGAAAATAATCGTTTAGCGAAGAACATTTGATTATGTGGAAACAACCTTGGGGATCTGCTGAAGGCTGGGCCATCTGTGCCGGTTTACTGATTACGGGATTTGGCTTGCAACTGATCACTGGCCCGGTTCAGGCAGGGTTGTTCCAATATCCGGTGAATGTGGCCGGAGGATTGATTTTTCTGCTGGTTCTATGTATAGGGTTTGTTGTTAGCCGGAAAATCACGGTTGTCCAGTGGTTTTCCGGGTTAACGGCGAGCATTACCTCTTTGTCGGCTCTTTTGTCAGTTGTGTTGGTTATGGGATTTGTGGGTCCGGGTATCGAGCGGATTACGATGTCGTGGCCTTTTGTCCTGCTGTTTCTCTATTTCTTGTTTGTCTTGGGCTTTGTCACATTGAAGCGTATCGTATCGTTTCGCTGGCGGGATGTTCCGTTTATGCTGAACCATGCCGGCTTATTTATCACGCTGCTGGCGGCGATCTTGGGAAACGGGGATTTACGCCGTTTACGGATGACGGTTCCGTTGGAGAATCCCGAGTGGAGGGCTTCGGACGAGAAGAATGAGATGATAGAGCTACCGCTCGCCATCGAGCTTCGTTCGTTTACGATCGATGAATATCCTCCTAAGTTAATGCTGATCGACAATACGACCGGAAAAGCGCTTCCCGAAAAGCAACCCGAGAATCTATTGGTAGAGGAAACTCCCTTGGCCGGGAACCTGCAAGGCTGGAAGGTTGAGGTTACCCGTTCACTACCGATGGCAGCTTGCGTGATGGGGCAGGATACGGTAAACTTCGTGGAATTTCACTCCGAGGGGGCGACCACCGCTTTATACGTAAAAGCACGTAACGAACTTACCGGACGGCAGAAGGAAGGCTGGGTGAGTTGTGGCAGCTATATCTTCCCATATATATCGCTCCAGCTGGATGATGCGGTTAGCATGGTGATGCCGGAACGGGAACCGAGACGCTTTGCCTCGGACGTTATGGTCTATACGAAAGATAAACAGACCAAGGAGGCGTGTATCGAGGTGAATAAGCCGCTCTCTATCGCCGGATGGAAAATCTACCAGTTGAGTTACGACGAGACGAAAGGTAAATGGAGCCGGATGAGTGTATTTGAGTTGGTAAGAGATCCATGGTTGCCGATCGTTTATACAGGGATCTTAATGATGATAGCCGGGGCGATCGGATTATTCCTGTCCGCTCCCGTAAAAAAAGAATAGTATGGATTGGAGTTACTTTATTTATTTCGCCGCTCCGGCGTTACTTTGCTGGATAGGTGGGGCATGGTTGGCTTATCGTCCTTCTTTTTCCAAGGGGGCTGTCGCTTGGACCGTGTTTGGCTTGGTTATATTTTCCGCTTTTATCGTAGGGATGTGGATCTCGTTGGAGAGGCCGCCCTTGCGCACGATGGGCGAGACTCGTTTATGGTATTCTTTCTTCTTGCCGGTGGCGGGCGTGATCACTTATGTCCGTTGGCGGTATAAATGGATACTTTCCTTTAGTACATTGTTGGCCTTTGTCTTTATCTGTGTCAATCTGTTTAAGCCGGAGATACATAACAAGACCTTGATGCCCGCTTTGCAAAGCCCGTGGTTCGCTCCGCACGTGATAGTCTATATGTTCTCTTACGCCATGCTGGGCGCCGCTGCCCTTATCGCCATTTACCTGCTGATCCGTGCGAGGAAGAAGGGGATTGACGAGGGGATGATGAGTTTATGCGATAACTTGGTATATGTCGGTATGGCCTTCCTCACGATTGGGATGCTGTTCGGCGCTTTATGGGCCAAGGAGGCGTGGGGGCATTATTGGAATTGGGACCCGAAGGAGACATGGGCGGCTGCCACTTGGTTGGGGTACTTGATTTATATCCATTATCGCCTTCGTCATCACTTGCGTTATTCGGCGGCGTTGGGGCTTTTGGTTTTCTCTTTTCTTTTGCTACAGGTGTGTTGGATTGGCGTGAATTATCTACCCTCCGCACGAGGATATAGTGTACATACTTATAATATGGAATAATTAAAATCAGAGGTATATGAAAAAACTAGTTGTTTTAGTAGCGGGCTTGCTCTCTGTGGCCCTTTTCGCGCAAGCGGAAGAAACACAAAATACGAAAGAGAATACGTTTTCGATGAAAGTGCAGATACGTCCGAGAGCCGAGTACCGGAACGGGGTCTTATTCCCCCGGCCTAAAGATGCCGAGTCCACCGGGTTTATCAATAACCGTGCCCGCTTTTCTTTGGGGTATGAGCGGGATCGTTTGTCTATCGGTTTGTCCGCGCAACATGTTGGCGTATGGGGGCAGGATCCTCAAATCGATAAGAATGGTCGTTTTATCTTGAATGAGGCGTGGGCGAAACTGGATTTCGGATCGGGTTTCTTCGCTAAGTTAGGTCGCCAGTCGTTGGTATACGATGACGAGCGTATCATGGGTGCGTTGGATTGGAACGTGGCCGGTCGTTATCACGACGCTTTGAAACTGGGCTATGAGAACACGAATAACCAACTGCATTTAATTCTTGCGTTCAACCAGAATGATGAGAAAACGATCGGAGGAACGTATTACGCTCCGGGCGCGCAACCCTATAAAACAATGCAAACCCTTTGGTATAAGCATCTCTTCGACAAGAGTTTTAACGCATCCTTCTTGTTTATGAACTTAGGGATGGAAGGCGGTGATGCCGAGAAACAAAACTCGGATACAAAATACCTGCAAACGTTGGGAACGAACCTGATCTATACGCCTAGCCACTGGATGGTAGGCGGTATGTTCTATTATCAATTCGGCAAGACGAAAAGCGGACGGGATGTTTCCGCTTTTTTATGGGCGGTAAACGCCGCTTATCAAATCGATCCGCAATGGAAGATCGGTGTAGGTAGTGATTATCTGAGTGGCTCGGATGGGGCCGACGGGAAATATAAGGCGTTTGATCCTCTGTACGGAACCCATCATAAGTTTTATGGTGCCATGGATTATTTCTACGCCTCCTCTTTTGTCAACGGATTGAATCCGGGCTTATGGGATAATCAGGTAAATGTCGCCTATAAACCTTCTTCCAAGGTAAACCTGTCTTTAGCCTATCATTATTTCTCCATCACGGGCGACGTATACGAAGGTAATGATAAATTGAGTAAAGGTTTAGGTTCGGAATTGGATTTCCAAGTGGATTGGGTAATCATGAAAGACGTGAAATTATCGGCGGGATATTCTACGATGTTGGGAACGAATACCATGAAGGTCGTGAAGGGTGGAAATCCGTCTCATTGGCAAGATTGGGGTTGGTTATCAATAAATATTAATCCGACTATATTCACGACGAAATGGTAACAGTTCTCAAGGAAAAGGGTATATTTGCAGCGAGAAGTTACGAAAAGAGTGTAATTTATTGGAAATGAGCGTAAGTTAGTTGCTCTTGATAGTAATAGGTTACGAATTAGTTAGTTATCTACTGCATTATTCCTCTGCGCGTTGCGTAACCTTCAAAGAACTCTTCGTATGCAAAAGTAGCTATTTAATCCGAGAGTTTGATATAAACTCCCGAATTTTTTATTCCCACATTTATAAGTTTTTCCGTAAAAGCGGTTTTATCCGTTGGTACACCATTGCCCAAAACAAGTTTTGAACAAACATGTGCCGACTATCGCATAGCCGGAGAAAAGGGCATTGCCATACGCCTAAACGACGATGTTTAGACTGATGATGCAATGTCCCTTTCTTTTGTGGCTATGCCAAGAGGTACTTTTACGGGTTTTCAGATGGTTTTTCTTTTTTGCTGTCCATTTGTACCGGAAGCGGAAAGGTGGTCGAGTGTATAAGCTTGCCCCATGAATGAAACAAACGGCCATACACAGTCGGGCAAATCAGTAAGAATGACAGTTGCCGCCCTGCGAAACAAGCATCGTCGGAGCGGAAACATTCATACTTCCTATATGGCACAGAGCAACATCTGTTTGGTTTCCATAATAGGCGGCTCACCTCGTCCAAGAACAGCGACTCCCCTTTACCTCTTGAAAATATCCTACTATTGTACAGTCCACCCCATAATCGTACCTTTGACGTATCCGAATAAGGTGAACAGTGCTAGTTGTACGAAGAGCTAAACGTAGTGCTCCACTACAAAGGATTTGACGAAAGACCTTCTTTGATCGTGCAGGTGATAGGCAATATATTTCCAGCCCATGCCATTCCTGCCTAACATCAGCATGACTAAATCGGTAGGCATAATCATCCTTAATCGTTTTGAGCCATTACATAGATTAATTTGTCCTTATGAAATATTAATAGGCTTACCTTCAAACTTGATTCGGTTTTCTGCACTTAGAGTAGGTACATTGATAAACAATCGTTTAATCGCACGACTGGCTGCTACATAATATACGCGATGCGCATTGTTGCCATTCAGGTCTGGTGTCAGCAAGAACTCTATGTCATCTTCTTCTTTCAGAACGACAAACACGTTATCATACTCCTCTCCTTTTGACTTATGGATAGTCTTATGCTTGTCGTTTGAATCACCATACTTCACCCCAAGGGCAGCATCGGCATATGTATGGTCCATGTAGAAATCCTTGATTGTCTTCTTTTTTATCTTAGGCATCTTGACATGTAAATCATTCACTAGAAAATTGTAGAAATCCATCATGCTTCCGTCTTTGTAATCCTTATAGCCATTCAGCAAGTGTCTTAGAAGCACGATAGTTAGTGACCTTTCGCGATCTATAATGTCTAACTGATGCCAAGCATTTCGCAAGTCGTTCATTCTTGTGTATTCCACGGCTTTTATCAACGCCTTTATCACCATCTGACGCTCGACATTGCTGTCAAAATCCATCTCTAATATTTTCTCTGCCTTGCGCATCCCATTCTTATTACGCATCGAATTAGCAAGTACGTTTTGAAAGGCAAGAGATTGAATTTCGTCAGTCCCACTTTTTTCTATGCTCTGTTGATAACAATTTAGCATATCGCCCACAAGTAATTCAGGCACCATTCCTTCTGCTCCATTCAGCCAGTCTTGTGAAAAATCAGTTCGGACAATATTCAACAATTCTATAATCTGCTTCGTGCTACGCCTATTTCCTCTTATCTCAAACTCTTGCATCTCTGGCAAAGCAAAATTGTCAAATTGCTGCACTGTAGCACCAAGAAAGTCATATATGGATTGAGCCTTGTCGCCAACAACACCAATAATTACCCCATCATTGCCTAATAGTGTCAAGAAATCAACTACAAAAGGAATTGTATCTTGAAATTCGTCCACAAAAATATACGGATATCTAGCTTTTATTAATTTATATATGTTTGGGTATCTTGAAAGCAGAATATGAGAGAAATACAAAATGTCATCAAAAGACATATAACCTCCACTCCAGAGCCATCTTTTGAACCCCATATACCAGTCATTGCCCACATACCGCTTGCCACTCTTAGTGTAATAAACCTGTGGGTAATTGGGTTTGTAATGTTTGTACTCATGGTTTTCATAACGCCAGTTTGCACTCTCCAATCCTTTCAAATAGATTTTGGCATCTAACCATGACCTACCAATACGGTTTAGTACGATTTTAGCTGTTCCTTCTGATTTAAAATTAGAATCATCTATCACTACAAGTTCATCTAACTTCAATTCGAAATCTTCAGCTACCAAGTGAACGTAGGGTTTTACCACATTGGCATACAAGAAACTGTGGATGGTACATACCTCAACCACGTCATTCCCAATATTCAAACGTGAGGTGATAGTATCAGTACCCACATTGGTATAGGTGATACAAGCTACTTTTTTAACAATATCAAGTTTGTGACTGTTTGACACCACATTCTTGATATGATTTATCAGCCAATGCGTCTTTCCCGCACCGGGACCAGCACAAACCTTAAACGGTTCGTCTATAGGTATGGTTTGTTCTGATGTTATGATAATAGCCATGTTAATGCGTTAACAATATATTGGGGTACATGGAACTCTTTTCTATCTGCTACAGGTTTATCTAGATTAGCCATAAGTACCACGTTTAGTTCCAGCGCATTGCTGCCTTTTGAAACAGAGTTCAAATAGCGTGATGCAAGTAAAGCTTTTCGTTTCTCCTCATCCGTCCACTTCGATGCACCTATGGATGTCTTGATACGTGTATTTGCTTCACTATTTCGCATTTTACTCATCATCTTGTTCATATCCTGTTCTGCCATCATAGCTTTTATCTCCTTCAAATTGGAAACGGAGTTAGTCAGCAACAGTTCACAATCGGGATTCTCACGCATTATGTCATACTCCAGCGTTTTCCCATATGTTACATCTTGCCTATAGAACCGAATATTTGGATGGGCTGCATATTGAGCTACCTCAGTATCTGCATGATGCTTATAGTTGTAGTTAGCTGTATCTATATTGTATTCGTATGGGTAGCAGGCTTCATAATCCTCGTCAGGTTCATTCTTTTTCCTACAGGGATCAATGTCAGTCAAGCAGACAATTTTCTTGTTGATGGTGTATGGATTGTTCGTATCAAACAATTTTAGGAAGTGGTTGAAATAGCGACCACCCATATTCACCACCAACACATGCTCATCTGTAAGATTCTTATTCAAATATCTGGCAAAGACTGGAAGTAACAACTCTTCTGCAACGCCCTCGACAAATATCAATTTGTTGGCAAAGAACATATCCGCTTTAGTAGCATCTATAAATCTCTGAACATATTGCTTGGACACCACATCATCATCATTATCTTCTTTATAAATGACACGTGGATAGCCAACATTGATCTGTCCTAATACAGGTGAAGTTAGACAAATTAAGTCATCCAGTTTTACAGCGGAGGCAATCTGGGTAGAATGTGAGGTCATGAATATCTGACGCACATGTCCATTTGCTTTGTTATCCTGCAAAAACTGTAGAAACTTATATTGCATGGCTGGATGCAGATGTGCTTCACATTCCTCTACTGCAAGAAATGAGATTACCTTAGCATTGCGCTTCATGTAAGTAATGCTACTGTCTGCCTGCATCTTTGCAAGCAAAAGCGACATATAGATTAGATTGTTATAACCTAACCCATTATATGTTGCTGGTACTTCGATACCAACAGTATACTTGATAATCATTCTCAATACCGCAAACATCTCATTTTCCGTCACTTCACCATCAAAGTCCGGCACGGCTCCGTTGAATGTTGCTCCTGTATCCAGTGCGTACTTTAGAAATACGTTTTTGCCATTATGCAATCTATCTTGTAAAGTCTGCATCAATGGACTAGACTGTTGGACAAAATCATTTCTTAGGGCTTTCAACTGTTCCTTAATCTCATCCTCGGTCTTTGTGGCATCATTCTTAACTGAATAATCAATAAAAAAATTTAACACATCCCTTAGGAGTGGATTATAACCGGCGTATAGGTCGTGACTAACATCCCGAATAGCGTCAAGGAATTGGAAGTCCATCTGTCCCAAAGCATCATTAACACTGATACCTGCGGCCTGATTACCTCCAGAGCGACTGCTTCTATATAGTCTGATATAGTCGCGGTCAATTATTTTCCATATTTCTTTGGCAGTTGTTACACCTGCAACATCTGCCTTATAGTTGTCCTCCTGATCATCAGCCAATTTAAACTCGTATCTCAATTTTGCCTCTTCGCTCAATGCAGGATCTGTCATCATACCGGAGAATAGCCCCATTTCGGCAGAATCCAAGGCTTCTCCAACCTATTGCACGGAGCAAGTTACTTTTTCCTGTATTATTATGACCTATTATGACATTCACTCCTTCGTGGAAGGGAACCGAAGCATCCCTAAAATTACGAAAGTTTGAAATTTTAATCTCCTTAATATACATATTATATTCCTTACCAAAATATAGTTTAATTTCCACAAAATTACTAATAAATCAGGAGATTAAGGTAACATCGCTATGATTTTTTCTTAATCTAGTTGGTTTTTCGGGATATTCGTTGGCACACGATTCTTAAACTTGTTTGGGCGATGGTGTGCCGACTATTGCAATGCCTCTTTCTTTTGCGTCTATGCCAAGAGGTGCTTTTACGAGGTTTCAGATGATTTTTCTTTTTTGATGACCTTTTGTGCCGTAAGCGGAAAGTGAATGCAGAGTGTGTCAGCCTGCCTCATGAATGAAACAGGCAGTCATTTCCGTTCTGGGCGCAAAGGTCAGGCAATTTCCGTTCTGGGCGCCTCAAATAATTCGGGATTGGACGGGAATGCAAGGTCAAGCCTCCTCATTTTTCTGGGGCAAAAAATTGGACTCCAGCCCTGCGGGTAGTATTTTTCCCGAAAAACCTTGCATCCCTAATCCCTACCTTTTCAAGCACCCGAAACGAAAACGACCGATGCGACAGAAAGACGCATAAAAAAAATGTCGGATAAACGAGAGGCAGATAAGATAGTTTGAAACTCAACTCCCTCAGCTCTTGAATCCGCATTAAAAACAAAAAAATCCAAAACAGCGAAGATATGACGGCAACGGCAAATTTCAGACAAATGGCGCAGTACATAGGACTTGCGATATGCGGCTTAATGGTGCGCACCGCTTTCGGGGTGTTCGGCATCCTTTGGGGCATCATTACAGAGATTGTAAACGGAGTGTTCCGAGTGGCGATAGGCATAATCGTGGCTATCCTTTCCGCAACCGCCTTCTTCGGCTTCATCCTTTGGTTATTCACCCTTTAACCCTTACCGACATGGCAAAGAGAAGCAGCAAAACGGCAGCGCAGCAGTGCAGATACTACGAGGTGGACAACATCTTCGTGTACATGGTGGAAACGTACATCAACGGCAACATATCCGTGTTCCGTGAACTCTACCGAGAACTGAACAAGGACGCACGGAGGAACTTCACCGACTTCCTTTTGAGCGAGGTGGAGCCGACCTATTGGAGAGAGATACTGAAACAGACCATCTAAAACGACAGCGATATGAGAACGATAACAAGGACATACGACCTATTCCAATTAGCCGAACTCTCCGCAGCAGCGAGAGATACCGCATACAATGAATGGCTACACACTTTTGAATACGGTTGGGACAGCGACAACCGCAACACGCTGGAAGCATTTGAAAGTGTGTTCAAAGTCAAAGTGAACGATTGGAGTTACGACACGTGCCGTTATTCCTACCGCTTCACCTCACGTTACAGCGGAGAGGAAGAGGAACTCAGCGGCATACGGCTTATGAAACACATCGTCAATAACTATTGGCATACTCTCTTCAAGCCGAAAACCTATTACCTCAAAGGAAATTTCAATAAGCAGCGCAAAAGCCGGATATTCACGGATAACTGTTGCGTACTGACAGGCTATTGCGCAGACGAGGACATCCTGCGACCCATCTACGACTTTCTGAAAGCACCCGAACCACTCTGTACGACCTCATGGACAAGTGCCTTGACAGCTTCTTCAAGTCGTGCCGTGACGATATGGAATACCAGTGCAGCGAAGAGAGTTTGAGGAGAGTTGCGCAGCCAACGACTACGAGTTTTTGGAAAACGGAAAAATGTATAACTGATAAAACGACAGCGATATGAAAGGGACAGACCATTTCAAGAGAACGATACAGATGCACTTGGAGCAGCGTGCAGCGGAAGATACACTCTTTGCGAGGAACTACCGCAACCCTGCCAAGAACATAGACGATTGCGTCACCTACATTCTCAACTACGTGCAGCGGAGCGGTTGCAACGGCTTCACGGACGGGGAGATATTCGGGCAAGCCGTCCACTACTATGACGAGAACGAGATAGAGGTAGGCAAGCCCATTCAGTGCAAAGTAGCAGTGAACCATGTGGTGGAACTCACCGCAGAGGAAAAGGCGGAAGTACGGCAGAACGCAGTCCGCAGATACCAAGACGAAGAACTCCGCAAGTTGCAGAACCGCAGCAAGCCGAGAACCGCCACCAAAGCGACCGCACAAGAAGTACAACAACCCAACCTATTCAATTTCTGATTATGAAACCGAGAACACCCATACAGCAGGAAGTCGCACGATTGAGCGAGCGACTACCGAAATTGACCGCCATACAGAAGGCATACGCTTTCCGTCATTGCTTCAAGCATTACGCCATCAAGAGGGCGGACGGCACGAACATCTGTACCGAGTGCGGACATTCGTGGAGAAGCGACCACGACCTTGCGGACACCCTTTGCGGATGTACCTGCCCCCATTGCGGTATGCAGTTGGAAGCGTTGCGCACCCGAAAGAGCGTTTTCAGCGAGAATGAGTACTTCTCCATTGTCACTACCTGCAAGCAGTACCAAGTGATACGCTTCTTCTTCGTCAAGTCCCGATACAAGGCAGGGCAGAGAGCCGAGTATTCCATTTATGAAGTGGTGCAGAGGTGGATTTCACCCAAAGGCACAACCACCACCGTTGCCCGACTTCGTGGTATGTCAATGTTGTATTACGACCAATGGGCGGAATACAGCGACATGGAGGTGCGCAAGAACAACAAACTCCGTGCATACGATATAAACCCCGTCTGCACCTATCCCCGACAGCGTTTCATCCCCGAACTGAAACGCAACGGCTTCAATGGGGACTATCACAACACACTGCCGTATGACCTTTTCACGGCTATCCTTTCCGACAGCCGAGCCGAAACACTCTTGAAGGCAGGGCAATATCGCCTATGTTGCGCCACTACATCCGCAGTTCCTTTGACATAGAGAGGTATTGGGCATCCGTGAAGATTTGTATCCGCAACGGCTACACCATTGCTGACGGCTCCATGTGGCGTGACACCATAGACCTCCTGCGGCATTTCGGCAAGGATACGAACAGCCCGAAGTACGTTTGCCCCACCGACCTCAAAGCCGAACACGACAGACTTATGCACAAGCGCAACAAGGAGATAGAGCGCAAGAAGTTGGAGGAACGCGTATCCGCCAAGCGAAGAAACACGAGAAGGCATACCGCAAACTCAAAGGCATATTCTTCGGCATCGCCTTCACGGACGGCACTTTGCAGGTGCGTGTGTTGGAGAGCGTGGCGGAGTTTGCAGCGGAAGGGACGAACTGCACCATTGCGTGTTTTCCAACTCCTATTTCCTTGAAAAGAACTCCCTTATCCTATCCGCCACCATTGACGGCAAGCGCATAGAAACGGTGGAGGTTTCCTTGAAGACATTGGAGGTGGTGCAAAGTCGTGGCTTGCACAATTCCAATACCGAGTACCACGACCGCATTGTAAACCTTGTGAACAGCAACGTGAACCTTATCCGCCAGCGGATGGAAGCGGCATAGTATCAACCTATAATACCCAATAGTATGGAAGTAAGAATTGAAAGCATGGTTTGCCTGTGGGACGATAAAATCCCCACGATGTTCCTTGAATTTATGAACCTCCTCACTCTTGTCAGAGTGAGGAGCAGTTAAGACGGAGCGTAAAGGACTTTGCCGAGAAGCACGAACTTGACAGGTTCTTCCTTTACGGCTTCGGCTCCCACCATTTCTACCTGCACCAACGCTATACGAGCGACCCCGAAATGGTTATGAAGAACAGAGTTTTGTCAGTACATTTTTAACCACCCTAAAATCAACGATTATGGCAACACGGATGACCATCAACGGTATAAGCACCTGCACCGAAGCAGGTACGGAGAAATATGAGCGTTTCCAATTAGGTATCGGCAGACGCAAGCGAACACTTGTGCAATACGACTACCGCCACACGGACGGAGAGTTGTTCTCTTGTGTCAAACCTACGTTGGACGAGTGCCGAGCCGCACGGGACAAGTGGCTGACGGCAAAGGAAGGAAAGGAGGACAACCGATGAACGAAGTTGCCTACCAAACGCTGATAGTCAAGTTCAGCGAGCCTATCAAGGCATTGGACGGCATCTTTGACGATGCCGAAGCGTGGGGAGTTGATACCCTAAAAAAGTGGATAGATGACTATGAAAGTAGCAGGTTCACCGCCATTGACAGCCATACGGCAGTCATCACAAGCGAGTACAATATGGAGTGTCTGTTGGAATGGTTGAAACGACATACACCCATTTCCGAGATAACCGAATGTTAAACAAGGTGGCGGTGTCCGCACCGCCAACCTAAAACCAAGAAAAGCATGATAGCAAAGACAATTTTGGAGCAGATAGGTGGCAGACGCTTTGCCGCCATGACGGGAAGCAAAGACTTCATAGACATGGGTAACGGCTTGCGCATGAGCCTTGCAAGGAACAAGACGAGTGCCAACCGCCTTGACATCATCTACGACGGAGGAGCAGACCTCTACAATATGCGTTTCTACCGCAGGACGTTCAGCAAAAAGACATTTGAGTGCAAGACGAAGGACATAGAAACGCACGAGGGGATATATTGCGATATGCTGGAGGAAATGTTCACGATGGTGACGGGGCTTTACACCCGTTTTTGAGTGGTGGGCGGCAAAAGCCGCCTACTTTCTTTCGTGAGCATGATGGCGGACAAAGAAAGTAGGCAAAGAAACCTTTGTTCAATCTGCGATAAATAAAGGCGTGAAAATCTACCTGTATGTGGCTACTTTTTTGTACCTTTGCAAGGTTATTTCATTCATAATATAATATTGCATATGAATACATTAAGTGCAGAGAGACAAAATAACATTCAAGAACAATTATCCAATGAACAAAAATTGGTTTCTTTTGATATGCGAGAACTCACTATAGAGTTTTATGTCACAAAGTATCTTACAAATATAGATAAAGATGACAATGAAATATATGTACCTGATTATCAACGTGAATTTGTTTGGGATATTACCAGACAGTCTCGATTTATAGAATCATTGTTATTAGGATTACCTGTGCCTTTTATATTTACGGCAGAAATTCCGGAAACAGGGCGTCTTGAAATTGTTGATGGTTCTCAACGTATTCGTACAATGGCTGCATTTTTATCTGGTTCTCAACGTATTCGTACAATGGCTGCATTTTTATCTAATGATCTTCAATTAAAAGGGCTTGAAAAATTGACGGAGTTTAATGACATTCGATTTGGGCAATTACCTTCGGCTACCCAACGAATGTTTAAAAATATTGCTATTCGTATGATAGTTCTATCTTCTCGTGCCACAGAAGAAGTACGAAAAGAAATGTTTGACCGTATCAACACCAGTAGTGTCCCTTTGGTTCCAATGGAAACACGTCGGGGTGTTTATCGGGGTGAATTCATGACTTTTATAACAGAACTTGCTAAAAGTGAAAAATTTAAATCCTTGTGTCCTTTTGCTAAGTTTTCAGAAAAACGACATGAAGAAGAAGAACTAATCCTGCGCTTTTTTGCATTCATTGATGCGTATCCTGACTATCGTCAGGTTGAATATAAAGGGGTAGCTAAATACCTTGATGAATATCTTGATAACGGAAATAAGAATTTTGCAGAAAACGAACTAAAAAGTAAAAAGGCTGCATTTGACCAGATGGTTGATTTTATATCAAAAACTTATGAAGGACAAGGGTTTGCCAAGAAACCAAATGCAGTAGGTGTTTCTAAACCATATTTTGAAGCAATTGCTATTGGCGTCTATATGGCTTTACAAGAAAATCCCAATATTCAGCCCCATAAATTAGATAGTCTTATTGTTGATAAACATAATAGAAATGGTTTCTTTGAAACCATAGAAGGACGCTACCGCACTCATACGGCAAAAAAAATATTGAATAGAATAGATTACGTGAAAAATTCATATTTGGCAGATGCAGAAAAATAAATTCAATCAAAGCATTGAGGATATTAATGATTTTTTCTCTTTATTAGAATTTATTGATTCTATTGAAACATACAAAAACATCATGTTGCCAAATCCAACAACGACTTCTTCACTATTAGTTACTTCAACTCAACAAAAATGCATGAGAAGTCATGCTGTTTTGATGTTATACAATATAGTCGAGGCAACAGTTGTAGAATGTATTTTAGCAATATTTGATGCTATTAAAGACGATCATCTTAAACTTTAGATACATTTGCACATGATAAAAGATTTTAAATTACAATTGAGAGCCATACCAAATAAAAAACTTTGAGCAGCATGGCGTGCCGTTTACCCTTGTAGTTACAGAAAGCGACATACTCCCGGTAGATGTTCCTGTCACCCGCCTCCAGTTTTCGGATTAGTGTGCTTTTGGGTATCTTCCCACTCCCCAAAAGACGGTACGGACCGACATTGTAGGCGAGCGTGGCAAGGAGCAGGACTGTCCTTCCCGAACTTGCTGGAACATCGCGCAGAACTTACGCAAGTCTTTTCGCAGGAGCGCGTCCGCCTGCCGCTTCGTCATGGTGCGTGCCGAATAGCTTTCCCCCGGCTGCAACCGATGTCCATATCCTACATATGGGTGATGTTTTTCCGAGTGCCAGCCCTCAAAATACTTCGTACAGCACCGCCCGCTCGAAAGGCGGCAGGCGGTAGATTGCCGCCTGCCCGTCCGTCCCTCTGACGGCTGTCCCGTGCGGACACGGAGCAGACCGCCAGCAGCGAACAGAAGATAGCCATGAATACACGCATCATCGTGTAAGGGGCTTGAAATTGCCTATGGGGATGACGGTGGAGTAACCCCGTCGTCCTTCACGTTTCGGTTATTGAAGTCAAATTCCAACTCATAGGAATTGCCGAAATTGTCCTCCACTACCACGATGAAGTTGTGCGCCTCGTTACCTTGCGCGGTGTAATACAGCCGGAACTTTTCGTTTTCGAGCAGGTAGCGGTCATTTGGCAGAAAAGTGATGCCGTTCTCCATTTTCAACGTGCCTTCCCCCTCGAACTGGAAATACCGGATGGTGTAGAGGGTGTTGGCGAAGTCGCCCGTCCTTTTCAGTTCACAGCGGATTTCAACCGTCTGCCCCTTGTGACCTTGTTCGGTACGGGCATCGTTTCCACCGTGAAGGGATAGGATTGCTGGATGTCCATGTCGTCGTCACACGATGCGAGTGTGAGCGACACGGCAGCGAACAGGCAGAGTGCCAACGTCTTGAAGATGGATGTTCTCTTGTTTTTGTTGTTCAGTATGTTCATTGTCCTTTGATTTTTAAGTTATTGTTCTTTTTTGGTTGTCAGTTGCAGATACTCGTTCAAGTCCTTGCAACCGTCATAGAGAACGGAACGGTCATAGACACGTTCTCCATAGTGTCCTTTGAGCGCTTCCAGCGTGCGCCGTCCGGCGCGTCACGGTCGAGGAAGCAGTCTATGCGCACGTACCCGTCCAAGTGTTTTACCGCCTTACCCACGTTGGCGACGGAGTTCAGCACAAGGCAGTCACCCGTTTCCAATCCAAGCGTGGCAGCAGAAAGGAAGTCCATAAAGCCTTCAAAAACGCTGCACACGTCAGCGGAGAGAACCTTCCGCCTTGACCAGCGACACATCCTTCGGCGGCACGCATCCCTTGAAATAACGGCTCCGGATTTCATAGCCGCCAGCCACGTTCGGGAAACCGATTGCGAAATACCGCTTTCCACGCACGCCGTAGTTCAAGCGGCAGCAGTGGCGGTATGCAACGGCATAAGGAATGCTCCGTTCCGCCATATAGTCTGTCAGTGGAGAACGAAACAGCGGGGTGGCTTCCATCCTCAAAGGCAGGTTCGGACGGTTCCGGCAGGAACAACGGCTTTTCCGCTGTGACAAACGGCATACGAGCGGTTTCCGCTATGAATCTCGCCTGCGCCATGAAGTCACCGCTTCGGGCAAACTCCCCGGCAAGCGTGAAGATGTCACCACCCTTGCCCAAGCCGAAGTCGTACCAGATCCGTTTCGCCACGTTCACACGGAAAGAGGGCGTGCGCTCACTGCGGTACGGCGCACGATACCATAGCTCGTTTCCGCTCCTTCGGACAGGCTCATGCCCCAACCGCGCGAGAAAGTCCGCGAGGGATATTTGCCTCATAGTGTCTATATCCGTCCGTTCCATGCGGCATGTGTCAGTTGATGACGAACTTGATGCCCAGCCCGAATTGGGTATGGAACTTCTTCGTATCGCCACCCCACAGGCAACGCTCCCGGAGATTGGCGAGCAGAGCGATACGGTCTGCCACGTAAAACTCCACATCGAGCGTCAGTGCACCGCCGTAGATAAAGGAGTCCCGATCATGGAGCGTGGAGCCGTCATGCAACACCTTTTCGCCCCAGTTCACCGATTCATATCCGGCAAGAGCCGAAGCCCCCGCATAGACGAACACGATTTTGCGGGCATCGGAAAGCAACTTAAAATAGTAGCCGCCTTCTGCCGTGAACTGCGCTACGGGTATGGCTGTATCCTTGTAGGGGTTGTTTTTCAGAAGATACTCACCTCCGAACACCCATTTGTTCCCCTTCTTCGTGTAAGTGGAGAGAGCCGCCCCGAAACTGTACCCGCCGTCGTTGCCGCCGGGATTGAAGCCGTCCGCCATGTTCGCCCTGACCTCGATGCCCTGCATCTTCGGCAGGCATCGCTGGGCGTGCGCCTGCCCCGTGAACAGGGCAAGCGACGCGATGACTATTGCGATGTACTTTCTCATGGTCAGCGCACTTGAAGTTCGTTGATGGTATTGGCACGTACCAAGTCCTCGTTCTCGATCACGAAGGACTGGTGGCGACCTCCGTTCTTCTCGTTGAGTTCCACCACGAGGCACTTGTCGTCGGGAATGGTGAACTTCGCCATCGTGAATACCGTGCGCTCGCTTCTTTTTGCCCGGCACGAGCGTGGCGTAGTTCTGTGCGCGGAGCGGCAGGATGATACGCTCCTGCACGGCGGTACGCTTCGCCACCTTCTTGTCCACGATTTTCCACGTGATGTAGTCCACATCGAAAGGCACGTTGCTCTGGTTCCTTATCTCCGTGTGGAAATAGAGCCCATTATGCGTATAGATACCTTTCAGCAGGTACTGGATGCCGAAACGCTTGCAGCCGATGTGCTTCACCTCACGTTTGTTCTGCCCCAGGACGGACTTCATGATAAGGCGCACCAGCATTGGGCTTTCGCTGCCTAGCTCCTTCAGGTAGATTTCCTGCGCGTTGTTCGGGCGGTTCACGCCTCGCCATCATGGATGAAGTCACACATCTCCACATTGAGCAGCAAAGGTTCATAGGCGTACTTCACGTTGAAGGTGTAAAAATTCCCGTCTTCCGTGATAACGGACATATTGGTTTCGTTCGTGAAGTTCCTCACGGTCGCTTTCACACGGATGACGTTCTCCGCCTCCGTCGGCTTTACCCGCGATCAGGTCGGGCGAGCCTAAATCGACGTAGCGCACTTCCGAGGGGAAGATGACGTGCACGGTCTTGTCGTAGGTCACTTCCAAGCCGTGCGGGGGGACCATGCGGTCGAAGGTCAGCTTCTCTCGTCAGCCCGTGATACAGATCGCCGTCCGCCTCCTTCTGCGGATAGACCTCCTTTTTCAAGGTCGGTTGTTCACTTCCGTTGCGTTACAACGGTTACGTTCTCCTGCGCATTGGCAGTTACGATGCCCATAGCGAGGGCAAACATCATGATTACTTTTCTCATTTTACTTTGAATTTAGTGGGTTGTCGTTATTGATTGGATTTCTTATGATTATACGTCAGTCCTTCTCCTGATAGAGCATGACCCTGTATCCGGATTTCAGATGCACCTTGATGGTACGCATCTTCTTGGCGATATACTGGCTCGTGCCTTGTATCAGCCCCTTGCCCAAGTCGGAGGCGAGTTGCGCCCCGGCGTTGGTGGAGATATTAATGCTACTGCCCAGCGAGCCGCCCATGTTGGCGGCAACCTCCCTGACGGCGTTCATCTCCATCGAGTTTGGAATGAAGATGCCGGGCTGTCCGTCCGTGTCATACACCTCCAACTCCACCGGGATAACCGTACCGTCGTGTTCCAGAGAGGTGATTTCGATAGCGAGTCGTTCACCCTGAATCTTTGCCGTGCCTACCACCACTGCATTGCGTGGTATGATCCTCTCAGCTACTGCCATCGGCTCCAACAGCCGTAATCTTACCGCCTGCCCGTCAGTCACACTCTGCGCCCCATAGACACACGCCGATATGGTGTTCCTGTCCGATACAGTTGTAACGCCCACCGCCGTATTGAAACTGCGGTTGCGCTCCTGCGAGAAGGAAGCGACAAACTCAGCGTTGCTCATCGGTTGTGAGAGCGAAGATACCACCTGATGCGTTACCTGCCTGACGGGTGCAGCCGTGTTCTTTCCGGCTTTCTGCACGGGGTAAGACTCTGCCGTCTGTCCCGCTGGTGCCTGCGTGCCGTTCTGCCCGCCCATGTACTTCGCCGCCAGCTCGTAGGACTTTTCCATGAGTGCCACCTGCTCGTCCATCGTGGAGCTTCTCTCTTTTCCGCTTTCCAGTTCGGATTCGAGCGAGGCGATGCGCTCTAGCAGTTCGTCCATATCCGCGTTGTCGTTCCTCAGTTGCTCGTAGAAGTTGCCGAGCGTGGCATTGAGGTCGCGGTAGGCAGCTGCGGAGGATTGGATGGTCTTCGGTGCGGGTTTCACCGCCTCTTCCGTTCGCCGGGATTGGCAAGGTCGAAATCCCTGCCGCTGTCCGTTTCCGCCACTTCGTGATCGAACATATCGCCCAGCTCCTGCATGGTGCGGCTGCGGTTCTCCTGCCTTTCCTCCATCGCTCCCTGCTCGTAGGCTTTCACCTTGTCGCCGATGATCTGACGGTTCGCCTTGTCAGCGTCGGGCATTTCGATATTGTAGCCGCCCGTTCCCGGTTCCTGCTCCTTGCCGGAGGACGGGGCGAATATCAGCCACATCGCCCCGATGAATACCAGCACCATAGCGGGAAGCACTATCATTTTCTGGCGTTTCAGCCGTTGGGCTTCGGTCAGCGGCTTGCGCTCCTTTTTCGGCTTGTCGTTGCCGGGAGCCGCCTTGTTTTCGTTCTTGGGTTCATTCTTCGTCTGTTCCATATAAATAAGGTATTGCGTTGTGATTGTTATCCGGCTTCACGGACAGTTCCACCTGTCCGGCATGGTCTATCTCCATCCGGCTGCCGTCATTCCTGCCGATGTCATAGACGGCTTTGCCAAATGTATAGAGGGCAAGCACCGCAAAAGCGGCGAACATCGTCAGCACGATGCGTTTTCGTGTTTTCGGCGGCAAGCCGTCCAGATACCCTTTGAGCCGTTCCATCAGCATTTTCTTTTTGTCGTGGAGTTTCCAGTACGCACTCCACAGTGATTTCTTGATTTTCTTCATGTCCGTTTACCTTTTGATGGTTTGTAAATCTTTGTTCTCGATGATGGTGAATCCCTCGATGGTGAACCCGTTCGGGTTGTCGTCCGAACGGGACGAGTTCAAGAGGCGGCACGTGGTCACGAGGCTGCGCTCTGTGACGTTGCTCTGCCGGATGATTTTCTGCGTGGCGTAGGTCACGGCACGGTAGGGATAACCGTTGAAGTCGCACACCACGCTGTCCACCTTCAGCACTTGGTTGATGTTCCCGGCGATGATGCGGTTGTAGTACCCCTTCTCGGCGAAGTCCGAATAGTAGTTATACACGCTCTTGTCCGCCAGCAGCAACGCACGCTTCACGTTGTGTTCTATCGCGCTCTTTTCGGGCGAGAGCGTGAAAAACAGCTCGTGGAAGCGGCGCACATGCTCCCTCGCTTCCGCCGGACGGTTCTGCGAGAGGTCCTGCGAGAGTGCCAGCATCAGCGACTTGCCGTTGTCCAGCACATAGATCTTCTCACGCTGCCGCTCCGCGAAGCGGTAGGAACTCCACACGCTCCATACCGTTATCACGGCGCACAGCGAGAGGAAGACGATACCGAACAGGCGTATCTGCCTGAACGATGATTCGATGTTTTTGAGTGACTTGAATTCCATTTTACTTTTTCCGTTTATAATTCCACATTGATTATTTCAGCAGTTTCCCGGCACGTCCTACCACATTTCCTGCGGTTGCACCCGCCACGCTGCCCGCCATGCTTCCGGCTCGTCCCGCCGTCTGGTTCACGTTGCGCCCGTAGCTGCCCATGCCCCCGGCTTGGATGATCCAGCCTGCCACCGTCGGAATGGTGAAGTAGCCGATGATGCCGATTATCATGAACACGATATACACCCCGTCGCTGGAATCCAGCGAGAAGTTGGGGTCGGTCTGCATACGCTCGATGTCGCTCTGGAGCATCAACACCTGAATCTTGGCGAGTATGGTGCTGAATATGTCCGACACGGGCAGCCACAGATAGACCTGAATGTAGCGGCATATCCACTGCGTGAGCGTGCTTTGGAAGCCGTCCCACACCGATATGGCGAAGGCTATCGGACCGAGTATCGCCAGCACCACGAGGAAAAAGGTGCGGATGGTGTCTATCACGAGGGCGGCGGCTTGGAACATCAGTTCCAGTATCTCGCGGAAGAAGTCGCGGATGCCCTTCTTCATGTTGTACATCCCGCGCTCGATGTACATCCCCGCCATCGTCACCATGTCCGAGGGCGACCAGCCCAATTCCTCCAGTTGCTTGTCAAACTCCTCGTTGACACGAGGTAGGCGGTTTCGGGATTGCGCACCATCGCCTCGTATTCCAGCCTGTCTTTCTGCTCCCGGTACTTGTTCATGTCCAAAGTCTGCGTTTCGAGCAGTTTCGCCGTACCCTGCACGACGGGCGAGAGGACACTGTTTATCGTGCCAAGCACCACCGTAGGGAAGAACATGATGCACAGACCGATGGCAAAGGGGCGGAGCATCGGGAAGACGTCTATCGGTTCGGCTCTCGCCAATGACTGCCATACCCGGTAAGCGACATAGAAGAGCGCGCCCAGCCCGGCGATGCCTTTCGCCACGCCCGCCATGTCGGCGCACAGCGGCATCATCTGTTCGTAGAGCGAGCGGAGAATTTGGTGAAGGTTGTCGAAATTCATAGGCTACCAATATCTTTCGTTCATATTGCCGTACAGCCCCATGATGCGGTCAAGGTCGTTTTTCTTCTTCGCACGCAGGTAACTCACGCTAATGTTCTTGTTGGTGTAGTAGCTCACGAGGTTGCGGTAACGCTTCATTTTGGAGTAGCAGCGTTCCACCACGTCCATGCGCTCCTTGTCCGTCATGGAGAGCGTGGTGATATTCACCACATTCTTCAGCTCCGTCAGCACATTGGATTCCTCCAACAGTTTCGTGTACCCGAAAGCGATGGCTCCCAGTTCCTCCACCGTGAAGTTGTCGTCACGCATCATCTTCTGGAAACTGGTCACATAGGTGTCGGTGATGTCACCCACCATCAGGATGGTCTGCTGCACCTTCCGGGCGTCCTTTACCAGATTATTCACGGATTTGAGTGCGTCGTAATACTTCTTGCCCTGTTCGTAGATTTTCACCGTTTCCTGAAAGTTGTTCACCATGTTCGTGGCGGTCTTCGAGGTATGGATGATGTTCTTCGAGGCGTTGATGATGCCCTGCGCCAGATTGCCCGGATCGCTCACGACCCATTGGGCGGAAGCCCTGCCCGCGAAAAGCAGGCACAGGCAGATGACGAATGTTATTCTTGTTCTCATGTTTCTTTGGATTTTAGCGGTTTTTATTTTTCTGCCGGAGTTTCCGGCTGCGGCTTCACACGCACGTAGTCCCCGTTGGGTGAGAAGGTCAGCACGTCGGTAGCTTCGTTATATGCCACGTCGATGCGGAAGCCGGTGTTCATGAACAGGTTGCCGTTCTCCTCCTGCAAGAGGTAGGTTTCCGGTTTCAGCCTGCGGCGGATGCCGCTCCGCTTGAAAACCGTCACCTTGTAGGCTTCTCCCTCCTTGTAGATAAGCACGTCGGGTTTGCCCTCCACGCTTTCCCAGTTTCCGCACAGCAGGTCGCGGCGGTTCTCCGCCACGTCGCAGGATTGCAGCACCATGACCGCCAATCCGATCAGACACTTGCTGACTTGCAGCATTTTCATTCTTGATATGCTCATACGCTTTTCTTTTTTCGTTGATAATTACTGATTATTGATTACTTATTTCTTGTTTCTCCGTCTTTCGGCAAGCTGCCGGATGGCGGCTTCGATGTCGCCGCCCAATTGCTCCGCCAGACGGTACACCTCCACCTTTTCCGTTTCCTCGGTGGTGTACGCGTAGGCTAAGCACCCAGCGCCTTGTCATATTTCTATGGTAGGTTTCCGAGTACTCGCCTCCGAACCGGACTTACAAGTCTCCCTGTATCCGGCTCTCCACTAATTAATTCAGTCTGATTCTTCGGTCGGGGTCTATTTTTGCATGACACTTTGAGCAGACAGCCAAAGTTTTTCGTCTTCGAGCTATCATTTTCTTTTCCCAGTCGGATTTACCTTTCAGGTCTTTAAGTTTGCGAACGTGATGCATTTCGAGTTTATCGGTAGCACCGCATAATTCGCAAACTTGGAGCTTCAGCCTTTCCATAAGGCTGTTACGTCCACCTGTTATGGAAACTGTCCGTGGAATAGTGTCACAGTAAATATTCCCTGCAACCTTTTTGCGTTTGAAACCATCATGATAAAATGATTGGTAAAGTGTCTTACCCTTGCTATTTTCATATGCCACTTGGAAAACCTTGTTCTTTTTATATTTCAGAAGTATTTTCTTTACAGATGATTTGTATTTGTTCGCAAATACCTTATACATGCTGTATGACATAATGTGATAGAAAGAATTGATGACATAGCTGTTATTGGCTATTGAGTAGTAATTATAGAACCCTCGGATTTCGGCATTGAACTGACTGACTATTTCCAAGTCATCCAAGTTCAGCATGTACGTTCTGACGATGGATTTCCAAACCTCTTTGCCATTGACGACCGCGATTCTTGCGGCTTTATAATCAAAGAGTTTCTTCCGCATCGTTTCAAAATTCAGGTACAATACAGGCTTGTGTCCGAATGCACGAACCGTTTTACCGTACTTATCCTTACGTAAATCGTTACACCTACGTATAAATACGTCATATCCGAGAAATTTCGCTGGTTTCTGCGCATTGGTTATCAGTGTCTTTTCGTCTGACAGTTCCAGTTTAAGAGCTTCATTCAAATAATTCTTAATATCCTCTTTTACTGTTTTGCAGTCTTCAAGATTACCGGTAATTCCAATCAGAAAGTCATCTGCGTATCTCACGTATTTTAACCGTTTGATACTGCTGTCCATTTCATTACGTGCCGGATAGTTGTTCCGTTCTTCTCGTAGCCGCTTGATTTCGGCGGTCATCTGTTTCCTTACCTTTACATCTTTCTCATTCTTTAGTTTCTTTGCCAGTCGGTATCTTCGCTGTTCGTAGAGCTTGTATCGAGCGTCGCCTTTTCTTGTTACCCCTTTATTGAACCGATTGATGTATTCCTTGATGTACTTGTCGAACTTGTCAAGGTAGATGTTAGCCAGTATTGGGCTGATAATCCCGCCTTGCGGAGTTCCACTGTACGTTCTATGAAATACCCAGTCTTCCACATATCCGGCATTCAGGAATTTTCTGATAAGCCGCAAAAATCTCTCGTCGGCGATACGTTCCCGAAGAATATTAATCAGTACGTCATGATTGATATTGTCGAAGAATCCTTTAATATCGCCTTCAATAAACCATTTCACGGCAGTGAATGTCTTTTTGTATATCTATAAGAGCAGTATGACAACTTCGTTTGGGACGAAACCCATGTGAAGTATGTTCAAAACTACCTTCATAGATTGCTTCAAGTATCATTCTGACTACTTCCTGTACCAGCTTATCATCAAAAGAGGGTATGCCAAGCGGACGTTTTTTCCCGTTTTTCTTAGGTATGTACGTCCTTTTGGACGGATTAGGCTGATAAGTCTCATTTTTAAGACTGCCAATCAGTTGTTCAACTCGGTCAATACTCATTCCGTCAATGGTTTTACCATCGGCTCCTGCCGTCATGTTGCCTGTCTTGCTGTAAATATTCTGATAGGCTACATAAAACATTTCCTCGTTAAACAGCACTCTATACAGCCGCTCAAACTTATAGTTCAAGTTACCGCTGTGTTTACTCAGACTGTTCAACACATTTTCTGGATTTCTCATGTCTCTCACATCTTCCTTTAAATTGTTAAACTTAATTAGCTGCTCCCCTTCGCCATGTACAGGGCGTTACCCTGCTCAGACTACTATGGAAGCTCCGTTGCCATGCCGGATATTCAGGGGCAGACCCCATAGCCCTACAACTGGCTTTCCGGTTTAGGCAATCCCCGTTTAGAAATTTGACGACTATTTGGCTCGATAGATTGTCGGATACGACTTTCGTCCTTTACTACTTATGGTAGTTGCCTTGCGGTAAGTTTATGCTACTCCTGCTACGTGTCATCAGTGTAGTACCGCAACATAACGGTATAATTCCGAAGAATTATTCAACTGTCTTCCGTCATTGCCCAAGGATACGACTGCTCGGACTATCGTTCAACCAATGCAGGCTTTATCCTCATATCTATCATTT